>MRWG01000296.1_pt1 | contig 74231 bp, 65 predicted proteins | sample 1013341 | NCBI WGS metagenome assembly MRWG01 (sample SAMN06117577, study PRJNA244670) | biofilm metagenome | biome: Water; feature: Cathode Biofilm; material: Biofilm; isolation source: microbial consortium enriched at the cathode of a solar microbial fuel cell | place: USA: District of Columbia ...
GCCGCTGCCGTGACGCCGGTGCTGGTGGGCGCATCGCAGAATCACACCATCGCATCCCAGAGCCGCACGTCGATGGATCAACTCGACTTTGCGCTGATGCGCATCACGCGACTCATCAAAGACGCGCCGGCGGGTGAAAGCGGCGGCGCGTCCATCGTGCGCGCGCTTCCTTCCCAAGTCGCCTTCGAGGATGGAGCCGAACTTCAGCAAATCGGCAGCACGCTCTGGATCACGCTCCCCGGCGCCGCCGCCGCTCCGTTGTGCGTGGACGTGCAGCATGTCGAGTTTCACTATCTCGGCGCTGATGGCGAGACGGATGTGTCAGCAGATCCAGCGGAATCTCGCCGCATGCGCATCGAGTTACAGATTGGCAAATCGTCACTGACCACCACGGTCTGTCTTGATCAGGCGGGAGGATCGTGATGCGTCGCCGCCAACCACATTCAACACAACGCCGGGCCGGCGTCCTGGTCGCGGCGATGATTGCGCTGGTCTGGATCAACCTCACCATTGTGAGCGCGATCACGGCGGGCGACGACGATGCGCGAACCGCGCATTGGCGACTCGACGCGCTTCGAGCGACGGCGGCGGCGGCAAGCGCCATTCGCATCGTTGACCGGATGTATGAAACCGACCCTGATGAGCCTGCTCAGGGGACCGTCACGTTGTCAAATGGACAGAGCGTAGAGATCGAATCCTCCTTCGGCGCGCCGCCGGAGTCGCCGGGAACCCTGCGCGTTCGAGCCGTTGTGCGAATGACCTCCGCCATGGCCGAGCGCACACGTTGATGCGCAGAAGCGAGTTGAAGGGCCACGGCACGTCCAGATAACGGTCGATCGCGAACGGACGTGTTCGAAACCAGCGCTGCGCCGCAAGTGCAACTTCGGACGTTCCGATACTTCCGATGCGTCATCGGCGACGCTGTCACTCCTTTGGAGCTTTGAACTCGTGAGACCTCGAGCGCTCGTCTATCTCGCATCGCGGCATGTTCGAGTTGACATCGTTGAAGGCGGACGCGTTCGGAGCGCGCACGCGATGCTGGAGTCCGATTTTGACGCCACCGTGTGGGCGACGGGTTGTGATGCGCTCAGCGCGGCCGTTCGAAAAGCGGTGTCCTCGCTCGGCATTGAAGGGGTCGAGGCATTCGCGCTGTATTCAAACCCCACGTGCGCGGTGGACCTGCATCGCTCGCCCGCGTCGCGATCTGACGCGGCGCTCGCCGCAGAGCTTGCGCTTCGGGAAGCGGCGCCGCATGTCGCCGAGGGTGATCCAATCAGCATTGAGCCGCTCGGTCGCGACGAAGCGGGCGAACCGCGAAACACGCATATCCTCTGCTGCGCTGATACCACTGCGGGTGTTGAAGCAGTCGCCCGCGTGGTTGAACAGGCCGGACTTCAGTTCGCCGGTGCGATTCCCGCCCGAGCCGCGACCATCGCGAAGGCGATGCACAGCGCGATCGCAACATGGTCGGGCGACACGCGCGCCGATCTCCGCATTGATGACGACTACGCGACGCTGACAGCGCAGGGCAATGGCCGGGCGCTGCTGTGTCGCGTGATCGATCTGGGTGTGAACCGTTTTCTTGATGCGATCTCCACCTTCGAAAGCCGCGGAAACGGATCGGCGCCGATTGATCGGGACGATGCGTTGAAGCTGCTGTTGGGTCAGGGAATTCCACAGGTCGATGAACCGCTGGCGATTCGTCCGGAGTTGTCTGGCGCGAATGTGTTGCCGCTCATTCAGCCGGCCCTGCAGCGGCTGGTAGTCGAGATCAAGCAGTCGTTGCGATTCAGTTTGAACGAAGCGCAACGCGCTGAATTGACGCTCCATCTGCACGGCGCCGGCGCGTCCATCCCGCGTCTTGCGGACATCATCGCGCGCGAAACGGAGTTGCGCCTTTCAGCCGCGACTGACGAACATTCAAACGGCGAGGGCGTCGCTGAGCATGAGGCGACGATCAGCATCGCGAACCGTTCTTCGCTGGTCCCGCCTGAAGCATTGACGGCCCACGTTGACCGCAAGTTCCGCAAAGGGCTGGCCTGCGGCGCCGCGATGACGGCGCTCGTGCTCGTCGCTGACGCCGCCTGGAATCTGCACGTGTCGCACACGATGGACACGCACATTCACTCGCTGGCCGAAGTGGCGTCCGCAGCGGGTTCAGCGCGGCAAACGCTCGAGACCGTCGAAGAACAATGGACGGAGATCATGCAGGCGGCGCGTCATATTTCCGAGGTGACGCCGCCGCAGGCGCATTGGGGCGCGTGGCTTGCGGATGTCTCCCGCATGACGCCGAAGGCGATTCAACTGACGCATATCGGTGGTGAAGTGCAGCAAGGCGACGCGACCGTTCGATTGAACGGCGTGTCGCGCGGCGAGTCAGCTGAAACTTCGCGGCTCTCGATCACGCACTTCGTCGAAACGCTTCGAGGTTCGCCGCTCGTGTCCGATGTTGAGATCGGTGGCATTCGCCGAGGCGACGGGAACAGTGAGCATGACTTTGAACTGATGGTGAGCCTGCTCACGACGCGCGTCACGCCTCCGCTTGAGGAGGAGACACCATGAGCGAAGGAAGTGGGCGGGAAACAGTCGCGATCTGCGCCATGGCGCTCGCCGGTGTGGTGGCGGTCGTCATGCTCGTGAATCACCGTATCGAACAACGTGTGAATGATCGTCGCATGCAGGTGTCGGCGCTCACCGTGGAGTCGCAGTCGGCGCCAAATGCGGAGCGGCTGAACCAGATGCGGGCGCAAACGACGACGCTGCGCGAATGGATGACGCGCGGCGTGATGCACGACGACATTCAGCTCTACTCACGCGTGATGGATTTAGGCGAGTCCTTTGCGCTGCGCATTGATCGTATTGATCCGGTGACGGACGAGAATGAGGACAAGACGTTTGCGCAACGCACGCGTTTCTCGATTGACGCGACCGGCCCTTATGAACAAGTCGCCCGATTCCTGGATGCGATCGAACAAGAGCCCGGTTTCCATGTGGTGACGCGTCTCTCCATCTCACCCGCCGAGGGCGACGGAAACGTGCACGCCGTGATCAGTACGGAGCATCACGACTTTAATCCCGATGAAGCGCCGGCTCGGATGGCGTATGTGGATGAGGAGGATGACTCATGACGCGGCGCCGAAAGCGACTTCGCACGGCCGGACTTGGCGCCGCCGCAGCGCCGCTTGCTGTCGCGCTCGTGGTGCGGTGGGGGTTGGGCGGAGCGCCGCCCATGGCGAGCGCGATGTATGACGAGGGGCCGACGAAATCCGCGGCGCCGACGTTGCCCACGCTCTCGACTGAAGAACGGGATGTGCTGGCCTATGCCCGAGTCACGCTCTCGCGCCCGTTCGGCGCTTCACCACTTCACGCGGCGGAGCCTGAGCCAAAGAAGAGCGTTCAGCCAGCCGCGCCCGAGGTCGAAGTTGAGGTTCGATCGCCGGACCCGACGTTCAACGTGTCGTCCGTGCTTGTCAGTTCGCGCGGCGCCCTGGCCACGATCAACGGCCGCATGCGACGTGAAGGCGACATGCTCGATGACTCGTGGCGGTTGGCGCACATCGACACCGACAAGGGTCTATTGCTCATTGAGGGGCCGGACAATCGGGTCGTCTCAGTCGCGATTGATCACCTGCTTCGCAAGTAAGCCGGTGCATGGCTGTCATGGGCGAAGCAGCCAGAGATGCCCGCGGGATGACGACGGCACGCCCATGATCTTGAGTGATTCGTCGTAACGCTCGGCGATAAACCCGACCGGGCTGTGCTCCGTGGAGTACCAGCGCTCAGTCACCGTGGCGACCTCCGCGGGCGAGAGTTTGGCGTTGAACTCGCACTTGACGTGCAGCGCCTCGATTGAATCCGACCCCGTTTTCACAACTTGTTGGCCGATCAGCTCGATGCGCTGATGCGCTTCGCCCTTGCGCCGAACCGCCGACCGATCCTTTGGCGGATGCACCGTCATCGCCACTTTCTGTTCAAACGGCGAACCGGGCCGCAATCTGCCCGGCATCACGATCAGCGGCGGGTCATATGTGGTCAGCGCATCGCGGTCGTACTCAGTCGTTTCAATCATGACCACATCGCCGTCGTGGATGGAATACACATCCAGGCGGAACGGGTCGTTGGCGTTCTTCTTTCGATACGCAACTTCCCACCGGTCGCCTTCCGAGACGGGCGTGATGGAGACTTCGACCCATCCTTTGGCGTCGTCGCCGCTCCCGATGACCGCGAACCTGGCGCTCCGCTTTGAATTCGGATACGCATCCTTCGCTCGAAGCGACTCGCTCGTCGTGGTCGAGGCGCCGAAGACGCCCTCGGCGCTGGGGCTCGAGTAGTGACTGCAGCCCGTGAGAGTGGCGATCAACGTCGCCAGAATGCACAGCATGGAGTGTCGAGTGATCCGAGCAGGGTTCATGGGGACCTCCATCGTGGTTTCAATTGTGACAGCGCACCCTACAATCCAGACGTGACGCTCGCAGGGCGATGCAACCTGCTGACTGGAATCACGCGCCGCTGCGGGTGCGTTGTGGTGTGCGCCATGCTGAGCGGGCTCATCCAGGGGTGCGGGACCGATCTTTCCGGTGGAGCGAACCTGCAGGATGAGTCAATCCTCTCCGTCTTCGGCCCGCCGGACCCGGCGCAGGCCGCTCAATGGGCGGCGGACCCCTATGACGCGGACAAGCGGCAGCGCGGCATGCTGTTGCTCGCCAACGCGCCATGGGGAGGCGAACCGGTGTACCTGCGTTTCTATCGAGCCGCGCTTGATGATGAGGACGCCGCGGTTCGCGCGGTTGCGTGCGAAGCGCTCGGTCGGCACGGCGTGACGACGGACGCCGTGTTGCTCAGCGGCGCCCTCACCGATGAATCGCCGATTGTGCGCCGGGCGGCGGCGCGCGGCTTGCAACGAATTCACAATCCGCGCGTCGTCAATGCGCTCATTCGGTCCGCCAGCGCCGATCTGGAGGATGATTCAGAGACTCGCGCCGCCGCGGTCGAGGCGCTGGGGCAGTACGCGGAACCGGAAGTGGTGCAGGTGCTGGTGGCGGGGCTGCTCGATCAGCGATTGCTGGTGAATCAGGCCGCGAATGACTCCCTGACCATCCTGACCGGGCAGGATTTCGGCTATGACGCGGGCGCCTGGCTTCAGTGGATCGATCAAACGGACGATCTCTTTGCAGGGCGCGGTTCGTACGTCTACCCCGTGTACCGACGATCATCGAAATTCTGGGAATACTTCCTCCCGTGGACGCATCCGCCAAACGAGACAGCCTCGATGCCCGTGGGCATGACGCGGTCAACGCCGAACCCAGCGGAGGAGTAAGCGCGCGTCGAGTTCGTCTGGCTGCCGGTCGCGTGACGATTGAGCAGGCGGGCGTCCCCTCGCCAACAGAATCTGACGTGCTGATCGCGCCGACACTCGTCGGCCTTGATTGGTACGACGCGGCCGTCGCTGCGAACACAGAGCGTGCGCAAGCCTGGACACCCGGACGGACCTTTGTAGGCCGCGTCGAAGGCGCCGGTTCGCGCGCGACTGCACTGCATGGTCAACGCGTGGTCGCCTCGCCCGACATCGTCTGCGGCGCCTGTGACCTTTGCCGCGGCGGGTTGAGCGCCCATTGTCGGCAGCGCGCCCTTCTTGGGTCGCCTGCGCACAATGGCTGCCTGCAGGAACAGTTCATACTGCCTGCCATGAATGTGTGCGCCATCGCAGACTCCATGTCAGACGATCACGCCGTCTTTGCGTTGCCGTTGGCGCGAGCGCTGCAAGCCGCGTGGATGACGCACCTTGAGGGTCGGCCGTATGTCACCGTGCTCGGGCGCGGCGCCGACGCGATTCTGACCGCGCAAGCGATGGCGTTGCTCAATGCCTCCGTGCGCATCGTGACGAACTGCGAACACACGCTTCACGCCGCCGACCGACTGTCCATGCGGCACCGACCGTTGAACCAGGTAGGACGCCGCGCTGATCAGGATGTCATTGTGGATGTCTCAGCGCCCGGCGGGGGGTTGGATGATGCGCTCGCGATGGCCCGCCCGCGCGGCAAGGTCGTGCTGCTGCGTCCGCTGGCGCCGCCTGCAGAGGAACTACAGGACATCGTTAATGCGCAGCAGGTCGTCGAGAAGGAAATTGAGTTGATCGGCTGTCGCGGCGCCCGCCTTCGCGAAGCAGTGACCATGCTAGAGCGTGCGGAAGTCAATGTCGAGGGATTGATCACGCAGCGATTCAAACTCGACAACGCGGCTCGCGCGTTCGACGCCGCCAAGCGCGCCGATCAGATGAAAGTCGTCATCGAATTCTGATTCGCGACTCGGCGATCATCCGAATTGCACGATCTTCGCGGCGATCAAGGCGCCCAACGCGGCGCACAACGCCAGTCGATACCACCCAAAGATCGCCAGCCCGTGCTTATTCAGGAATGACACGAGCCACTTCACCGCAATCGCGGCGGAGATGGTCGCGACGATCAGCCCGATGGCCACAGGAAGAACGCCGAGTTGCTCAAACATGTTGGGCGTGCCGGCGTCGTGCGATTCCTTCAGATTCTTCGCAAGCTTGTACACCGTCGCCCCGCCAAGCGTGGGCAGGCCAAGCAGGAACGAAAACTCCGCGGCTTTCTTCGGATGCAGGCCAAGCAGCGTGCCGCCGGCGATAGTCATCATGGAGCGCGACGTGCCTGGCCACATGGCGACAACCTGAAAGAAGCCGATGGCGAGCGCGGTGCGCCATGTAATGTCGTCGATGTCGAGGTGGCGACGAGGCGCGGCGCCAAGTTTCTTGGCTTTCTCGTCTTCGGGGTCGTGGTCGTGCTCGATGGCTTCGTGGAGTTCAGCGGATGCCCGCCGCGCACTGGGCCGGTCCAGCCAGATCATCCACAAGCCGCCGAGGGCCAGCGCAGCGAGCACCGGGATGGGCGAAAAGAGTCGCGCTTCGATCCAGTCGTCGAACATCACGCCGAGAACAGCAGCTGGTAGGAAGGCGATCACGATGTTGATCGCGAGTTTGCGTCCGGCGGGGTCTTTCCCGAGGACGCCGCGAATCATTTGCAGGACGCGCTCCCGGTACAGACCAAGCACGGCGAGAATGGCGCCGCCCTGCACGACAATCGTGAACGTGTCCACCGATTGCTTGACGGCGGGGTCGTCGAGGCCCAGCAGCGCGCTGGTGATGATGAGATGCCCCGTCGAACTGACGGGGAGATACTCCGTGATGCCCTCGACGAGGCCCAATATGACAGCGTGCCACCAGGTCATGCGGGGAGACTATCGGTCAGATCAACCCATTCCCTTCTCCCAATGGGAGAAGGTGTCAACGCGACGCGTTGACGGATGAGGGCTTGGTGACTTTTTGTCAGACCTGATCGCGCACGATGAAACGATGGGGAGTCATTGAACCCTCACCCGGCGGCGCTTCGCGTCGCCGACCTCTCCCAGAGGGAGAGGTGAAAGAGCCCTCCCCTGGCCCCTCCCGCGAGGCGGGAGGGGGAGGATCAGTCACGCGTACCGCATCCACTTGATCAGGCCGATCAGGCTCGGCGGCTGTCCGTACATCAGGACGCCGACGCGGAAGATCTTCGCCGCGGCCCAGACGCTGACGACCATGCCAAGGATGCCGACCGCAGTCGTTGAGGCGAGCTCCCACATCGGCATGGGGTCATTGATGTACGCGACGCGCATGGACATCACGAAGGGGGTCGCAAGCGGGAAATAGCTCAAGCCACGCGCGAGCGTTGAATGCGGGTTGTCCGCAACCATCACACTGAAGATGGCCAGGTAGATGATCAGGATGGTCAGACCCATGATCGGCCCCTGCAGCGCCTGGGCTTCGCGGGCTTCGTTCACCGCGGCGCCGATCGCAGCATTGATGGACGCGTAGATGAAGTAGCCCATCAGGAAGTAGACGACCAGCCACACGAGGAGTGATGGTGGGATTAAGTCCGCGAACGCAAACTGGATCGCCGCAAAGACGCCCAGCCCGCCATAGATGAGCAACAGCAAGAGTCCCACGAAGCCCTGCCCGATGATCTTGCCCGTCATGAGCTGCATGGGCGACATGGACGAGAGCAGCACTTCCATAATGCGGCTCGACTTCTCTTCCACCGTGCTCATCAACAGGTAGCCGCCGCCTGTGAAGATGGCGATGGCGAGGAAGACGAGGAACGCGATGGGGAGAAACCGCTGAACCATCTCGGAGCCCGTTGTTTCGCCGCCGGCTGTCTTGAGCGTTTTCTGTTCCGCGCCGGGGCGACGATAGAGCGTTCGTACAAGGGGCGCGCTCATGCCGGCGTCGGTCAGTCTGACATCAACCACCGAATCGGCGACAGCGTCTTCAATCAGGTCGATGTCGCGAGCTTTGGCTTTTTCGCCAACCTGGCTGGTGAATGTGCCGCCGGGCTCAAACGTCGTCTCCGTCACTTCGATCAACGCGAGCAATTCACCATCGCGAACGCGTTGTCGCACCGGTTCAAGATCAACACTGGTATCGAGCGATTCGACGTTGATCTCCGAAGGCTCGATCCGCAGGAAGTTGCCCGCCTGTGAAGCCGCATTCTCGCCAACTGTCCCGAATGCTTGTGATATTCGCTCCTGCGCTTCCGCATTCATCGCGTCAATTTTTGCCTTCTGCGTCACCGGATCGAGGCGCACGGCGACCAGCTCCGTCAATGCATCATCCGGCGTCGGGTCAACCAGCGCAATCGTGCCTTTGGTCGGCTCCGGCTGCTGACTGAACAGCCCCGCAGCGCCGGCGGCGCCAAGCACACCCCAGATCACGACCGGCAGGATCACGGCGCCGAACAGGAACGCCGGCGTCAGCGCCGTTGCTTTGAACTCTCGAATCGCGGTCAGAATAATTTTGTTCATGGATCAGGCTCCCACCGGTTCGGCACTGTCGGCTTTGAGCGCCGCGCGCACGGTGTCTTCGGAGTCTCCTGGTTCAACGAGATTGACGAAAATGTCTTCGAGCGTCGCTCGACGAAGTTCAATGCGCCGCACCGGCATCGCCGCGGCGATCGCGCCAAGCACCGTCTGGGCGTCCGCGCCGTCGTCAAGGTGCGCTTCATAGATCGCGCCGCGATCATCCATGCGCGTCACGGAGTGCACGCCGCCGACCGCCTGCACCTTGCCATAGAAATCAGGATCATCGTTCGACGCGGCTGGCTCAATGACGATCGTCTTCGGATCGAACTTGGCCTTGATGCCGTCCATCGATCCATCAAGCACCTTCTGGCCCTTGTTGATCATGAAGACGCGGTCGCACAGTTGCTCAGCCGAGGCGAGCACGTGGGTCGAGAAGATGATGGTTTTGCCGGCGGTGCGCATCTCGCCGATCAGCGTGCGCAGCAATCGAGCGTTGACGGGGTCGAGACCGCTGAAGGGTTCATCGAGAATCACGAGGTCGGGGTCGTGAATGATCGTCGCGATGAACTGCACCTTCTGCTGCATGCCCTTGGAGAGCTGTTCGCACTTCTTCTTGCGCACATCAGCGAGTTGCACGCGCTCCAGCCAGTCATCAATCGTCTTGGTGAGCGTTGCGCCGGAGTCCACGCCCTTGAGGCGCGCGATGTAAGCGAGGAAGTCACCGACTTTCATCTTGCGATAGACGCCGCGCTCTTCGGGCAGGTAGCCGATGCGGTCTTTCGATTCGATGGCGCTCTTCTTACCGAGCACTTCGATGCGCCCGGAGTCGGGGTAGATGATCGACATCACCATGCGAATGGTGGTCGTCTTGCCGGCGCCATTGGGGCCGAGAAAGCCGCACACCGAACCCGTGGGCACTTGCAGGTCGAGATGATCGACCGCTTTCTTGTCGCCAAACGTTTTGACGACGCCATCGAGAAGAATCGCGTTGTCACTCATGCGTTGTGTTCCGTCATTTCACCACCCTGTTGTGCCCCGCGGCGTCGAAACCACCTGGAGAGGCAGCATCCGCCGCAACTTGAATCCCGCGTCGCCAAGAGTCCGCCGAACGTCGTCAGCGTGAAGAACGCGCTGGAGGAAGCGCCTTCGCGCCACGGCGAATCACCAAGTATGACGACGATGGCGCCAGCGACGGCGCCCACGCCCAGCGCCAAGCCCAGCAGCATAAGCCACGATCCTCGCCGCGTTCGACAGGCGTCATCCCGCTGGGATGTGGCTGCGTCGTCCGGTTGTGTCAGGTTTCGCCACGCATCCTGCGATGTCTTCATTGTGAATTCTCCAGTTCGGGTTTCAGCGTTTCATCGCTGTCAGGGTCGGTGAAAATCGATTCGATCGGCCTTTCGAAAAGCCTGGAGATGCGAAAGGCGAGGGGGAGGCTGGGGTCGTACCGTTCGGTCTCGATGGCGTTGACGGTCTGGCGCGAGACGGAAAGCCGCCTGGCGAGATCCGCCTGCGACCACTTTCGCTCCGCTCGCAAGACCCTGAGTTGATTCTTCATCAGTAGCGGCGGGTCGCATAGCCGTAGCCCGCGATCCAGATCATGATGAACAGGAAGAGGACCCAATCCATTTCCATGGGCGGAAGGCCGATTTGCGCCACCTCCAGGCGGTCGTAGAGCAAGAGAAGCAGCCATCCGCCTGCAAATCCGATGGCGAGGGACTCCAGCATGATGCGGCGTCGGAGCTCGTCGAGCATCTTCACGCCGCGCACCATGACCCAGATCAGCAGGGCGTAGAAGGGCGCCGGCGACAGCGCGACGGCGAGACGGGCGGGTGCCGAGAGTTCGTACGTCTTCAGCACATAGCTGGAAGCCACGAGGGCCCCGGCGGCGAGCATCGCCACGCCAAGTTGCGAGATGGTGCATTTCACGCATTGATTCATGGAGGTCGTCCAGAGAGGATGGTAAAGCAGTATTGGCAAAATGTCAACCTCACTTTACAGAAACGGCCCATTCATCCGTTGATCCGGATGAACGGGACGATATGATGCCGCAGCTTATCTCTCGACCCATTCGCGGCTGATTCGATCGCCGCGCTACCCCTGAAGGGAAGAACTCCGGTATGCCCCAGTCCCCGCTGCTCGCTCGTCTTGGTCGCCGCCCGTTTGTCATTGACGGCGCGATGGGAACGAGCATTCACGAATGCAATTGCGATCTCGAGCGCGACTATCTTGGCAAGGAGAACTGCACCGAGATCCTTGTCCAGACGCGGCCCGAAGTGATTCAGGGCATCCACGAGTCGTTCCTCGAAGTCGGCGCGGACGCGGTCGAGACGGACACCTTTGGTGCCAACAAGCTGGTCTTCGCCGAGTTTGATCTCGTCGAACAGACGCGCGAGTTGAACAAGATCGCGGCGGAAGTCGCTCGGGCCGCGTGCGAGAAGCATTCAACGAAAGACAAGCCTCGCTTCGTGCTCGGGTCCATGGGGCCGGGAACGAAGCTCATTACGCTCGGCCACACGGATTGGGACGAGCTGCTGGATTCATACACGGAGCAGGCGCGCGGTCTGCTCGATGGCGGCGTTGACGCATTCCTGATTGAAACGTGTCAGGACATCCTGCAGGTCAAGTGCGCGATCAACGCATGCCTCGATGCGCTCGCCGAGCGCAATAAGGATGCGAGCGACGTCCCGATCATGGCGAACGTCACAATCGAAACGACGGGCACGATGCTCGTCGGCACGGAGATCGCCGCGGCGGCACACGCGCTCAGGGGCTTCCCGATTGCGTCGCTCGGACTGAACTGCGCGACCGGGCCTGTCGAGATGACCGAGCATGTGCGCTGGCTGAGCCGCCATTGGGATCGGCACATTGCGATCGTTCCGAACGCGGGCCTTCCGGTGCTTGTTGAAGGGCGCACGGAGTATCCGCTCAAGCCCAAGCCATTCGCCGACTCCGTCTCTCGATTCGTGAAGGAATTCGGCGTTTCCATCGTTGGCGGTTGTTGCGGCACGACGCCCGAACACATCCGTGAACTCGCCGGCGCCGTGGCGGACGTTGACATCGCCGAGGTCGAAAAGACGCCGATGAAGCCGTCGTGCACATCGCTGTATTCGCCGGTGGAGTACGAGCAGGACAATTCAATTCTCATCGTTGGCGAGCGCACGAACACGAATGGCTCGCGCAAGTTCAAGCGATTGCTCAATGACGACGACTGGGACGGCCTGGTCTCCATGGCGCGCGAACAGTTGCGCGATGGCTCGCATTTGATTGATGTGTGCGTGGACTTCGTCGGACGCGAGGGCGTGCCTGATATGTCCGAGGCGGTCTCGCGTTTCGTGCGCCAAGTGCCGACGCCCCTGATGATCGACTCGACGCAGATTGACGTCATGGAGGCGGGCCTGAAGCGCGCCGGCGGCAAGTGCATTCTCAATTCGATGAACCTCGAGGACGGCGAAGAGAAGCTGGCCGAGATCTGTCGCCTCGCGAAGCGCTTTGGCGCCGCGGTCGTCGCGGGAACGATCGATGAAGACCCGAAGGAGGCGATGGGCAAGACGGCGAAGCGCAAGATCGAGATCGCCGAGCGCATCCACGACCTCGCCTGCAATAAGTACGGCTTGGCGCCGGAGGACATTTTCTTCGACCCGTTGGTTCTTCCGGTCACCACGGGCGTCGAGGCCGACCGCCGCCTCGCGCTTGAAACGATCGAAGGCACGCGCCTGATCAGCGAGCGCCTGCCTCAGTGCAATACCGTCGTCGGTCTCTCGAACGTGTCGTTCGGTCTGAAGCCCGCGGCTCGCGTGGTGTTGAACAGTGTGTTCATGCACGAGCTGCGCGAGGTCGGCCTCACCAGCGCGATCGTGCACGCATCAAAGATCCTGCCGCGCACGAAGATCAGTGATGAGCGATGGGAAGCCGCGCTTGACCTGTTGTACGACAAGCGCCGCGAAGACTTTGACCCGCTGCACGTGTTCATCAAGCTCTTCCCCGATGATGAGGAGGGCGTTGCCGAGGCGAAGGTGTCGCTCGCGGACCTGCCGCTGGAAGAGCGGCTGCAGCGCCACATCATTGACGGCGAAAAGGAAGGACTCGTCGCCTCGCTGGATGAAGCGCTCGACCAATACCCCGCACTGGACATTGTCAACGATCATCTGCTCGGCGGCATGAAGGTTGTCGGCGAGCTGTTCGGCAAGGGTGAAATGCAGTTGCCGTTTGTGCTGCAGTCCGCCGAGGTGATGAAGGGCGCGGTGGCGCACCTGGAGCCGCACATGCCCAAAGTCGAGGGCGGCGGCAGCAAGGGTCGAATCATCCTCGCGACCGTGCAGGGCGATGTGCACGACATCGGCAAGAACCTCGTTGACATCATTCTCACGAACAACGGCTACGACGTCGTCAACCTGGGCATCAAACAGCCGATCGCCAGCATCCTGAGCGCGCTAGATGAACATGATGCGGACGCCATCGGGCTGTCCGGTCTTCTCGTCAAGAGTGTGGGCGTCATGCAGGACAACCTGCGCGAGTTGGCGGAGCGCGAGGTCGCAACACCCGTCATGCTCGGCGGCGCCGCCCTGACGCGTCACTACTGCGAAACTGAACTCCGCACGACGTACACCAGCGGCAAGGTGTATTACGGTCGCGACGCGTTCGAAGGCCTCCGCCTGATGGATCACATCATGCAGAATGACTTCGAATCGCTCGATCAGGAAGTCGCGGAGCGGCTTGAGAAGCGCGCCCGGGCTGAGGAGCAGATTGCAAAGTCAAAATCGCGAAAAGCGCAGGAGTCGGTGGAACGGGCGTCTCGCCCGTCTTCCGGAGATGGGGTCGCCGATTACGCAGACGGGCGAGACGCCCGTCCCACCGGTGAACCCGCACTCGCGGTCGCGCAGCGCAGTGACGTCGCGCGAGACATTGATATTCCCGAGGCGCCCTTCTGGGGTTCGCGTGTGATTGAGGGCATTCGCCTCGACGATGTGTATCCGTACATCAACAAGGTCGCGCTCTATCGCGGCCAGTGGCAGTTCAAGAAGGGCCGCAAGAGCGATGCGGACTACGAGCGCCAGATTCAGGACGAGGTCGATCCGATCTTTGAACGATTCTGCGCGATGTGTCGCGATGAGAACGTCTTGACGCCTCGCGTGGTGTACGGCTGGTGGCCGGTCGCCAGTGACGGTGACGATCTCATCGTGTTTGACCCTGAAGATCATTCGCGCGAAGTCGAGCGATTCAGCTTCCCGCGTCAATCGGGCCGGCGGCGATTGTGCATTTCCGATTTCTTCCGCGACCTCAGCGCGCCGGAGCGCGATGTGCTTGGTTTGTCATGCGTGACGGTTGGTGAAGAGGTGTCGAAGCGCGCCCGCGACCTGTTCGAGCGCGACGACTACACCGAGTACCTCTACCTGCACGGGTTCGGCGTTGAAAGCGCCGAGGCGCTCGCGGAATTGTGGCACAAGCGCATGCGTCAGGAGCTTGGCATCGGCGCGGATGACGCGACCAAGACGCGCGAGCTCTTCACGCAGAAATATCGCGGCTCGCGGTACAGCTTCGGCTACCCCGCGTGCCCGGAGATGAGCGACCAGGAGAAGCTCTTCCGACTGCTCGAGCCCGAGCGGATCGGATGCGCACTCACCGAGAATTGGCAGATCGACCCCGAGCAGAGCACGAGCGCGATCATCGTGCATCATCCCGAAGCGAAGTATTTCAACGTGTGATGGAGCGGCGTGCCGCGATCAGTCGCTGGACGCGTCGGCAATTTCGGGGGCCGGTCGGAGGGACACATCGACTCGGCGCGAGTCACGCGGCGGGGCCGGGATCGAGTTATGCAGACCGCCCGAACGCTTCCCCATCTCCATGATGCGCCACTTCATCTCGTCTGGCATGTAGGCGCCTTCGTTCTTGTTCTCATAGAACCGCATGACGAGCTGCTTGTTGACCGGAATATCGATGGACCAGATCGTCTCACCGGTGCGCCCGTCAAAGAGCGACACGGTCTTGGGTCGCATCTCCGTACTGATGTACGTCTCAGGCGCCAGACCGGAGTAGCCGGGGCCTTGCGGCTGATAGCACCCGGACATCGCGCTCAGCGCCAGTGCGCCAGCGGCAAGTCCTGTGGTGGCGAATCGGGTGAATCGACGGGTGGTCATGGCGGATCTCCGAAAGACGCTCATTCGCGGGCAAGTACCATACGCGGACGGACGCCGCGCGAGTTCGCGCCCAATGGCGATTGCTCGCATCAGGCGCCGTTTTCATCGTCCGAATACCCGTCTGACTCCACACAGAAAGGGTCCGAGTGCCGCCGGAGACCGCATCGAGGAGCTTCTCGCCGAATCGGGGACATCCCCGCATCGGGCTGGGGTGGGATCGGCACCGTCTGGCCCCCGTTGCCCCGGCGGGTGAGGGGCGACCCTTCGTTCTCGGCGGCGTGCGGCTGGACCACGACACCGGCCCCGTCGGCCACTCCGATGGCGACGCTCTCTACCACGCCGTCACCGACGCCATCCTCGGTTCGCTCGGCCTGCCGGACATCGGCCAGTTGTTTCCGGACGATGATCCGCGCCATGAAGGCGAAGATTCGAGCGTCTACGTGATCGAAGCCGTACGCCGGGCTCGCGAGCAGGGCTGGGTCGTTGGCAACCTCGACGCCGTGGTTGTTCTGGAGCGCCCAAAACTCGGGCCGCGCAAGGAAGAGATGCGTCGGAATCTCGCGGACCTGCTCGGCGTGAACATCACGGACGTCAATATCAAAGGCAAGACCGGCGAGCGCGTGGACGCAACCGGTGAGGGGCGAGCCATCGACGTGCAGGCCGTGGTCATGATGTTCCCCGCGCATGAAGGGGCGGCGTCATGAAGCCGCTTTGGCAGGAGGCCGCGTCATTTGCGATGCAATTGCACGCGGGGCAAACGCGCGATGACGGTGTCACGCCGTATGGCGCCCATCCGGTGCGAGTCGCGATGACGGTGCGCGATGTCTTTGAATGCGATGATCATGTCTGCCTCGCCGCGGCGTATTTGCACGACGTCATCGAAGACACACCGGCGGACTACGACGACATCGCCGAACGATTCGGGACGGATGTCGCCGACTGCGTCGCCGCGCTAACCAAGGACATGCGCATGCCCGAAGCGCAGCGCGAAGAGGCGTATGACCAGGGGCTCATTGAGGCCGACTGGCGAGCCAAGCTCATCAAGCTGGCGGACACGTATGACAATCTGTGCGATCTGTCGTCTGTCGAAAAGCGCGGCCGCGTGATTGAACGGTGCAGGCGCGCCATCACAATCGCAGAACCGGCGACCGGTGATCACCCATCCGTGCCCCGCGCGATTGATGCGCTGAAACGGTTGATGGCGTCAGAGACGTAACGACGTATCAGCCGCCGCGAGGTCCGCCACCGCCACCGCCGCCGCGACCACGGCCAAATCCACCGCCGCCCTGACCGGACGAGCGCATGCGTTTCATCATTTCGGCTCGAAGGCCGGATGATTGAGCATTGCCACTCTGAGCATTGGCCTGGATTTGCTCATTCATGCGCTCGCGGAATTCTTCCCGGCGCTGCTGACGCTCTTCTTCGGTGAGTTCTTCACGATTCGGACGCGGACCCTCGCCTTCGCCTTCCGGGCGCTGCGGTCGTTCGCCACGCGGGCCGCGATCCATGGATTCGCCACGCGCAAAGCGTCGAACCATCTCGTCCATTCGCTCTTCGAAGACCTTGCGCATCGCGTCGCGGTTCGTCTCGTCCTCGAACAATGCACGCCGCTCCTCCTGCGGGAGTTCGCGCATCAGGCGTCCGGCTTCGGCGGCGTACTGGCGCTGGCGATCTTCATCAAGATTGTCGAATTGGGATGACGCCAACAGCGTGATGGCTTCATCCGCCGTGCGCGGCAGGCGAGGCGGTTGGGACGCCATCGTCCACCAGACGCCCGCCGTGACCGCGCTGGTTGCGGCCAATGCGGCCATGCCCCCAACGATCGCCTTCTTGCGCGGCGACCAGTTGGCGTCGATCGGCGCGCGGCTCTCGGTCACTTCATCAAGATTGATTCGCTGATGCTCTGTCATGGTTGATCACTCAATGTGGCCGTCTGCGAAGAGAACGTTTCGCTTCTCGTGGAAATAGTCGATCTGAACGATCTCGCCTTCCTGCGTTTCGTAACCGCCATTGTCGAAGTCATTCGAAATTGGGGTGTCAGAAGGCTCCTGCCGGATGAACTGCGCGAAGAACGATTGGTCGTGCGTGACGCCGGAAATGCCGGTCTCGTAGTCGTATGACATGCCGCAGATCTGATCGTGTCCGTTCTCATCGACATACGGCATGTCGAAGACAAGCGGATCGCCGGGGCAGCGCCATGCTTCCATGGAATCGATATACCCCTCCAGGGCGACGCGCAGGGGAGGATCCTCGTCGCCGGAAAGCCACGGTGGGGGCATGTAGCGAGCCGCCGGAAACTTCTGTTCATGCTCGTCTTTGTAGATCTGAAACGCCTGTGCGATGCCGTGGTAATTCGCCGCGCACGCCGTTCGCCGGGCCGAGTCGCGCACCCGCGGCAGGACCGGCAGCGTGATGCCGAGCAGCACCGCGATGATCGAAATCGTCACCAGCAATTCCAGCAGCGAGAAACCAGATTGATGGTGCGACTGACGCCGTCCGAGCATGGGCATATCCTTCCGGTCGAATTGACCATCGGCAGAACGCTTCAGAGGCCCTGCGTATTGCCGAGATCCCATCCTTTTTTCAGCGTACCCGCAAGAGACGCCTTCGATGCCTGTTCTTCGCCGCAATCGTGATTTGACCGTCGCCATGGTGGGCGCCACCGGCGCGGTGGGTGTGGAGTTGATCCAGCTCCTCGAGTCCCGAAATTTCCCCGTCGGCGAGCTTCGCCTGCTCGCTTCGGCCCGGTCTGCGGGTAAACACCTGCCATTCCGCGGCGGCGAGATCACGGTTCTGGAATTGTCGCGCGACACGCTTCAGGATGTGGATATCGCGTACTTCTCCGCAGGTGGTTCCATCAGCAAGGAGTGGGGGCCCATCAGCGCGGAGCTTGGCGCCGTGGTGATCGACAACTCCTCCGCGTTTCGGATGACCCCGGGCACGCCGCTGGTCGTGCCGGAAGTGAATGGCGCTGACCTGGAATCTTTCAACGAGCAGGGCGAGCCGGGCATCATCGCCAACCCAAACTGTTCGACGATTCTGCTGCTCATGGCGGTGACGCCGTTGAGGCGCGCCTTCGGCATCGAACGCATGATTGTCTCGACCTATCAGGCCGCCAGCGGCGCCGGCGCTGAAGCCATGCGCGAGCTGGAAGAGCAATCGCGGGACGTGCTCGACGGCAAAGAGCCGCAACGACGCGTGTTTCCTGAAACGTGCGCCTTCAACATCTTCAGCCATAACTCCGCAATGGATGCGCGCACCGGGCGCAACCTCGAAGAGCAGAAGATGATCGATGAAACGCGCAAGATCTGGAATGACGAGTCCGTGCGCCTCAGCGCGACGTGCATTCGCGTGCCGGTGAAGCGGGCGCACGCTGAGAGCGTCAATATCCAGCTTTCGAACCCGGCGACTGAAGCTGAAATCCGCGAAGCGCTGGCGGCGGCGCCGGGTGTGCGCCTCGTCGATGATCGGAATGCGAATCGATTCCCGACGCCGCTGGACGCGAGCGGCCTCGATGAAGTGCTGGTCGGGCGCATTCGGCCCGATGAATCACTCCCCAGCGAAGGTGATCGTCACTTCGGGTTTGACCTGTTTCTGTGCGGGGATCAGTTGCTCAAAGGCGCCGCGCTGAACGCGGTCCAGATCGCTGAATCGCTCCTCCAGCTCACACCATCAGCCCAGTCCGGCGGCGGGACGTCCGAGAAGGCCGCGCGCGTCTGATTTGGGTGGAGGGCGGTCGCCCCGGTCGCCGATACGACCCTCTATGGACCCGGTCGGTTTGCCCATCCAGTCATCGCTCGCCGGCGTGAAGCAGCAGGAGCGCGCCCAGACCAACGAGCGCGCCGCCAAAGATCGCGACAAGACGCGCTTCAAGCGCGCGCTCGACGAAGCGGAATTCGGCGACGGCCTCACGCCCGCAGATGAAGTGGAAGCGGCGCCCGAAGCCAAGCCGGTTGATGATGAAGAGCCGCAGGACGAAGCCCGTCGGCGCAATCAAGTCGCTGAAGCCATGGACGACCCGCCGCGGCTCGACCTCGAAGGCTGACGCATGCTCGGCTCAGTCGCCGCTCACAATCGATTCATCGAGGTACCAGCGCAGCTCGCCCGCGATCGGCGCAATGGCGAGTTCTGAAGGATTCGTGCGCACCTGTTCAAGCGCGCCATGGCTCGCGGCGCCCTGACCTATGACCGCAATCATGCGCGACGCGCGCACAAACGCAGGCGTCAGCGCCAGCGTCCGCGGCTCATCATCAGATGGCGCCATCCAGTCGCAGAGCAACGCATCGTCACCGTTCGGCATGCTCAGGATCGGGCGCCCGCCGGCGTAGCCGGATTCCTCAAGGGACAGCACCACGCAATCCAGCCGGTCATGCCCCGGCTCGCGCCAGCTAAGCGTTTCGCGAATCGTGGATTCATAGAGCGTCGCCGCTTCGTCGTCATCGATTGGAATCACATGCGCCTGCGCCGCGGGGATATCCGAATGGTGCAGCACATACTCGCGCAGCGCAGTCGCCACGCGGCGCGGATCGCGCTCATCCACGCGTCGTTCATGCGTCATCCACAGATGCGTCTTTGCCCATGGCAGGGCGCGCAGTTCTGTATCGCTCATGAGCCGCAGGTACAGCGCTTCAATGGATTGATCACCACCGATGGCGAGATGAAAGTCGCCAAAGGCGCGCACGCACGTGATGGCCTGGGCCAGCAGATCGGCGGCGAGGGCGTCCATGGCGCGCGGCGCATCAGGACGCACGACAACTTCGCCGGGAAGGTCAATGGCGCGCGCGCCGGGCGCGAGGTCATAGCCGCTGAGCGAATCATCAGGTTCGGGCGCATCGCGCGTTCGCCAGTCCATCGTTCGAATCCTATCGGTCGAATTCGAACTGGACGCGATGTGGCGTCAGAAGCACGAGCCCCAGTCCGCGAGCAATTCGGCGAGGTCAGCGCCATTCACGTCGCCGTCCACGGTCAGGTCAACCGGCGTGAACCCACCGTCCGGACCCCAGTTCGCAAGCATCTCCGCGAGGTCTTCTCCACCAACGACGCCGTTTCCGTCAAAGTCAGCCGGGCAGGCAATCTGAATGAACTCACCCGTGACGCAGTAATTCGCGAAGTAATAGTTGTTCGGCTGGAATCCGGGATTCAAGGGGTCATCGAAGCCCCAGCCGTATTGCACGCCGTTGAAACCGGGCTGGTCAAAGATCGGCGCCTGGCCGAATTGCCCATTGTTCGGCGCGAAGTTGCCGAAGCGGTCGCGCGACATGCCGATGCCCTCGCGCACCTGCGGCGTTGCCAGATTGTCGCCTCGGCCCGGATACAGGTTGACCCAGCCTTGCGCCTCGCCGTCAATCGGCGTGATGTCGCCGCTCGCTAAACGCGGGTCGATGTATGGCGGATCCGCCGCGACAGAGTCCGCGCACTTCAGCCACAAGCTGTATCCACCGCCCGAAGGCTGACCAACGCTCGTATGCGCCATCAGCGTGAACCATTGATTCACCGGGAAATCAAAGACGGAGAACGGCGCACTGGCATAAAACGATTCACCGACGCCGCCGACGGCGCGCCCAAGACTCAGGAAGCGATCCGTCACGCCCTGCGCATTTCCGAACCCGGCCAGATCGCCTTGCAGATTCGTGCCGCCGAAGAACACGCGATCCCAGATGGACAACGTGACAAACGACACCGGGCTCCACCACACCGTGGTGCGCGGCTGGCCATCAGTCGATTCAATGTAGAAATCCTGTGACACCATGACTGGTGTGTCAGTCGCCGGAATGAACTGCGCGTGCTGAGTGTCGCCGAGCAGGCCAAGTTTCGGGTTGTATGTGGATCCAAACGTGCGGGCCGCCATCCCGTACTGCATCGGCTCAACGCCGTGCGGCGGCGCGCCCGTTGGCGGTTGCGCACCGCCCGCGAGAATCACCGCGCTGTTGGCGGCGCCGAAGAAATCGCGCGTATCCCACGGAATGCCGCCGGGGTTGAGTTGTTTATCCAGTGGCAGGAAACTGGCCGGCACATTGGTGAGATCCGTCAGCGTGTACGACGTGAACGGGTCGAAGAATTCGCAGTTGCCGGGAAAGACACCGCCGCCTTCGGTCGCATTGAGTTGAGGCGCGAGCATGATGCGCGGTTGGCCGTTCCCGATCGGCGCTGCGTGCGACGCTCGAAGCGCCTGAGCCTGTGTCGGCGCAGCAAGCATTGATCCCGCCGCACACGCACTGAGAACGCCGGTCACGAATGCGCAATGTCCCATGATGGTCCGCCTCTCCTTCTTCGCGCCGGTGGCCCGACGCGGCTGGTCTGATCGCCCACACATAGCCCTTCGGGGATTCTTCGCACGATGCGCCCCACCGGTTCTGAGCGATTCGACCGCTGCACAATCCTACTGAACCGCCGAAACAAGCTCCGGAGGCGATGATGCGGTCGAATGGCCGGTCAATGTCACGTTCTTGCGGTCTACGACCTTCGCAAATGTGCGTAGGCCGCCATCGATAAATCGATCCAGCGCGGCGTGCACATCCTCCGGCCGCTGCGCCGTTCGGACCGCTTCCTTCAGCGGCTTGCAAGGCCCGAGGCGCTTGCCGAACCACGAGATGCGCCGACGGATGTGCGTCATCGCGTATCGCTCATCACGGAATTCGAGCATGAAGTTCAGGTACGCGCGAACGAGTTCAACCTTCTCGCGCTCCGTCGGCTCCGGCGGAACGACGCCTGTGGTTTGCAGCGCCCAGCAGTCGCGGAAGATCCACGGCGCGCTGAAGGCGCCGCGACCGATCATCACGCCGGCGCACCCGGTGCGCTGAATCATGTCCACACATGCTTCCGGCGTCGTCACATCGCCATTGCCAATGACGGGGATGGCTTCAACCGCGGCGACGACTTCAGCAATCCCCTCGTGATTGACGTCGCCTCTGAAGCGCTGCTCCGTCGTGCGCCCATGCACGGTCACCGCCTGAATGCCGACCTGCTCAAGCAGGCGAGCCAATCGCGGCGCCACAATTGAATTTGAATCCCAACCAAGGCGCACTTTGGCAGTCGTCGGCACAGCGCCGTTGCTGGCGCGAAGAACACGTTCAGCCACGCGCTCGGCGAGACGAACCGTGCTCTCAGGGTCGCACAGCAACATGGAGCCGCCATTCTTTTTGACGACCTTGTCCACCGGGCAACCCATGTTGATGTCCACCACCGTTGCGCCATGGTCCACCGCCCACGCGGCGCCGTCGGCGAGCATGTCAGGGTCAGCGCCGTAGAGCTGCATGCCGACGGGTGTGTCTTCATCATTCGTGCGCGCGAGGTCCAGGCTCTTCGCGCCGCCGCGCAGCAAACCATGGGGGGAAAGCAGGTCCGTGCAGGCCAGGCCGACACCGCCGCACGAGCGCGCGGTGAGGCGAAACGCCAGGTCGCAGTAATTCGCGACCGGGGCGAGCATCAGGTTCGACTCAAGCCGAACCGGGCCAATCTGGAGCGGGCGGGCAAGCATGACGGAGACCATGGTAGGTGCGGCGGCGCCAGGAATAGCCAGTCAATAGTGAAGGTCAGGGAATCGAATTATCGGCGCCAGCTCGTGACGGCGCCGCGGCATGGCCCGCGCGCACAAAGATCTGCCGAATCCACTTGATTTGATCATGGTTGTGAGGACACTGGAGCGATCGCGGCAACGACTCGCCGCGAAGAGGAGCGCGTCATGAATTCGCGCAGCATCATTCGATGGAGTCTCGGCGCCGCGGCGATGGCGGCGCCATGCGATGCAGCGCTGGCCGACGGCCCCACCTTTGCGCCGCCGATCGCCATCCCCTACGGCATTGTGAACGCATCGGACTATGCGACCGTCGATGTCGATCTTGATGGCGACCTAGACATCGTCGCGAACGAGGCGACGCCCAACACACCCGGAATACCATCGGTGATCTCAGTCGTTCGCAACCTCGGCGACTTCAATTTCAGCGAGGCGGAGTTGTACGAGGTCGGACTATCCGTGTCCAGCGCATTCATCACCGGCGATGTCAACAACGACGGTTTCCCTGACATCGTCACAACGAATGTGCTCACGTTGAATACGAGCGAGATGTTCGTTCTTGTGAATGATGGAACGGGTCGATTCGATGAGCGGCAGACGTACTCCGCCGGGTCACAGCCGAATAAAGCTCGCATCGGCGACGTCAGCGGCGACGGCTGGCCTGACATTGTCATCACGAATACGTTCGGCGTGGCGCTCTACTACGAGAATGATGGCGCCGGCGCGTTTCTGCCGCCGGAAGAGGTCATCACATGGGGCAATGCGACGGAGATGGAACTCGCCGACTTCGATGGCGACGGTGATCTTGACTTGTTTGTAATCAATGTGTTCCAGGTCCCGAATGTGGCTTTTGTCGAGAACGTCAACGGAAAGCTGACAACCGTTCACACGCCAGGCGCCCACATGTCCGGCCCATTCCCTGCGGTTGAGGACGTCGATCAGGACGGCCTGCCCGATGTCGTGTCGGCGGCGTATCGCAGCCTGCGCGTGCTCGTCAATCACGGCAATTTCAAGTTCACGCAGAGCAATCTGATTAGCCCGTTCGGCGGCTACACGTCTTCAAGCCAAGGGGTCTCACCAGCAGAACGGTCAGCGGACTTTGACCTGGACGGCTCGCTCGATCTGCTGGGGTTCTCATGTTCACTGGAGCCCAAGGAACTCGACGTCGGTTTCATCATTGTCACTGATATCGAAGGGCCGCCATTCGGTCTTTATCCTGACATTGTGCCAAGCGGCATGAGCGCGAACACCATTGATGGAGTTGAGTTGATCCAATTCCTGAATGACTGGGGACCGATGCCGGGCGTCACCGTCGTGGATCTCAACAATGACTTCGTCATCGACGGGCGCGACATTGCTCGGCTGCTCGCCAACTGGGGACCGCTTCCGGAGCGCCCGCCGTTTGAGCCGCACATCTACCCGTTCCAAAAGGGCTTCTGCCCGAGCCGCGTGCGCGCCATTGATTTTGATCAGGACGGCGACGCCGATGTCATGCTTCGTGATATGAACAGCGATCTGCTGTTCTTTGAGAATCTCTTGTTGTCGAACGATGACGAACGATGATCATTCTTGCGAACAGGATCGCGTCATGAATTCGCGCAGCATCATTCGATGGAGCCTCGGCGCCGCGGCGATGGCGGCGCCATGCGATGCAGTGCTGGCCGACAGCCCAATCTTTGCACCGCCGATCGCCATCCCCTACGGCATTGTGAACGCCTCAGACTATGCGACCGTCGATGTTGATCTCGACGGCGACCTGGACATCGTCGCGAATGAAGCGACGCCCAATACGCCCGGGATTCCGTCCGTCATTTCCGTGGTCCGCAACCTCGGTAACTTCAACTTCAGTGAACCCGATCTGTACGACGTCGGCCTGTCGGTGTCCAGCGCGTTCATTACCGGTGATGTCAATAACGACGGGTTCCCTGACATCGTCACGACGAATGTGCTCACGTTGAATACGAGCGAGGTATTTGTGCTCATCAACGATGGGACGGGCCGATTCGATGAGCGGCAGACGTATGCCGCGGGATCACAGCCGAACGAGGCGCGCATCGGCGACGTCAGCGGCGATGGCTGGCCTGACATTGTCATCACGAACACATTCGGTGTGGCCCTCTATTACGAGAATGACGGCGCCGGCGCATTCCTGCCGCCGGAAGAAGTCATCACGTGGGGCAACGCGACGGATATGGAGCTCGCCGATTTCGATAGCGACGGCGATCTCGACCTGTTCGTCATCAATTCATTTCAGGTGCCCAACGTGGCGTTTGTCGAGAACGTTGACGGACAACTGACGACCGTGCACATACCGGGCGCGCACATGCCGGGTCCCCGCCCCGCAGTTGAGGACGTCGATCAGGACGGCCTGCCCGATGTCGTGTCCGCGGCGTATCGCAGCCTTCGCGTGCTTGTCAATCACGGCAATTTCAAGTTCACACAGAGCAATCTGATTAGCCCATTTGGCGGATACTCCCCTTCAAGTCCCGAGGTTTCCCCTGCAGAACTATCCGCGGACTTCGACCTCGATGGATCGCTCGATCTGCTGGGGTTCTCTTGCTCACTCGAGACCAACGAACTCAACGTTGGGTTTATCGTCGTCACAGATATAGAAGGCCCACCATATGGGCTCTATCCGGATCTCGCGACGATTGGCTCGACCGAGAACGTGATTGATGGAGTCGATCTCATTCGTTTTCTGAATGACTGGGGACCGATGCCGGGCGTCACTGTCGTGGATCTCAACAACGACTTCGTCATCGACGGGCGCGACATAGCTCGGCTCCTCGCCAACTGGGGACCGCTTCCGGAGCGCCCGCCGTTCGAGCCACACATTTATCCGTTTTACGATGGATTCTGCCCGATCCGCGTGCGCGCGATCGACTTTGATCAGGACGGTGATGCTGATGTCATGCTGCGCAACGCGGACAGTGAATTGCTGTTCTTTGAAAATCTCTTGCTGTCGAACGAGAAGTAGCGATCGCCAATCCCGAAGTCACCTGTGCGTTACTTCGAAGATTCAAGATCTGCGATCAGATTCTTCATCTCGTCAATCTCACGCCGCTGGGCCTCGATGATCTCGTCAGCCAATTCGCGCACGCGCGGGTCGCTGATCTGCGCCCGTTCGCTCGTCAGAATCGCGATGGAGTGATGCGGAATCATCGCCTTCATGTACGAGACGTCATCGACGGTGCGCTGGCTGCGCACGAGCCACAATGACGCGGCGAACAGGGCGATGCTCGCCGCGCCGATCGCGAGGTTGACCTTGGTGGACCTGTGCATGTGCAGCATGAACAACAACATGACCACCGCCATCGTGGCGCCCATGATGAGCGACATGTACAGCCGCGTTTCACTGAAGAACACGTGGTCGATCTCGTATGTGTTGAGATAGGTTAGGCCATACATGATGACCGTCGCCGTCGCGACCATGGCCAGGAATCGGAGATAACCCTTCGTGTTGGGGGATTGGTTGTCCTGGGATGGAGTTGTCATTCGTCTCGTACTCCGGTCGATCCACATTTGGACGGATGGGCGCCCGCTCTGCCACTGGGCACGTCTACGGGCACCATCGTGTTGGCAGATGAACGGAGGGCAAAGCGTGCATGAGGAGGCATTCACGCGCGGCTGGCGCCAACGGCTGATCGAGTCATCGCGGCCCAACGGCCGGTAAGTCGGCCGATTCCGGCGCCTCAAGCGCTGCCGGAGCTGAATCCGGCCATCTGCGCTGGAGTCTCGCCTCTTGCTCGGCTATGGTCACGCCGGAGCGGGGCGCACACCGCTTCTCGGACGTTGGAAACGGGCGGGGCCGCATTCGTTTTCATTGGGCGCTGCGACCGAGGAAGGAAACTTCAGATGGGCCTCGAATACGCCATAGAAGAGTTGTACGCGACCGGCTGGTCGGGGCTCGACACGGCCGGCTGCGAGCACGCCGCCGACGGTCGGATGTACCCCGGCGTGCAGCGCGTCAAGGACGAATTCGCCAAGGCGGGCTTCTCGCTCTCGATCCGATTCGTGGATCTCTTCGACTGCCACCGCGCCGAATGGACAGACGATGCGGGCGACCCGGCGGGCGCCGTGGTCGGCCAGTCCGAAGCAGAGGCGGCGGTCTATGCATTGTCGCACCTTCGCCGCCAGCACGCCAAGGCGGGGGCGTAATCTCGCCGCCGGTTGACGGTGTGAAGCGGAACCATACGATTGCCTCCGCGGCTCCTCCTTTGGGGAGTCGCTGTCAACTTGGCCCCATCGTCTAGCCTGGTCCAGGACGCCAGGTTCTCATCCTGGAAACCGGGGTTCGAATCCCCGTGGGGTCACTTCAATGCGAAAGAGGCAGCCGCTTGCGGTTGCCTCTTTTTCATGCGCCACGAACGAAAGTCGGAGCTGGATCGCCTGAATCACCTCGTGGGGCATGGGGCCGTTATCCTGCGCTGGCTGACTGTGCAGGAGGGGCCTACGCCATGATGAAGAGCCGCTGGTCGATTGTTCTCGCGATCGTTAGTTGTGTGTGCGCCGGCTGCAAAGGGCCGCCTTCGCTGATGCGCACGCCGGCGATCTACCAGGAAAACATCTTCGACCTGTCAACGATCACACCGGACGAGTTCGAATCGACCGAAGTCGAGATCTTCTACGCGACGGACCGGCAGTACGACCCAGAAAACAATCCCAGTCCGTACCAATACACCTCGAATCGCGGCGGCGCGCTTCGGCTCGGCGTCGCCAAGACGCGCATCGGCGCTGAAGACGGCGACTGGGACGATCTCGCTGAACAATCGACGTCGTGGCCGAGGCAGAAGAAACTGCGCCTCAAGCTGTTGGACACGGATGACTTTGGTGTGTTCGACGAGACGCTTTCCATCTTCGAGCAGGAGTATGGTTCGCCGCAATCGGCCGCCGGCGCCGATCGGTTTGTCGCCAATGTGAATGAGCGCTTGGCCCGCACGCCGGTCAAGGACATTTACCTCTACGTGGCGCCATTCAAGGTGAGCTTTGAAGGCGCGGTGAATGTCGCCGCAGAGTTCCAGCATTACATGGGCCGACGCGGCGTCTTCATGGCGTATTCCTGGCCCACCAGGCGCGGCACGCTGGATTACCTCGGCGCCACCGAGAACGCCTACCTGACCGTATCGAGTCTCCGCCTCTTTCTGGATTTCCTCGCGCGCGAGACGAATGCAGAGCACATTCACCTCATGACGTACTCGGCGGGCGCAAGGGTGCTCAGCGGCGCCCTCCACGAATTGCGAATTCGGTACGCCGACCTCGATGAGTACGAGGTCAAGGAGAAACTGCGCATCGGACAGGTGATCTTCACGGGGCCTGACATCGATCGCTGGGCGTTCGGCGCGCACTATTCGCAAGGTATGCCCGATCTCGCGGATCAGATCACGATCTACACCACCAAGAAGGACCGCGCGCTCGGCATGTCCAAGTTTCTCTTTGGATGGGGGCGGCTGGGTTCGCTTGAAGCGAAAGATCTGCGCCCCGAGGTCATCGACTATCTGGAGAATCAGGACCAGACATCGTTCGTTCGCGTCACCGACGCCGAACGCGCCAACAAAGACAACGCGCATGGGTATTTCAGATCAAGCCCGTGGGTGAGCAGCGACATCCTGCTGACGTTGGCCGCGGGGCTGACGCCTGCAGAGCGAGGCTTGTATCGCGAGCCGGATGATCCCATCTGGCGATTCCCCAAGGATTATCGCGAGACGGTTGTGCGTCTTGCCGAGGAGGCGAGAGCGCGTGAAAACTGAAACGCTTGTCGCGGCGGTGATCGCATGCGTCGGCCTGAGCTCGCTTGTCGGGTGTGTCTCAGCGCCCAACCCATCATTTCCTGTTTCCACGCGCGAAGCGAAACAGGACCTGAAACGCATGAGCGACGACCCGCAGCCGCTGGAGCGCCCGCTTGTCATTCTCGCGGGGTGGGGCGATCCCGGCGTCGCGGACAAACACGTTCAAAAACGGCTGTCGCCCGTCTTTGACGACGACCGCATCATTCGAATCTCCTTCGGCGGCGCCGGCACGTTCGATGAATGCCGCGACCGCGTGATCACCGCGATTGACGAGGCGTTCCCATCGGATGACCCGGCATGGACGATCGAGGTCGATGTCGTCGCCAATTCAATGGGCGGATTGATCGCGCGCTACGCGAGCGACCCCGAATCCGGCGAGCGAACAGTCCGAATCGCGCGGCTGTACACGATTTCCACCCCATTCCTCGGCGCGGATATGGCCCGCATCGGCGGGCTCCAGATTCTTCTCGACATGAAACCGGGGTCGGATTTCATCCAGACCCTCAACAGCCCGGACAAGCCATTCGACTACGAAGTCATCCCGTATGTGCGGCTCGGCGACCAGTGGATTGGTGAGGACAACGCGGCGCCGCCGGGGATGAATCCGTACTGGGTGTCCGGGCAGTTCATGAGCCCGTCACACCTCTTCGCCTACAAGGATGCCCGGATTCTGGCCGACATCGCGCGCCGATTGCGCGAGGAAACGCCCTTCACGACGCCTCCGGCGACCCCATTGCCGTACCAGGACGACTGAATTCGCTCGTTCTGTGTCAGAAATGCTCGAAATCTGAAGTTTCGCCGCTCGTTTTGGGCGCTGATCTCGCCTCACTCTCTGGAGCGAACCGCGATTCCCGCAGTTCCGGAATGGTGAGGAGCAGAGCCATGAAACTGGCATACACAGCCGCAATGTTGACCGTCGTGTTGGTGACGGGCGTTCGAACCGCACACGCTGGCGATCTGAATCCGCCGGCGGGCCCGGTCGGGTCCACGATGAAGACGCTGGATGAGGTGGAGCCGCGAACGCCGCTGAGTCAGGCGGATGTGCCGATCACGATCACGGAGCCCGGTTCCTATGTGCTGACCAGTTCGCTGGGGCCGACGGCAGGCGGACAGACGGCCATCACGATCGACGCGAGTGATGTCACAATCGATCTTCGCGGCTTCGGCATTATGCCCGTCGGTCTCACGGCATTCTCGCGCGGCATTGCCGTCACCGGCACGCGTGCCAACATCGAGATTCGCAACGGCGTCATCCGCGGCACATTCGGCGATGGCATTGACACGAGCAGCGCCAACGGCGTGCGTCTGGCGGATCTTCGCATTTCCAACCAGGGCGGTCGCGGCATCGAAGCGGGAACGCGAACGATGGTTGAAAACGTCGTGGCGCATAACAATTTTGACGCCGGCGTATTCGTCGGCAACAACAGTGTGATCCGCAACACGATTGCTGAGAACAACGGCTCCGGCTTCTTTGTTGGCGATGGGAGCGTCATTCAGAATTGCGTGGCGTCCAACAATGGCGGCCGCGGCTTTGACATCGGCGATGACGCTTCAGTCACCGGCTGCTCGGCGTCCGACAATGGCGGCATCGGCATCCTGACGCAGGAGAACGCGTCTGTCGCGAACTCGGTCGCTGTGCGAAACGGCGCCGAGGCCGGCATCTTCCTCGGCGCCGGCTCAACCGCGAGCAACTGCGCGGCTCGCGACAATGTCGCGGTCGGCATCGAAACCTCCGTCGGCGGCGGCATCACGATCGTGGATTGCTCCGCCAATGGCAACGGGTCTTCAGGCTTCAGTGTGGCGTCCGGTTCAACCGTGCGCGACAGCACCGCCCGTCAGAATGACTTCGCCGGATTCACCTTGAGCGGCGGCGTGACGGCGACCAACTGCACCGCATCATTCAATGACGATGACGGATTCTCGACCGGCGCCTCGTGCACGCTCGTCAACTGCACGGCGGACAACAATGGCCAGGCCAACCCGCGCCATGGCTTTGACATGGGCGAGTCCTGCACGCTCATCGGCAGCACCGCTTCCAACAATTCCGATGATGGATTCAACCTGCCCACCGGCGGTCAGGCGCGAAATTGCACGTCCCACAGCAATGACGGCGACGGGTTCTTCTTTGGCTTCGCGTCAGTCATCACTGACAATCTTGCCTCGGAGAATGGCGGCAATGGATTTCATAGCACGGGCGATCACAGCCGCATCATCGGCAATCAGGCCCGCTCCAACTCCGGCGACGGCTTCTTGCTGCCGGTCGGCGCCAGCTTCAACCTGGTCGGCCGCAATATGACGTCATTCGATGAATTCAATCTGAGCAGCACGAATTACATCGGAGAGATCAACGTCGGCGTTGCGCCGTCCAATCCGATGAATGACGACCCTTGGGCCAACGTCGATAGCTAAGAGGGGCTTGGCTTCGACGACACGAAAAACGCGGGGATTGCTCCCCGCGTTTTTTGTTGCGCCTATCGAAATATGCGTGATTGATTTACTCGGGCTGCCAGTCCGGAATGCGTCCCGGCGTCCAGGCGGCGCCGACATTCTCGAGGTCAGCTTCGAGGGCCATGATGTCGTCAACGATGGATTGCAGGTCGTCCAGCGCGCCGTCGAATGCATCTGACGCATAGCCGTACTGGTCACGCTGTGTTTGCGTCGGCGGTGATGACACCCACCACTGATCGCCAACAATCGTGCCAATGCGCGAAAGAATCGCATCGGGTGACGGTTCGTTCAGCCGCGACAGTGCTCGATCGCCGTTCATTGCGAGGCGGAACGCGTTCATGCGATCTTCCAGTGCCTCGATACGGGCCAGATCGTCGAGGTCCGCCTCCGGCGTGTCGAAGATGGCCTGCCGGAGGTAGTTCAGGCGCTCCTGCGCTTCGCCCGCCGCTCGTTGTGCGCCGTACGCCGCGCGTTGCAGGCGGCCGACCTTCTGCTGGAACGCGAGCACCGCGGCGCGATCCTCAGCCGAGAACGTCGCAAGATTCAGGGGCACGACTTCGAATGCTTCAGACTCCGCAATAACCTCGGGCTCGCCATCGACCACTGTCGTGAGCGTCGCCGTGTACTCACCTGGCAGCGCGAGCGGCCCCGCATCAGGCGGGCCCCATGGCGACTGCCGGCGCGGCGTCAGCGACGTTGGTGAATACGTCGGGTACCGAAGATCCCACGCCACGCGATGCAAACCCTTGCGTCGCGGCACTTCGATGCGACGCACGACTTCGCCCGCATCGTCATGGATCGTCAGAATCATTTGCGGCTCGGTTTCTTCAAATTCCGCTCGCATCTCTTCGGTCGTGGGATAGTTGTCCTTCGTCACGCCGCCCTTTTCGCGCTCTTTGCGCTGCTCCTCGAGCGTCTTCAGCCCTTCCTTCACATGGAAGGTGATCAAGGCGCCGAACGGCGGATTGGGCGCGGCCCAGTAGGACGACCCCTGAAAGCCGCGACCGCTCGGCATGCCGAGGCGGCTGGTTTCGATGTAGGCCTTGGCGTCGCGCACCGGGAAGATGGCGGCGTCTTCTTCGAGCGCCTCATCCGTCGCATGACGCAGCGGCGTGTAGTCATCGAGGATGTAAAAGCCGCGACCGAACGTCGCCATGATGAGATCGTTCTCGCGCGGATGCACTTCGACATCGCGAACGGCGATCGTCGGCACACCGGCGATCTTGTGCCATGTTTCGCCGCCGTCCTGCGAGAAGAATGCGGCGAACTCCGTGCCCACAAAGAGCAGGTTCGGATCGACGGTGTCCTGATCCACGCCCCAGACGACGTGTCGGTCAGGCAGATCGCCGCGGATGGACGTCCACGAGCGGCCGCGATCATCACTGCGAAGGATGTACGGCGTGAAGTCGCCGTTCTTGTGATTGGTGAACGTGGCAAACACGACGTCAGGATCATGGCGCGACGTGAACAGGTCGCTCACGTACGTCATGTCCGGAACCGTGGGGAAGGCCTCGACGCGCCGCCAGTTCGCGCCGCCATCTTCCGTGATCTGAATCAGACCGTCATCGGTGCCGACGTAAATCAGGCCTTCGACCAGCGGCGATTCGCTGATGGCGACGGTGTTGCCGTAAATCGATGTTGAATTGTGCTTCGCAACCGCGTCCACGCCCTGAATCACACCCATGACCTTGAGCATGTTGCGATCGAGCTTTCGGGTCAGGTCGCCGCTGATGGCCGTCCATGAATTGCCGCGGTCGTCGGATTGGAAGACCTGGCGACCGCCGAAATACAGGCGCGTGTGCGAATGTGGACTGATGATGAGGGGCGAGTCCCAGTTAAAGACGTACGGCTCTTCATCCGGCGCTTCGCGCGGGCGAATGTCAACGATCTCGCCGCTGGCGCGATCGTGACGAATCAAACCGCCGTACTGCCACTGGCTGTACACGGTGTTGGGATCTTCCGGGTCAACGGCAGGCTCGAAGCCGTCGCCGCCAACAGTGACGAACCAGTGCTCATTGGCGATGCCGACACGATCCACCGTCTGCACCGGGCCGCCAAGCGTGTTGTTGTCCTGCGTGCCGCCATAGATGTAATAAAACGGCTCGCTGAAGTCGTACGCGGCTTTATAGAACTGCGTCAGCGACAGGTTGGGCGAGTAGCGCCATGTCGCCGCGCGATCGAATGTTTCGTAGACGCCGCCGTCGCAGCCGACGATCATGTGTCGCGTGTCATTCGGGTCAATCCACAGCGCGTGGTCGTCCACGTGGCGATCGCCCATCGGGATTCGATCAAACGACGCGCCCCCGTTGTCTGTGACATGCATGTAGGTGTCGAGCGCGTACACGCGGTCCACATCATGCGGATCGCAAATGATCTCGTTGTAGTACTGCGGGCTGCCGGAGACGTAATCACTGCGGCGATGCCACGTGGCGCCTCGATTGGTGGAGCGAAAGAAGCCGCTCTTGCCTTCGGCAGCTTCGACAATGGCGTAGAGGACGTTCGGGTCCGCTGGCGAAATGTCCATGCCGATGCGGCCCAGATCGACATTCGGCAAGCCGCGCGAAATCTTGTTCCACGTCTGGCCGGCGTCGGTGGACTTGTAGATCGAGCTTTCAGGGCCGCCGTTGATGAGTGTCCACACGTGTCGGCGACGCTGATAGGAAGATGCGTACAGCGTGTCGGGATCGCTCGGATCGATGTGAACTTCGTTGGCGCCGGTGTCGTCGCTGATGTGCAGCACGCGTGACCAGGTCTGGCCGCCGTTGGTGGTCTTGTACACGCCTCTGTCGCCACCCGATCGCCACAAGGGGCCTTGCGCGGCGACGTACACGACATCGGAGTCGCGCGGGTCAATGGAGATCATGCCGATGTGTTCAGACCCCGGCAGGCCGACATTGGTCCACGACGCGCCGCCATCGACGGACTTGTAGACGCCGTCGCCGAATGACACGCTTCGCTGACTGTTGTTCTCGCCCGTGCCGACCCACACCACGTTCGGGTCCCTGGGATCAACGACCACACAACCGATCGAGTACGAGCCTTCGCCCTCAAAGATGGGCGTAAACGTCGTTCCCGCGTTGTTGGTCTTCCAGACACCGCCGGAAGCCGCGGCGACATACCACTCGCTGTGATCATCCGGGTTGACGGCGATATCCGTCACGCGACCGGAAGCGACGGCCGGACCAAGTTCGCGCGCCCGAAGGCCAGCGAATGTCGCGCCGTCAGCGCCGGATGCGTCGGCGACAAACGTACAGCAGGAAACGAGCGCGCCGATCAGCGCGGCGCCAGTCAAGCAAATGCGCATGGGAACGTCCTTCGTCTTTCAGGCCAGTCTCTCGGGCGACCGCGCGAGGCTCCACCTGCCCCGATCGCAACGTCTCCTCGTTATCGGATGAGTCTACAGCCGCCTGCACTTGAACTCATGAGGACGTCCGAAAGTTGCGTTGATCTCGCTTCAATTGTCGAATGTGAATGGAATCCCAGCTGCCTGCACGTCCTATAAAGGGCGTGCCACGTCCCTTCGGCAGCCGCGCACCCGTGTGGTGCAAACACCCTTTCAGAAGACGCACGAGCGATTCATGAGTCGAAACCCCGCAGTGAAGTTCATCAACAAGTGGTCTCGCAAGCTGCACCGCTGGGGCGCGATCGCCATCGCGATTCCCGCGCTCGTGGTGATCGGCTCCGGTGTCGTGCTTCAACTCAAAAAGGACTGGTCATGGGTGCAGCCTCCGACCGCCAGGGGCGTGATGTCCGGCGAGACTGCTGAGGGTCTCACGGTGTCATTCGATGACATCCTCGCCGCCGCGGCGACAGTTCCTGAAGCGAACGTCACGTCATGGGATGACGTCGATCGCCTCGATGTGCGCCCGGACAAGGGCGTCGTGAAAGTTCGATGCGTGAATCGTTGGGAAGTTCAGGTGGACACTGCAACAGGTGAAGTCGTGCAGGTGGCGTATCGGCGCAGCGACCTCATTGAGCAGATCCATGATGGCTCCTGGTTTCACGAGCTCGCCAAGCTCTGGATCTTCCTGCCCAACGGCGTCATTCTCTTTGCGCTCTGGCTGACCGGCATGTACCTCTGGATTCTTCCGATCTGGGCCAAGCGAAGCGGACGCCGGAGGCGCGCGGCGGCATGAGCATCCGAATTGCGGCGCCCATGAGCGCGGGATTCATGATGGTCAGCGCCGCGTCAGCGGCGATGGCGTCGGCTGACGTCAACACTGTTGTCGCCGATGTCATGGCAGATGCCTCGACGCGCTCGTCGCTGTCGTTGCAGTCCGCCGCGTCCGGCTATGACGATGGATTCGTCATCCGCGATCAGTCGGACGACTTTGAGCTGTCGATTTCAGGATGGACGCAGATTCGTTACACATTCGCGCATGCCCGCAACGCCACGGGCGGCGATGATGCGAATGAGAGCGGTTTTTCATTGCGTCGAACGCGCCTGACTGTCCAGGGCTCGCTCTATGACGGCGCGTTCGGGTTCAAACTGACAAACTCGTTCAGCCGCACAAGCGGCGCCGGGCGCCTCTCCGATGCCTACGTCACCGCAAGGCTGAGTGAACGCGCTGAAGTGCGCTTCGGTCAATTCAAGCTGCCATTCGCGCGCGAGGAACTCACCAGCGCCAAACGTCTGATCGCGACTGACCGCTCCATCGTGAATGATGTCTTTGGCCAGGGCCGCTCCCAGGGTGTTGAGCTTTCGATCGAGCACGACAACGTCCGAATCGGCCTGGCGTACAGCGACGGCTTTGACAGCGCCAACACAGATTTTGATACAGCGCCCGCGGAATGGGCCGTCACCGGCCGCATTGAATGGCTGGCGATGGGGGCGTGGCGCGCCTTTCGTGAATTCTCGAGTCCGCGCGGCGCCGAGTACTCGGTGCTCTTCGGCCTGGCCGGCAATATCGAAGAAACACCATCCACGCTTGGCTCGCCGACCACGCTTCAAACATCGTGGACGGTCGATGGCGGCGTTGAAGGCCCGGGGTTTCATGTCTTTGCGTCCGCGTCGGGACGCTTCACAGACGGGTCGAGCGGCGATTTCTTCGACATGGGCGCGCTCATTCAATCAAGCGTATTCGTCACGAATGACATCGAGCCCTTTGCGCGTTTTGACGTGGTGATTCCTGACTCAAGCCGCCCCGGTGACGATCCTTTCCGAACGCTGACGCTCGGCGCCAACTGGTACGTGCATGGTCAGGCCGTCAAATTGACGCTGGATGGCCAGTGGTTCTTTGATGATGTGGCAGGGAATGACCTGATCAGGCCCAACACGGCGCAAGGCATCCTGGCGGGCGCGGATGCGGGGTCTTTCGCGATTCGTGCGCAGTTTCAACTCGTATTCTGAGAGTTGCTGCGTCGCCGTGGTCGATACGAACGTCGTGGAAGCGAATCGTCAGCAGTCCGAACGCCGCGTGATTGGCTTCATGAGCGGCACCAGTATGGACTCGATCGACGCCGCCCTCGTTGTGGTTCGCGGCAAGGCGCTTCACATGACCGTGGAGTTTGTCACCGGGGCGAGCCTCACATTCGGACCCGAACGTGACGTCCTTCGCGACTTGGCGTCCGGTGCGCCTGTGTCAGCATTGACGGCCACGCAGGCGATCAGGGCCTTTTCGCAACGACATCGCGAACTGGGCTTGCAGCTCATTCAGGCTCACGGTCCTGTTGATCTGCTCGCAATCCATGGCCAGACGATTGTGCATCAGCCGCCGCTGAGCTGGCAGGCGCTCCTGCCGTGGGAGGTCGCGCAGGGCATCAATGCGCCTGTGGTCAGTGATTTGCGCGCGGCGGACATCAGCGTCGGCGGGCAGGGGGCGCCGATCACGCCGCTGGCTGATTGGATTCTGTTTCGAGATGAATCGGCGTCGCGCGCCATCGTGAACCTCGGCGGCTTCTGTAATGTGACAACGCTCCCTGCCGGGGGCGCGCCGGAAGACATTCGCGCATGCGACGTATGCGCATGCAATCTTGTTCTCGATGCGGTGGCGCGCCGGGCGCTGGGGGCGGATTTTGATGTGGACGGCGCTGCAGCCGCGCGCGGGTGTTCGAACGAGGACGCCGCGAGAGCATTGGACTCATTGCTTGAATCACAGTCTCGCGATGAGCGCTCGCTGGGAACAGGCGATGAAGCGACGACGTGGGTGGATGCATGGCGTGACACGATTCCTCCGGACGATCTCGCGGCGAGCGCGGCTCAAGCCGTCGGCGCGGTCATCGGTCGGGCACTTCAAGACGTGGATGCGGTCTATCTCGCCGGAGGTGGTGCGAACAATCGCGCGCTGGTGGCGTCGATCGATCGCGCCAGCAGCACGAAAAGCCGCCCTCTCGATGAACTGGGGATTCAGGGCGCGTGGCGCGAGGCCGTCGAGATGGCGGTCCTCGGTTGCTTGTGTCAGGACGGCGTCCCCATCACACTGCCGCACATCACCGGCGCAACAGCGCCAATGGTCGCCGGCGTCTGGACGAATCTTCGATGACACACCAAACCCCGGCCATTCCCGATCGGTCGCACGTCGCCACGGAGCAGCGCAATCCGCGCACGATGGATCTGGATGCGCTGAGCGTGGAGGACTGTCTTCGTCGATTGAACGGTGAAGATGCGATGGTCGCGACCGCCGTGCGCGCAGCGATTGACGACATTTCGGCATTCGTCGAAGCGCTGGAAGCACGATGGCGAATGGGCGGACGGCTCGTCTACCTCGGCGCCGGAACGTCGGGGCGTTTGGGCGTGCTGGATGCTTCGGAGTGCCCGCCAACGTTTCAGACGGATCCGGAGCGCATCATCGGCGTCATCGCGGGCGGCGACCGCGCGTTGCGTCAATCCAGCGAAGGGCTTGAAGACGACCCCCACGGCGCGGCGACGGAACTCGATGCCTTGCGCATCAATGAACACGACACGATTCTCGGCATCGCCGCCGGCGGCACGACGCCCTATGTGCTGGGTGGACTCGCCATCGCGCACGAACGCGGCGCCCTGACCGGACTACTGACATGTTCAGCGCTGCGCTCGCCGCCGGGCGTTGATCATGTAATCGTCCTCGAGACCGGCCCCGAGCCGGTGACCGGCTCGACGCGCATGAAAGCGGGGACGGCCACCAAGATGGCGCTGAACAGCATCACGACGACGCTGATGGCCCGCACCGGCAAGATCCATGAAAACCTCATGGTGGATTTGCGCGCATCAAACGCAAAGCTCACGGATCGCGCCATTCGCATCATCGCTGAGAGTGTCGGTGTCGATCGCGAGACGGCCGCAGCGGCGCTCGATGCCGCGGGCGGGTCAGCCAAAGTCGCCATTGTGATGCTTCGCGCCTCGCTCTCACGAAACGAAGCGGAGCAGCGGCTCGCTCGTTGCGGCGGCGCCCTTCGTCAGGCGCTTGACGGCCGGAAGTCACCATGACGTTTTCGCTCGGGGACTGGGTCACGTTGTGCCTGTACCTCGCAGCGATGGTCGCGCTTGGCGTGATGGTCGGGCGCCGCCAGCGAACGACGGACGCGTACATGCGCGCCTCCCGCCGCATGCCGTTCTGGGCGGCGGGTCTGTCGCTGCTGGCGACGTCTTTGTCCGTTGCGACGTTTGTCGGCGCGCCGGAAGTCTCATACGGCGGGAATCTGTCGTATCTCACACAGAGCATCGGCAGCGTGCTCGCGGCGATCATTGTGAGCGCGCTGTTTCTTCCGGCGTTCTATCGACGCAATGTCACGACGGTGTACGAACTGCTCGAGCAGCGTATGGGGGTAACTGGTCGTTTGAGCGCGAGTCTCATGTTTCTGATGGGGCGCGTGTTCGCGTCCGGCGCCAGGTTGTTCATTGCGTCAATCCCGATTTCGCTGGTCCTTTTTGGCGATGAGGTAGATGCAAATCACCTGATGATCAGCATCGCGATCATTGCAGTCGCGGCAACGGCCTACACGATGGCCGGCGGCATTCGCGCCATCATCTGGACGGACACAGCCCAGGTCATCATCCTTCTCGGCGCTGTTGTCGCCGCGATTGTGCTCCTGCTCCGCGCCATCGACATGCCTGTCGGCGAGATCTTGGACTCGCTCGCGGCGGCGCAAGCTGCGGACGGCTCCGGCAAACTCACCTTGATCGATACCCGACTCGACCCGTCACTGCCGTTCACACTCTGGACCGCGATCATCGGCATGACGCTGCTCAACACCGCGGCGATGGGGACGGATCAGGACCTGGCGCAGCGCATGCTCACGTGCGCGTCGTGGCGCCGCGCGGCGATGGGGATGATGCTCTCAGCGATCGTGGGCGTCTTTGTTGTGTCCCTCTTCCTGATTGCTGGATTGCTGTTGTGGCAACACCATCAGGGGGCGCCAACTGAATTGGGTCAGGCAGCAGGGGATGAAGGCCTCTTGATTCGATTTCTGCTGGCTGAAGCGCCGGTCGGTGTGCGAGGGTTGGTCATTGCCGGCGTCGCCGCGGCTGCGATGAGCAGTCTGGACTCCGCGCTGGGCGCCATGTCGTCAACGACGGTGTGGGATTTCTATAAGCGGATGCGACCGGGCCAATCAGAGATTCACTACGTGCGCGCGACGCGCATCGCGGTCGTTCTCTGGGGCGCCATTCTGGGCGCGTTCGCGTGTGTGTGTGTGCTGTGGCAGGACAAGAGCGGTGAAGGGCTGCTGGAGTTCTCGCTCGGCGTGATGACGCTGGCGTACGGCGGGTTGCTCGGTGTCTTTCTGTCCGTGTTGCTGACCAAGCGCGGCAACGCCATCTCCGCGATGCTCGCGATGGCGTTCGGTTTTCTGACGGCGCTTCTGCTTCAGTTTCCGGAGTGGATCGGAACAGGGTGGCAAGTGGACACCTGGCCTCGATGGAGCCTGGCCTGGCGCATGATGGCCTCAACGGTGGTTGCGTTCGTTGTGTGCCAGTTTGGGCGGCCGATCAATGTGCGAGGGGGCCATCGTGCCGGGGCGTGATCCATCCCTTCGAAAACTGCTCGGTTCGATGGTCATGGTGGGCGTTCGCGGCGCCGCGCCGGGCGACGACGAACTGGAGCGAGACCTCGATGAATGCGCTCAGGCAAGTGTTGGCGGCGTGATTCTCTTTGATATTGATCTTCCCACGCGGCGTGATTTGGTTCGTCAGGGCGTGGGTCATGCGGAAGCGACACGCCGCGCGGTGCGCAATATCACCTCGCCGGACCAAGTGGCGGCGCTGATTCAGCACATTCGGACGCGGCTCGGACCGGACATCATCGTGGCGGTCGATCATGAGGGCGGCGCGACGACTCGGTTCTCACCGGCGCGGGGTTTCTCTGAGACGCACAGCGCCGCTGCGTTCGGTTCGCTTCCCAAGCGGGAACGCGCAATTGAAGCCGCGCGCCTTGCGAGCGTTGCTTCGGACGTTGGTGTCACACTCAATTTCGCTCCATGCGTTGATCTGCTGCTACACGACGCGAACCCGATCATCGGCGCGAAGGGGCGCTCGTTTGGTGGCGATCCGAATCACATAGCGCAGTGCGCGATGGAGATTATTCAGGCGCATCGCGATCGCGGCGTCATGACGTGTCTGAAGCACTTCCCCGGCCACGGCAGCGCGACGGTCGATAGCCATCAATCCATTCCGGACATCACTGGCAGTGCGACGGTCGATGTAGAGCGAGCGCCATACACGGCGCTGATTCCATCGCTTGATGCAAAGACATGGGTGATGACCGGCCATCTTCTGGATCGGCGCGTTGATGAAACGCATCCCGCGTCATTGTCCGCCGCGCACACAGCGAGCATGCTCCGAGATAAGTTGGGGTTCGAAGGTGTGATTGTGACGGACTCGCTGGATATGGGGGCGATTGCGCAGCGATGGACGGTAGAAGAGGCGGCGGTGTTGGCCATCAACGCCGGCGCCGACGTCGTGCTGGATGGCGTTAACGCGCCTGGGGCGCGGCGGGCGTGTCCCGCCCTCGCAATCGTTAATGCGCTGGAGGACGCGGTTCACACCGGCGCGATTGCCGGTGGCGTTGAGCGAGTCGCTGAAAGCGCAACGCGAATCGAGCAATCGAAGAACGCCGCGATCCGCGCGCTTTGACGGGGCGTGACCGGGCATCGATGATGCGCGCTCCCTGAATGCGAGGAGCACATCATGCCAAGGTCCGGGTCGAGTGAACGTTCGCAGCGCGACGGTGCGATTCTGGATCGGCGATCGTTGCTTGCATTGGCCGGAGCGACCGGTGCAGCTGGCTTGATGCCTGCGACGGTTCGCCGCGTGCAGGCGGCGTCCATGCAATCGATGTCCGTTGATGAGCCGCCGGCGCCGCCCGGCGTCAATCTTCAGACATTGATCGAAGGCGAGAAGATTGCGCGCGTGAGCTACACCGATGCTGAGCTCGAGCAATCGCTTCGCTCGATCAATGACATTCTCGCGCGCTACGACATTGTGCGCAACGCCGATCTGCAGAATGGCGAAGGGCCGGCGGAGGTCTTTGATCCGCGCCTGCCCGGGATGCGTTTTGCAGAACGTGAACAACCGGCGCGATTCGCCCGGCCGCCCTCGGCGCCGCTTCCGACAGAGAAAGAAGACATTGCTTTCGCGTCCGTGGCGCAGCTCTCGGCCTGGATCCATGAACGCGCGATCACGAGCGAAGAACTCACGCGAATTTATCTGGATCGCCTGAAACAGCTCGGGCCGAAACTGGAATGCGTCGTCACGCTCATGGAAGAAAGCGCGATCGCAGATGCGCAACGCGCGGATCGTGAGCTTCGCGCGGGTGTGGATCGAGGGCCGCTGCACGGGCTTCCGTGGGGCGCCAAGGACCTCTTCGATACGGCGGGCGTGCGAACAACCTGGGGCGCGGCGCCATTCCGCGATCGCGTGCCGGAACGTGATGCGACGATCGTGGAGCGCCTCAATGACGCCGGCGCCGTGCTCATCGCCAAGCTGACGCTTGGCGCTTTGGCCTATGGCGATATCTGGTTCGACGGCAAGACGCGCAACCCGTGGAATCTCGAGCAGGGCTCCAGCGGATCGAGCGCAGGGTCAGCGTCTGCCGTCGCCGCTGGGTTGTGCGCGTTTACGATCGGCACAGAGACGTATGGCTCCATCATGTCGCCCTCGGCGCGGTGTGGCGCCGCGGGATTTCGACCGACATTCGGGCGTGTGTCGCGCCACGGCGCCATGGCGCTGTGCTGGTCGCTGGACAAGGTCGGCCCGATCTGCCGCTCGGCAGAGGACTGCGCGTACGTGCTCGACGCGATCGCCGGACCTGATCTGAAGGATGAGTCCACGATCGATATCCCGCTCAACATGGACATGACGCGCGGGGCGCGCGGCGTGACCATCGGAGTCCTCAAGGACGAATTCGAAAGCGATGCGGCGCGGCCGGAGGATCAGGCCACCCTCGCTGCGCTCAATGATCTTGGCGCCGAACTCGTGCCGCTCAACCTTCAGGAAGATGAATACGGCGGGTTGATCTTCTTTCTGATTTCCGTCGAAGCCGCCGCGGCGTTTGATGAGCTCATTCGGTTCGGCGGTGAGGAGCAGATGGTCTGGCAGGACGACGCCGCGTGGCCGAACACATTTCGGACGATTCGGTTTGCGTCCGCCGTCGAATTCATGAACGCGCGGCGGTTGCGTCGGCGCTGGATGCGCCGAGCGGCGGGGCTCTTTGCGGATGTGGACATCGTCATCGCGCCGAGCCGCCATGGCGCCATGCACGCCCTCACCAACATGACCGGCCACCCGGCCGTCACCATCCGCCAGGGTTTCAGGGAGAACGGGACGCCTTTCGCCGTCACGATGTGGGGCAACCTCTTTGATGACTCCACCTTGCTGTCCGTCGCCAGCGCGTTGGAGGGCGAATTGGGTGTCGGGTCGCGTCGTCCTCCAATCTCGTGAATCCACGATCCGTCCGACCTCGAAGTAGCACCTGATGCGACCACTTGTCTGGTTTCGATCCGATTTGCGCCGCCGTGACAACACGGCGCTGATTGAAGCGTGCGACGCCGCGACGAACGGCGTCGTTGCTGTCTTTACGGTGTGTCCAGAGCAATGGCGCCAGCACGACTGGGGCGCCAAACGGGTCAACTTTCTTCTGCGAAACCTGCGAGATCTGTCTGAGGGGCTTGCGCGGCTCAATATCCCCCTGAAGATCATCACGACGCCGAAGTTTGATGGCGTGCCAAAGCCGCTCCTGCAACTCGCCAGGCAGCATGAGTGCACTGCGCTGTATTTCAACAAGGAATACGAAGTCAATGAACAGCGGCGCGACGAATCGGTTGAGACGTTGTTCCATGACCACGATCTGAAGGTGTCTTCGTATGACGATCAGGTCATCATTCCACCCGGCGATGTGCGCACGAAGGAAGGTCGTTGGTACACGGTCTTCACGCCGTTCAAGAAGTCGTGGCTGACGCGGTTTGACGACATTGGTGGTGTTGATGTCCGCCGCGCGCCGCGCAAGCAGGCCGAGCTCGATATCAAGCCGGATCCTGTCCCGGACGCCGTCAAAGGGTTTGACGGCGCGGATGACCGCGCCGACCTGTGGCCCGAAGGCGAAGCGCACGCCAAGCGGCGGCTTGACGCGTTCATTGAGAGTCGAATCAACGAATACGACGAGCGGCGAGACGCGCCGGCCGTCAATGGAACGAGCACGCTGTCGCCCTACCTCACGCATGGCGTGCTCTCGCCGCGCGAGTGCCTGGAGCACGCGCTGGACGTTGCGTCGAAGGGCGGTGCAGGCGATGGCGGCCCGTCCGTCTGGATCTCGGAGCTGATCTGGCGGGAGTTTTACAAGCATCTGCTCGTTGGGCATCCGAAGCTCTCCATGGGCCGCGCGTTCAAGCCGGCGACGGAGCGCCTCGATTGGAATGACGATGAAGATGCGTTCGACGCCTGGCGTGAAGGCCGCACGGGCTATCCGATTGTGGATGCGGCCATGCGACAACTCAGTCAGACCGGGTGGATGCACAATCGCCTGCGCATGGTGGTGGCGATGTTCCTGACGAAGGACCTCTTCATCGACTGGCGATGGGGCGAGCGGCATTTCATGCAGACTCTTGTTGACGGCGACGTGTCATCCAACAATGGCGGCTGGCAGTGGAGCGCATCCACCGGCACAGACGCGGCGCCTTACTTCCGCATTTACAACCCGGTCACGCAAGGCCAACGGCATGACCCTGAGGCGGCGTTCATCAAAACGTTCCTGCCGCAATTTGAAAGCACGTCCGCCAAGCATGCACATGAGCCGTGGACCATGCCGAAATCGGATCGTGATGCGCTGGATTACCCGGAGCGCATGGTTGATCACGACTCGGCGCGCGAGCGCGCGATTGAAGCGTTTAAAGCGCTGTCCTGAGTTCACGCGCTGCTCGCACGCAACACGGTCGGGACATGTCGCGCCTTTCTCCGTGACTACGTTTGGAACGTTGGCGTTTTCCCTGTGTATGAAGTGTTTTTCATGCGATTCGGGGACACGTGAATCGCGCATGGCGGTGCGGAAACACCGCATTTCATGACGTGTCCCGTCATTCACACAACGAATCACATTGAGTTGGAACCCGGCCTGACTACCGGCGTATGACTGCGCGACAAGACGATGCGCACTCGCACTGTTGCATCGTCGCCAACAACTGAGGCGCGCCGTTTCGTCGGATGACTTGTGTGAACACCAATCCGGCGGCGCGCCCAAGGAGGTACGGTCACGTGTGGCCGGCGCAACTCCGCGTTTCGTGACGCGGCACGGTTGGCCGGGCCGCCAACATCGCCGCTCGTGACGCTGATCGCGTGATCATGCGCATGCCATAGCGGCGAGGTGCGATTCCCAACACAACTTGCTCGCTGTCGATGGCGGATCCGCGTGTTGCAACGATCGCGGCGGCGCCAGTTGCGTCAGGGGGTCGCCGCTTTTGAGAAGGAGTTCAACCATGAATACGAAGCTCACCACGTGCATCACCGTTTCTTCACTCGTCGCGGCTGCATCCGTCAGCGCAGCGCTGGCGACCGCGCCGGCGTCTCCCATCGTGGAGATGTGGCGTGCATCGGCGACAGAAATCGTTCATGGCCAGATCGAGGGCGTCGCTGATGATTTCAGCGAGTTCACGGTTCGGGTTCAGGGCGAGCCGGAATTCGGTGATAAGGAAACCATGACGCTGAAAGTGAACAACACCACCCAGTTCCGACTGGATGGCAAGGAGGCGACCAAGGAGGAGGCGCTCAAGGTGGATCGGCGCGCGACAGCGTCCCATGAGGATGGCGTCGCCATCAGTGTCGATGTGCGGTCGATGAAATCGCCGAGCTAACCACCGCTGAGCCCACACTCCGAGTCCGACCGGACGTCGGTGCGCTTCCCGCGCACCGGCGTTCTTGATCTCCCGAAGGCGCGAGTGGCGCCGCAGTCGTTGATTGACGTCCCGATAAGCGTCACCGCCGTCGAAGCGGAGTTATCGCTCATTCCCTGCTGGAAACGGACCGATGCCGGGCGTACGCCGCGCCATTATCGCGACGGCGGGGGAGCAACGTCATGCAGCGATACGATCTGGCCGTCATCGGCACCGGCCCGGCGGGGCACTTTGGCGCGATTCAGGCGGCCAAGCTTGGCAAGCGCGTCATTGCAATCGAGATGAATGAATCGCCCGGCGGGGCCGCGGCGATCACCGGCACGATTCCGTCCAAATCGCTGCGTGAAGCGACGCTGCATCTGACCGGACTTCGGCAGCGCACGCACTACGGGGCGTACTATCGCGTCAAGGACGATGTCACCATCGATGATCTCACCAGCAGCACTGGCAAGATCGTTCATCACGAAACGAATGTGCTTCGGGACCAGCTTCGCCGAAACGGCGTTGAGCTCGCTCGCGGCGTCGGCGCCTTCGTCGCGCCGAATGAGATTGTGATCAAAGACGGCGCTGACACGACCCACATTGAAGTGGAGCATGCCCTTATCGCGGTGGGATCGCGCCCGGCGCGACCGCCGGAAATGGATTTCGACGGTCGGTGGATCTGTGATTCGAACCAGATTCTTGACCTGGACCGCATTCCGCGCAATCTGATTGTGGTCGGCGCGGGTGTCATCGGCGTTGAGTACGCGTGCATCTTTGCGACGCTTGGGTCGCGTGTGACGTTGATCAATCAGGGCGACACGTTCCTTGAATTCGTGGATCGTCAGATGCGCGAAGCGCTCGCCCATCACATGCAGTCACACGGAGTAGAATTCCGATTTGGCGAGAAGGTGACAGGTCTCGAGCGACGTGGGCAGTGCGTCGTCGCGTCAACAGCCAGCGGCAAGGAGATTGCCGGCGAGTGCCTGCTGTACAGCGTTGGTCGCCAAGGCAATACAGACACACTCGGGCTTGAAGACGCTGGCCTCAAGCCGGACAAGCGCGGTCGCCTGACGGTGAATGAGACGTTCCAGACTGAGGCGCCGCACATCTTTGCGGCGGGCGATGTCATTGGCTTTCCGGCGCTCGCGGCGACGAGTCGCGAGCAGGGGCGCATGGCTGTGCGTTACATGTATGGCGAAGACGTGTGCGCGACGGAGTCGCCCATGCCATATGGCATCTACACGATTCCAGAAATCTCCATGGTGGGGCCGTCGGAGCAGGAACTGACCGAGCAGGGCGTGCCCTATGAAATTGGCGTCGCTCGATACCGTGAGATCGCGCGCGGGCAGATCCTTGGCGACGAAACCGGCATCCTGAAGATTCTGTTTCATCGAGAGACGCGCGCGGTGCTGGCGACGCACGTCATCGGGGAAGGCGCCACCGAACTCGTGCATATCGGTCAGGCGGCGATCTCCTTCGGTGCGACAATTGATTATTTCACTGAGACCGTCTTCAACTACCCCACGCTCGCGGAGTGTTACAAGGTCGCTGCGCTGGATGGTCTGAATCGCCTGCGCATGTTGGGCGAGACGTCGGACGAGCTACGCATCGCCGCGTAATGATGGGGTGTCAGGAACTCGAATCGCTGTGGTCGCGCACCGCGCGGAGCGAACGAGCGGCGCCCGTGCAAATGCCGCGCGCATGTCGGCCGGACAACTGACCCACCGATTCGATGAATTCAATCAGGCGTCGCGCCGGCGCGCCCCATTCCCGTCCACTCGTGCGTTGCAGCGCCGATGAAGGAACGGATGACGATCGGAAGATCAGCCGGTACACCTCGCGCACTTCACTGATCTCATCTCGTGTGAATTCGCCGCTTCGTCGCAGCCCGATCGCGTTGATGCCGGACAATTGGTTTCCGGAACGGTGGACAATGCAGTACGGGGGCACATGCTGGCTCGACACCGCCGTCGCCTGGAACATGGCGAACTCACCGACCTCGCAAAATTGATGCACGGCGGAGAACGCGGAGAGCACCGCGTTTCGGCCGATTTTTGCATGGCCGCCGACCACGGTGTGATTCGTCAGCACAACGTGATCGGCGACATTGCAGTTATGTCCAACATGAGCATTCGCCATGATGAAGCAATGCGAGCCGATGCGCGTCGGGCCCGATTCACCGGCGCCGCGATGAATCGTCACGAACTCGCGAATGATGTTGTGATCGCCAATGAACAAATGGCCGGGATCGACAGCGCGGTCGAACGCTCGATCCTGCGGGTCGTCGCCGAGAATCGCGCCGCCGTGAATGTAATTGTGGCTGCCGATCGTCGCGTGCTCGTGCACGATCGCGTACGGACCCAGAATGGTGTGATCGCCGATGCGGCAACGGGGTCCGACGAGCGCGCCGGGGCCGATCGAAACACCGGCGCCCAGTTCGGCGGTGTCATCGACGATCGCCGTCGGGTGGACGTGTACGGATTCATGAGTCGCGGGCATATCCCGGAATTGTATCGGGGGCGCAACGACTGGCGACCGCGTGTGGCTTGGGCGATCAGGCGGCCTTGACGGCGGCGTGATCCGGTCGCCGCGCGACGACCAGCGCTGTCTCATCATCAATCTGATGGAGCGACCCGGCCTGCTCATCGAGGGCTCGGGCCAACGCTGCGACGGCTGTTTGCAGGTTGCCTTCTTCTCGTGCGGCTCGAAGCTCGCGGAAGTAATCGAGGTATCGCGTTGAGGGCGCCTTGCGCGAGCGATCATCAACAGGATCGGGGAAGGCGGTTTCAAATCCGTCCGAGTGCATCAGCAGGATTTCATCGGGCGCGAGGGTGAAGGACACCTCGTTGAATTCGCCATCTTCGAAGACGCCGAGCAGGCTGCCGTTGGTTTCGACTCGACTGACCGAGCCTGAACCGATGCGCAGCGGCGGCGGGTGGCCGGCGCCGGCAATCGTGACGCGGCCGGTGTTCGGATTGATGACGCCGCACACGGCGGTTGCAAACGTCTGCACTCGCCCGGTGCGCTTCATGAGCGCCGTGTTGAGGCGGGACAGCGAATCCGCAGGGCCGATGAGGGCGCCATCGTCATCGCGCGTCGGCATGGCCTTGGAGAGCACCATGGTCATGAGCGCGGCGGGCACGCCGTGGCCGACGGCGTCCGCGATGAAGAAGCCGATCAGGTCGTCCGTAATCCGCGCGATGTCGTAAATATCGCCGGAGACGTAGCCGCACGGTCGGAACAGCACGCCGAATTCGACGCCGTTGATATCCGGCACGTTGCGTGGGATGAACTGCTGCTGCACATGCGCAGCGAGCTGGAGTTCCTCCTGTAGTCGATCCATCTCATCGCGCAAGCCGCCGTGGAAGCGACGCATGGTGCGAAGTTCGGCCAGCAGTGCGTCGATCGCCGGCTGGCGTGCGCACAGCGCGTACATCGTGGACGCCAACACATTGGGGTCGGCACATTGCGGCATGACGATGATGCGCTCATTCGTCAGTGAAAGCAGTTCGCTGTCTGGTGAATCGGCGATGAGAATGGCAGGCGTCATGCGCGCATCGAGCACATCGAGCAGCTTGTGGATACAGGTTCGCACTTCCGGCGAGGCGTCGTCTCGAATAATCGCGACGGACCCACTCATTTCGTGCGGCTCGCACAATGCCTGGTCGAGCGGAATCGTCTGAAGAGACGGTGGCGCCGCGAACGCGGGCCAATGGTCGCGAATGGCGTCCCACCATGAGGCCTGCTCGCCCTGCTCAGTGTTCGGAGACACGAAGGAGATTGTTGAGCCGGTCATAACGCCCCTCAGACCACGCGGTGGCGTCGCGCCTCCAATGCGCATCGCCGGATCATCGCGTGCATCGGCTCAACGGGCGCGACGCTTGAGATCACGGACGTTGAATTCGAGCTTGTCGCCCTCGTCCAGCCCGATCTCCTTCATGCGCCCTCCAGCCAGTTCAACGGCGAATTGCGCGGGGAATCGACTCGAGTACTGCTTGAGTCGCCCGTCGTATGCGAGATCCGTCTCACCGTCACGTCGAGGCTCTTCCGGCTGCATCTCGTGAATGGTGAGGACGCGACCGGCGGCGTCGAGGTAGGCAATATCGATGGGAATCGGGCAATCGCGCATGATGAAGTTCATGACCGTCGGCCGAGGCATCACAAAAATCATGCCGCCATCTTCAGCGATGAAATCTCGCCCGCCAAGCCCCTTGTAGCGCACACTGTCATTGGCGGCGATTTCCAGATGGAACCATTCGCCATTGATTTTGACAGCCGCGACATCGGCGCCGGCTTTCTCATCGCATGAGACCAACGCGACGCACCCGGCGAGCAGCGTGGCGCACAAAGCCAGAATTATTCGCGTAGCCATGCGTCGTCTCTCGGCGTAAACACGGTGTGTGACCGAGGCATCGTACCCAGATCAAAGGCCTCGGCGAAGGCTTGAGCGGACATTTGCTCAGGTGGGGGCGTCACGCCGCACCAACGGGCGAGAAGCGCGATGATTCGTTCCGGCGCGACTCCGGCATCGCGATATGCGCTGATGCGCGTGTCGCCATGCCGCTTGGCCAGGCGGCGGCCATCTTCGCCGATCACGAGCGGGAGATGGAGAAAGGTTGGCAGGGGCGCCAGATCGAGCGCCTCGAAGACCAGGATTTGTCGGGCGGCGGAATCGAGAAGATCGTCGCCGCGAATGACATCCGTGACGCCGAACGCATGATCATCGACCACGGTGGCGAGTTGGTACGCAGGCTCGCCGGCCTTGGTCCAGATGACGAAGTCGCCAACGCTTTGACTCGGATTCGAGACCTGATCGCCGGCGAAGGCGTCGTGGAAGCGAACGTCGCGATCATCGACGACAAGCCGCCAGCTTCGGCTCTCTGCCTCATGATCAAAGTCGCATGGGGTGATCGGAGGTCGGAGTTCAGGCGGGAATCGGACTTCGCCGGGCGCATCATTCGATGGCGCATGGGGCGCCGCCTGGGCCAGTTCAATCTCTTTGCGAGACAGGTCGCACGGGTACGCCACGGCCGCCTGCGTGAGTGTTTGCATCGCGGCTCGATACGAATCAAGGCGGTCGGATTGCAGAATGGGTTCGCCGTCCCAATCCAGCCCCAGCCATTGCAGGTCATGCAGGACGTCGGCAATTCGGTCGCGCTTGACGCGCGGCCCCGCTAAGTCGTCAATGCGAAGGATGATGCGCCAACCCTGACGCCGCGCCAGCGCCCAGTTGATCAAAAAAGTCCGCGCATTGCCCACATGCAGCGCCCCTGTCGGTGATGGCGCCAAACGAGTGACGCGCGAGCCGGAAGTGTGGCTTGACGGGGCGGGCACGGCGACGAAGATACCCCGACACGATCTGGTTGATGCGAGAATGATGGATCATCGAGCCAGTTGATTGAGCGGCCAGCACGAAGGAGCGCGCCATGACCGTAATGACGGACGAGCAGATCCAGACCGAGCTCAAATCGCGCTCGGAATGGTCGGAAATGAACGGCTCCATCCAGCGGACCTACCAATTCAAGGATTTCGCGGGCTCGATCGAATTCGTCAAGAAAGTCGCGGACTTTGCCGAGGCGGCCGACCATCACCCGGACATCCTGATCAGATACAACAAAGTCACACTCACGCTCTCGACGCATGACGCGGGAGGCGTGACAGAGAAAGACTTTGCGCTCGCCGCTCAGGCCGACAGCGTCTTCTGATCGCACGAAATCACAACCTGAAACACTGAAGCGACAGGGCCATTCGCCCGAGTTGCGATGCGATGCTCGGCTGCCGGATTGGCAGGGCGGGCCGGTCGAAGTTCATCGCTGACGTGTCCATCGTGGTCTCAATCGTAATTTCCGGGTCGCATGAGCCGATAGAGGCTCTGATAACGACGGCGCATCGTTCGCATGGTGAACGGGGCGGCGTCAGGCGCCGCCTATACTTCGTCCCATCACGCACGGGGATGGCCTCGTGACGTCTAGCGGCCGCCGGGAGAGGCGGCAGGAGTCACCAGATGTTCGAACGATTCACCGACCGGGCCCGAAAGGTGATGGCGCTCGCGAACCAGGAGGCGCAGCGCTTCAACCATGAGTACATCGGGACTGAGCACATCCTGCTCGGCCTCGTGAAGGAAGGGTCCGGCGTCGGCGCCAATGTCCTGAAGAACCTCGGTGTGGACCTTCGCAAGGTGCGCCTCGAGGTGGAGCGGCTGGTTCGGTCCGGACCGGACATGGTCACCATGGGCAAACTGCCCCAGACGCCGCGCGCCAAGAAAGTGATCGAATACGCGATCGAAGAAGCGCGCAACCTAAACCACAATTACGTCGGCACGGAGCATCTGCTGCTCGGTTTGCTGCGTGAGCACGATGGCGTCGCCGCGCAGGTGCTGATGAATCTGAGCCTCAAGCTCGAAGAAGTGCGCGAAGAGGTGCTCAACCTCCTCGGCGCCGGTGTCGAGTCCGAAGAGGGTGATCCGGGCGCCGCTGCCGGTCAGCCCGGTCAGCGCAAGGGCAAGAGCCAGACGCCTGCGCTGGACTCGTTCGGTCGCGACCTGACGGAGCTTGCCAAGGAAAGCCAGCTTGATCCGGTCATCGGTCGCGCTGACGAAATCGAGCGCGTGCTGCAGATTCTCTGCCGCCGCACGAAGAACAACCCGGTGCTGCTGGGCGAGGCGGGCGTTGGCAAGACGGCCATCGTCGAGGGCTTGGCGCAGCGCATCATCGCGAACGATGTTCCTGAACTGCTTCAGGAGCGGCGTCTCGTGGTTCTCGACCTCGCGATGATGGTCGCGGGCACCAAGTATCGCGGTCAGTTTGAGGAGCGCATCAAGGCGGTGATGAACGAAGTTCGCCGCGCCAAGAACGTGATCCTCTTCATTGACGAACTGCACACGCTGGTCGGCGCCGGCGGCGCGGAAGGCGCGATCGACGCGTCCAACGTGCTGAAGCCTGCGCTCGCACGCGGCGAGATTCAGTGCATCGGCGCCACGACGTTTGATGAGTATCGCAAGTACATCGAGAAGGACGCCGCGCTGGTGCGCCGCTTCCAGCCGATCACGGTCGAGCCGCCTTCGGCGGAGCAGTCCGTGCTCATTCTCAAGGGATTGCGCGATCGCTACGAGCAGCACCACCGTGTGAAGATCACGGATGACGCCGTTCGCGCAGCGGTCGAGTTGTCAGACCGGTACATCACGGGTCGCGTGCAGCCGGATAAGTCCATCGACGTGCTGGATGAAGCGGGCGCCCGCGTTCGTTTGAACAGCATGACGAAGCCGCCGGACCTGGCGGAGCTTGAGGAGCGCATCGAGCGCCTGAGCGTTGACAAGGATGACGCCGTCAAGAACGCGGACTACGAGAAGGCCGCTGAACTGCGCGATCAGGCGGAGCAGGCTCGCAAGGAGAAGGAAACGCTCCTGAAGGAGTGGCGCCGCAAGAGCAGCGAAGTGGACGGCATCGTGGACGAGGAAGTCGTCGCGGAGGTTGTCTCCAAGATGACGGGCGTCCCGCTGACGCGTCTGAAGAAGGAAGAGGCCGAGCGCCTGCTGCAGCTCGAGAAGGAGTTGCACAAGAAGGTGGTCAGCCAGGACGACGCCATCAAGGCGATCTCCAAGGCCATCCGCCGCGCTCGCGCGGGTCTCAAGGATCCGAAGCGCCCGATGGGCTCGTTCATCTTTGTGGGTCCGTCCGGTGTTGGGAAGACGCTGCTCTCAAAGGCGCTGGCTGAGTTCATGTTTGGTGATGAGGACGCCCTCATTCACCTCGACATGAGCGAGTACATGGAGAAGCACAACGTCAGCCGCCTGGTTGGCGCGCCTCCCGGCTATGTCGGTTACGAAGAGGGCGGTCAGCTCACTGAGCGCATTCGCCGCCGGCCGTACGCTGTCGTGCTGCTCGATGAAATCGAGAAGGCGCACCCGGATGTCTTCAACATGCTGCTCCAGATCATGGAGGAAGGCCGACTGACGGACTCCTTCGGGCGCAATGTGGACTTCCGCAACGTCGTGCTCATCATGACGAGCAACATCGGCGCTGACCTCATCAAGGGCGGCGGCGGGTTCGGCTTCGCCAAGCGCGACAGCGAGCAGAGTTTCGACAACATCAAGTCCATCCTGATGAAGGAGATCGAGCGGTACTTCCGCCCCGAGTTCATCAACCGACTTGACGACGTCATCGTGTTCCGACCGCTGACGCGCGAGGATCTCGTGTCGATCGTCGAGTTCGAGACTGCGAAGGTGCGGGATCGCATCGCCGGTCAGGGATTCGAGCTGGTGCTGGATCAGGCGGCGAAGGACTTCCTCATCGAGAAGGGTTACAACCCGGACTTCGGCGCCCGTCCGTTGCGACGCGCGATTGGCACGTACGTCGAAGATCCGCTCGCGGAGCAGTTGCTCTCTGGCGACCTGAAGGGCGCCGGCAAGGTGCTGGTCACGCGCAAGGACGAAGAGGATCACCTCTCGTTCACGCACGAGCCCGCGCCTGAGAAGACAGAGGACGAGCCGGTCGAGGCCGGCGCTGAGTCCTCCTGACGGACGCGACATGACATGAATGCACCAGGCCCGGAGTTTCTGACTCCGGGCTTTTTTCTGCGCGCTGGCTTCAGATGATCCGCGCCGGGACCACGGCGCATGCGCGCAAGTCGTCGATCGCGCGGAGCGTTTCGATGGTGGCGTCGGCATCGTCATCCAATACGACGAACATGCCGCTGCCGGAGCCTGTCACGTGCACCGGTCGATGGATGGCGTCCTCCGCAACAGTGCGCAACTCGCCCAATCGCGGCTGCACCACGGACGCAGGCGATGCAAGATCATTGAAAAGCGCATCGGCATTGAGCTTGGCGTCCATCGCGGCGGCGCGGGCCCAGTCCGCGTAGAACGGCTGCTCGCCCATGCCGTCGAAGGCCTTGTAGACAGCCGGCGTTGAACAATCGAAATCAGGAAGGATTAAGGCAACGTGCGGACCCTGCGTTGACGCTGCAACTGGTGGCGTGCGCTCAATGCGATCGCCAACGCCCTCAACCAGCGCCGGTCGCGGCGTCACTTCGTCCTCGTCAGTCAGAAAAAATGCAAGATCGCTCCCCAACACCATGGCGAGGTTGCGCAAGTCGTCATTGCTGATGTCGAGGTCGAACAATTCGCGAATCGCCAGCAACGCCGCGGCGCCGTCGGAGGAGCCACCCGCGAGTCCGGCCCCGACGGGGATGCGCTTCTCAACAGTGATCGCGACGGGCAGCGTGCGGCCGACCGTCTGCTCAAGCAGCAGATGCGCGCGCACGGCGAGGTCCTTGGAGATGGACCAGTCAATCGTAGATTGGCGAGGCGCCTTCGCGTGCCAGCGAATCGCGTAGCGGCTCGTGCGGTCGTCCGGGAGGCGCGCCACGGACACATCGTCATACAAGTCGATGGCGACCATCCACGACGCGATCGGGTGCAGGCCGTCTCCTTCCGGCGGCGCCGGATTGGGCGGCGCGACAGCCAAGGCCAGATTGAGCTTGGCGGGCGCCTGTCGGCGCGCCGACCAGGACTCCGTCATGGCGATTCCTTCTCAGATGTTTCGGTCGCTTTCGACGAAGCCGCGCGCAGGCGGAGGTCGTCGATCAGCATGTCGGCGAGTTCACGGAAGGCGCCGTCGCCGCCGGCGACATCAAGAATGCAATCAGCCGCGGCTTTCACTTCCGGTCGCGCGTTGGCGGGGCAAACGGCAAGTCGCGCGAGGCGCATGGCGGGGAGGTCGTTGACGTCATCGCCGAGATAGAGCGTGCGTTCCGGATCGGCGCCCAAGTCAGCGCAGAGGCGCGTAAAGCGTTCGCCCTTGTCGCCGTCGCCGACATCGACATGCTGAATCTGCAGCCGCTCGGCGCGTGCGCGTGTGGAGCCGTCGTCCTTGGCGGCGCTCAGCCATCCGATGGTGAAGCCGGCTTCCTGAAGAATGCGTGAGCCGAGGCCGTCCTGCATGTGAAAGGCGCGAGCCTGTTCGCCGCCGGAATGCACATGAATGCAGCCATTGGTCAGCACGCCATCAACGTCCGTGACAACAGTGTCGATCTCCGCCGCGAGCGGAAGCCTCATGCGGCGGATGCCGGTGACGCACGGGTGCCCCGGGGGCAGGCCGGTCGCGACGGCGCGAGCGAGTTCGAGGTCATCCGCGTTTCGAATCGTGATGCGTTCGATGGATCGGAATCGGGACGCTTCCAGTTCGCGAGCGTTTCGCGCCATCGCGTCGCGGATGGTCGCCTCCGTGCAGAAGGGGCGCATCGCATCGTGGACGAGGATGTATTCGGTGTCGATGGAGGCGCCGGGGTCGAGCATGGCGATGCCGTGCGTCGCCGCGATTGCCTGGATCGCCGGGTCGTCACTGACGATGAAGACGTGATCCAGCGGCAGGACTCGTCGGAAATTGTTGACCGCCCAGAGGACCAGCGGCGCACCCAGAAGCCGCTCCGTCGCGTCCACGGAGGCTTCGTCCTTCACGGTGACCAGTCCGATCGTTGCGGTCATCTCTGGGGCAAGCGTAGCAGGGCGCCCACGGTTGGGAGGGGCGGCATGGCCGGGGCGGGCGCGGCGTGAGGCAGGGTCCGCAAAAGTCGGACGGATTCTTCACCAATCCATCAATGCGGACTCAACGATGTCCGATACAGATGATCCCGGAAGGAGCCTCGCCATGAGCCAAGCTGACACCAGCGCCGCCGCTCCGACACTGGCCTCATCAGGCCGCGACCGTCGTCTGCACCCGCGTAAAGAGTTCGTGCGCCTGTGCAAGGTGCAGCGGACGGGCGATGTGCGGTTCGAGCCGGGGGAAACCACCAACATTTCGGCGGGAGGCGCGCTCATCCGAGTCGCCGGTCTTCAGCCCATGCGGCCCGGCCAGCGCATTCGCGTCGGCGTCGCGTGGGAGTCCAGGGGTGTGCTCGAATCCGGCAGCCTGCTGCCGGCCCGCGTCGTGCGCGTGGTGCCGATCGATCACCACCACCAGGCGGTGGCGATTCAGTACGACCGACCCATGTCCGAGCAGGCCCCGCTGACGCTGCAACAGGCGAAGCGCGAGCCAGCATCTCTGGCGGCGTAACGACCGTTGGGATTGGGCGCGAAGGATGGGCGAGACTGCCGTCCCGCCATTGATTCCCGCCTAGAATAGGCCTCGTGACATCCGCGAGCATGTGCTCCGCGAATCCACCGGGCCACCATGAAGTTTACACACTGGCAACCGTCGCTCCCTGAGCGCTATCAGCAACTCACCAGCGAGGAGCTGCGCGCGGCGATTCAGCAGCGGCGCGATGAGCTCGGCGATGACCTGGTCATCCTCGGCCATCACTACCAGACCGATGATGTGATTCGCCATGCGGATTTCACGGGCGATTCGTTCAAGCTGTCGCAGCTCGCGGCTGAGCAGGTGCAGGCTCGCGGCGCCAAACACGTCATCTTCTGCGGCGTGCATTTCATGGCGGAGTCGGCGGACATCCTCACGCCGGACGACGTCAGCGTGATGCTGCCGGACCTCTCGGCCGGATGCTCTATGGCGGACATGGCGGACTACGACGATGTCGTGGACGCGTGGGACGCGATGCATGCATCGCTTGCTGAACAGGGCTGGCACGGCCGCGTGATTCCGATCACGTACATGAACTCGACGGCGGCGATCAAGGCGTTTGTCGGTGAACATGGCGGCGCGGTGTGTACGTCGAGCAATGCGGCGAAGGTATTTGAGTGGGCGATGGCGGGCGGCGCGTCAGAAGACGGTGGCACGGGCGTCCCGCCCGTGCGATTCAATAGCCCTCACCCGACCTCGCTGCGCTCGGCCACCCTCTCCCGAGGGGAGAGGGGACAGATCAAGCTGCTCTTCATGCCGGACCAGCACCTCGGGCGCAACACCGCCGCGGCGTATGGGATGAATGTTGACACTGAAACATGTGTCTACGACCCGAAGCGCACACAGCGCGGCGAAGCCCTCGGCGGCATGACCGCTCAACAACTGCTTGATTCCAAGGTGGTGCTCTGGGCCGGGCACTGCTCCGTCCACAAGCTGTTCCGGCCGGAGCATTGCGACCAGATTCGGCGCGAGTCACCTGAGACGAAAATTCTCGTGCATCCCGAATGCTGCAAGGAAGTCGTGGACCGCTCGGACCTGAACGGCTCAACGGAATACATCATCCGCGCGATTGAGAATGCCGAACCGGGCACGAAGTGGGCGATCGGCACGGAAGTGCATCTGGTGAACCGCCTCGCGCGCGATGCCGCTGCGCGCGGCGTTTCGGTTCGCATCCTGTCCGACTGCCAGTGCCTGTGCACGACGATGTACCGCATCGATGAGCCGCACTTGTTGTGGGTTCTCGACAACCTGGCGGAAGGCAAGGTCGTCAACCAGGTGCGCGTGCATCCCGACGTGCGGCAATGGGCGCTGACGGCGCTGGACCGGATGTTGTCGCTGACGAGTGATTTGGCGCGGGTGGACTAGAGGCCTCAGGAGCCAGTGGCCAGGCTCCAGTGCTCGAGTTGCCGCGCAGGTGTCGCACTTCCCATCACTGAGGCCTGGCTCCTGGTGACTGGAGCCTTCCTCACCACGCTACGATTCCCGTATGCCCGATACTGACCGCCCCCTCGCCCTGATTCTCCGCACCGCCGGCACGAATTGCGACGCCGAGATGGTGCGCGCGTTTGAGCTCGCCGGCGCGCGGACGTCGCTGGTGCATCTCGACCGCCTGATCGCTGAGCCGTCCATACTGGCCGACGCTGAACTCATCGGGTTTCCCGGCGGGTTCAGTTACGGTGATGACATCGCCTCCGGGCGTGTGCTCGCCGTGAAAGTGCGCGAACGATTGCTTGGTGAGCTGCGAGCCGCCGTTGATCGCGGCGTGCCGATCATCGGCGTCTGCAACGGGTTTCAGGCGCTGGTGCAGATCGGACTGTTGCCGGGGAACGGTGCAGATACGAATGGCGGGCCAGCGCAGACAGTTGCGCTTGCCGACAACGCCAATGCGCGGTTCATCGCGAATTGGGTCCCGGTTTCATTTCCGGAGTCCAGGTGCGTATGGACGAATGATCTTTGGAGCGACGATTCGCGCGCGGCGGATGTGTTGCGCCTGCCAATCGCGCATGGTGAAGGCCGCTTTGTGACGGCGAGCGATGATGTGCTCAAGGCCATCGAAGCCGGCGGTCAGGTCGCGGTGCGCTATGAGGCGGATGTGAACGGTTCAGAGCACGCGATCGCGGGGATTTGTGATGCAACCGGGCTGGTGTTCGGGTTGATGCCGCACCCGGAGCGGTATGCGGAATGGACGCAGCACCCGTACTGGACGCGGCTGGATCGCGCGATGTTCGCCACGCCGACGCCGGGGCTGAAGATGTTCGTGAATGCGGTTGAGCATGTGAAATCCGGCGCGGCGGTGACGGCGTAGTGTTCGCGAGCGGCATTCCTGCGGATAGCCTTGCTTTTTGAATCACTCTCCCTTTGGGAGAGTCGGCAACGCGAAGCGTTGACGGTGAGGGCTCCATTTCTATTTCCTCCTACATGCCTCATCGTGTGGACAGCGCGAGTTCACGAATGAGGCTCGATAGAAGGGAGTAGGTATTGAGCCCTCACCTCGCTGCGCTCGACTCTCCCAGGGGGAGAGTGGTGGCGCCGCTTCCTGACGGGCGCGGTTCGGTTTTGCCTGTATTTCTGGCACGCTGAACTGATGTGCGCCTTGCACTACACTTGCTCGCTATGCCATTAATCGTGACTGGAACAATTGGAATCGACTCGGTTGAAACACCCACGGGGAAGGCGGATCGCGTTCTCGGCGGGAGCGCGACGTACTTCTCAGCAGCGGCGTCGTTCTTCGCGCCGGTGCGCATGGTCGCCGCCGTTGGCGGTGATTTCGATGATGCGCACAAACACACCATGGCGCGGTTCCCGAATGTCTGCGTCGTTGGCATGGAGGAGCGACCCGAGAGCAAGACCTTCGCCTGGGGCGGCAAGTACCTCGAGAACATGAATGTCCGCGAGACGCTCTTTACGGAGCTTGGCGTGCTGGCGGAGGCGCCGCCATTAACGCCGCAGGAATACCGCGATTCGAAGTACGTGTTCCTCGCGAATACGCACCCGGCGGTGCAGCGCGAGCTGTTGTCGAATTTCCCTGATCGCACGATCGCCGTCGCCGACACGATGGACCTGTGGATCGACACCGCGAACGACGATCTCAAGGCGTTGCTCGGCGAAGTTGACGGCCTCGTGTTGAATGATCAGGAAGCGCTGCAACTCACGGGCAAGCGCAATCCGATCACCGCGGGGCGCGCGATTCTGGATCTCGGCCCGAGCTTCGCTGTCATCAAGAAAGGCGAGCACGGCTGCGTGATGGTGCATCGCGAAGGGATCGCGGCGTTGCCGGCGTACCCGGCGGAGAACGTCGTGGACCCCACCGGCGCGGGCGATTCATTCGCCGGCGGCATGATGGGGCACGTTGCTGCGCGGCACACGGCCGAACACTTCGGCGCCGACCCCGTCACGTTCGACATGCTGCAGGAAGGCCTCGTACGCGGCACGGTCATTGCCAGCTTCACGCTCGAATCGTTCAGTCTGGATCGATTGGCAGAGCTGAACGAGCGCGAGTTGAATGAGCGCATGCAGGAGTTTCAGAAGATCGCATGTGCGGATTAGGCCGCGGTGATCAGGGGCCAGTGACCAGGCGCCAGGGTTCTTTGTCTGGAGCCTGTGGCCTGACTCCTGGAGTCTGACTCCCAGTGACCGGCGCCTACTCCCCGTATTTCATCCACATCAGGCACAGCCCTGTCGGCGGCAGTGTTGGTCCGGCGTCGCGCCGGTCGCCGCTTTCGATCGCGCGGTTGACCTGTTCGGGTTCGAGACGGCCGCGCCCGACTTCCATGATGGTCCCGGCGACGATGCGCACCATGTTGTGCAGGAATCCGTTGCCGGAGATATCGATGGCGTAGCGATTGGAATTGATCGTCGGTGATTCATCGACCGATGCGGTGACGCTGCAATCGAACACCGTTCGCACGGTGCTCAGTCGGCCGTGCCCCGCCGCCGCGAACGCCGCAAAGTCATGCTCACCGATGAATCTCGCCGCGGCGTCCTGCATGCGCGCCAGGTCAAGTTCCGTGCGCACGTGATGCACATACGCGCGATCCCACAATGGTCGATCGAGCCCGGCGTGCAGCAGATATCGATAGCCCTTTGAGGTGCAGTCACTGATGGGTTCAAAGTCATCGCGCGTGCGGTTGAGCGCCGTGATGACGACGTCATCCGGCAGCCGACTGTTGATCGCGAGGCGGAGTCTGTCTTCCGTCAGCCGCGCCCAAACGGGCTTTTTTGAAGATGATTCCTCAGGTTCTGAAGATTCTTCAAAGGGCGCGACGGAGAACGCGCCGGTCTGCGCACGGGCGTGCACACCGGCGTCCGTGCGGCTTGCGCCCTGCAGCAGAACTGGCTCGCGAACGACATCTCGAATGGCTTGTTCGACGACCTCCTGCACGGTGCGCATTCGTATGCGTTCGCCAGGGTGGTCGGGGTCCGGCGCATGCTGCTTTTGCCAGCCGTGAAAGGCCGTTCCGTCGTATGCGATGGTGAGTTTGAATCGGGGCATGTGTCGTCCGTATCAGCACGGAAACGCGGGTGAACTAAGGCATTCATCCCTGAGCTATAAAAATAATGCTTCGCGGTGGAACCAGACCCGATCGGCTTCCGAACATAACGGTGTGGGAGAAAGAAGTCAGGCCCCGACTCGCCTCCGGGCGTGCGAAGACGGCCAGGAAGTGCAGGCCCCGCGCGTCCCGGCCCAGCCGCCCCGAGGCGACTTTACGGAAGCCCAGCCTGACCGCCAACGGGGCGAGTCCGGCCGAAGTGTCCGCCGACGTGGGACTCGTCCCGTTCGCTCCCCACATTCTTCGTTGCTGGCACTATGATTCCCCGTCTCAGCAACACCCCGATTTGTTTTGAGAAACACAGTTTTTGTTTCGACCAGCCCCGACGGTGAAGCCCCTGCCGCCGGGGCGGTCGTTTTTGGCGCGAGCGCGTTGTGTTAATCCAGGACAAATCGTTTGTCATCGAACAGTTTGTCGAGCCGCGTTGTCAGGGGCTCCACGGCGCCGAGGTGTTTCGCGCATGCGTTGAGCAGTTCAACGAGATTGTGAAAGTCATCGATTGAAATGACTTCCGGTTTGATCGGGGCGCCGCCCTTGTAATTCCCTGCCTTCACTGCCGGTTCGATCTCGTCGAGGTCACCCATGTTGTGGTAATTGCCCAGCGGCAGGCAGACGCATGTTGCTTCGTGGCCGTATGCCTGGAAGGCGGTCGCTTCACAGGCGCCGCCGGGCATGAGCTTGCGCTGCCAGTGGAAGCCGTCAATCGGCTTGATCGGCGATGGCTTGGCCGTCCCGGTCGGTTTCTTCGAGGGCGCCGCGCCCACTTTGCGCTCCGGCTCGCCTTCGAGCTGCTGCGCGATCTTGGCGACCGCGGCGGTGAGTGTGGGCGAGAACACGCTCAGCCGGTCGCCCACGCGCACGATGGGACCGGCGCCGAGTGGGGAGTCCGCAAAGCTGCGCGAATTCTCCAGCGCGATGATGCGCGAACCATCAGGAATCGTGCCGAGCTTGCACGCGGCGATCGCGCCGATGAACCCGACTTCTTCGGCGCGCGTCAGAAGCAAGTGCATGTTGGGCGCCGCGTCTGTGGTTGTGGGTGTAGACGCAATGCACTCATCCATCGCGCACAGCGCCGCGCTGACCGCCGCCAGGTCGTCGCACACGGGTGCATGGAGTTCGCCATTCTCAATCGCTGAACGCGGCAACGCCCACGTCACGACATCACCCTTCGCGGCGTTGATGGATTTCTCGAATTCGATGTGCGCGATTCGAAACGGCCGATCGGGTTCGTTGGCCTCGTCCGCGCGCATGATGGTTCCGTTGGTCGTGGCGCCGTCTGCCGCGTGATGCGTGACGCGGCCGTCGATGAAATAGGGCGCCATCACGCCGCCGCGAAATGACGCGCTCACCTGTCTTGGTGAGTCCACAGATTCAATGACAAAGGCGGGGTGATCGAGGTGGGCTTCGAGCAGCAGTGGCGGCGCCGTGGACGTCTGTTGCGTCGGACGAATCAGCAGGTTGCCCGCGTCATCCGTCGTCAGCGTGAGTGCGCTGCGGTCGTCCACCCAATCCTTGATGAACGCGATGACGCGATCCTCGCGGCCGGCGGCCGTGGGGATAGAGGTCAGCGCAAGGAGCAATGCCTCGCGCTCGGCCCGTCGTGATTCTGGATTCTCCATGCGCAGAGCGTACCGCGATCACGCGCCCCGCCACTTCCGGCGACGCTTCCCGGTAGGGTACGACGCGGCTCCGCCAATCGGGCGCGAGGAGATGGACTGTGTTCACGAGGGACATCGGATGCGTGAAATGACGTTTCGTTGGTTTGGCCTTGCACTCTTCACCATCGCCATGGCCGCCTTCGGCTGCACGCGTGCGACGGCGCAATCCGGCGATCGTCCGAGCGCGCCGATTCAGCCGCTGAATACAGCGCCTGCGTTTGACTACTTCGGCGGCTTCACACTCAGCGACGACATCCCATCGTCCGTGGACGTGCTGGGCTATGAGATCGGCGAGCAATTCACGCGTCATGCGGACGTGGTGGACTATCTCGAAACAATCGCCGCGGCGTCCGATCGCGTTGAAATGCAACAGTACGGCCGCTCGCATGAGAATCGAACGCTGCACTACCTGGTGATTTCTTCGCCGGCGAATCTTGATCGTCTCGATGAGATCCGCGAGCGCAACCTGGAGCTGGCCGACCCTGACACCAGCGATGCGCGGGCGCGCACCATTATTCAGTCCAATCCCGCCATTGTGTGGTTCAGCTACAACGTGCACGGCAATGAAGCGTCCAGCAGCGAGGCGGCGATGCAGCTCGTGTACACGATGGCCGCGGCGCAGGACGCGAGCGTTCAGGACCTGCTGGACAACGTCGTGCTCGTCGTGGATCCGATGCTGAATCCTGATGGGCGTGATCGATACGTCAACTGGTACCACATGGTGTACGGCCCCGGCGTCGGACCGAACAGCAACCATGACGCGGTTGAGCATGATGAGCCGTGGCCCGGCGGTCGCACGAACCACTATTACTTCGATCTGAATCGCGACTGGTTGTGGCTGGTGCATCCGGAATCCGAAAGCCGCGTGGCGGTGTATCGCGAGTTCAAGCCGCAACTGCATATTGACTACCACGAGCAGGGGTATCGCAGCCCGTACTTCTTCGGCGCCGGTGATGACCCGTACAACCAGAACATTCCGGCGGAGACGCGCGAGTGGCTCGACATCTACGGCGCCGGCAACGCTGCGGCGTTTGATGAGCGAGGCCTCGTGTACGCGACGCGTGAACGATTCGACTATCTCTACCCCGGCTATGGCAAGGTGCTGCCGGTGTATCACGGCGCCATTGGCCTGCTGTGCGAGCAGGCGGGGCACGGTTTCGCCGGCCTCGCTGTGGATGTGATGGGGGAGTATGAGTTGACGCTGCGCCGCCGCGCGTTCAATCACTTCCTGACCGGGATGAGTTATCTCGAAACGACGGCGGCGAATCGTGAAGCGCAGCTCCAGCGATTCCGCCGGTTCTTTACCGAATCCGCCAGCGTTGCGGATGACGGGCCGATGGCGTTTCTTATTCGATCGGACAACGATCCGGCCCTGCTCGCCAAGGTGTGGGACTTGTGCGCAGCGCACGGCATTGAGATTGAAACGCTGGATGAGAACGCAGACATTCCCGGCCTGACGTCGTACAAGACCGGCGGCGACCCTGGCCCCGGCAAGATGCCAGCCGGCACATGGATCATTCGCGCGGACCAGCCGATGGGCCGCCTGGCGCGGGCAGTCTTCGAGCGCGAGACCGAAGTCACGGACCATGACACGTATGACATCACCGCGTGGAGCCTGCCGGTGTCATTCGGTCTGCATGCCTACTACACGCATGATGCGGTGCAGGCGCCGACGACAACACTGGAGGCGTATGGCTTTGGTGATGGCGAACTGACGGGCGCCGGTGAGGTCGCCTTCATGGTGGACGCCACTCAGCATCGATTCCCGGTGGCGGTGTCGCATGCGATTGCCAACGAGCTTTTTGCGCGCATGACGGGGGATGTCGTCACGACCACCGATGGCGAATCGTTTGGCGCCGGCAGCCTGATCGTGCACACCGTGCGGAATCAGCCTGAAGCGCTTCAGGCGTTTGTTGATGCGTGTCTGGCTGATGGGCTGAATGTACATCGCGTCGGATCGGGGTTGACGAGCGAGGGCTTCGTGCTCGGCGCCAATGACAACGGTCTGTTTGAACTGCCGCGCGTGTTGCTCGTGCGCGATCGACCGACCAATTCGTACAGCTTTGGCCAGCACTGGCACCTGCTTGATCAGGAGTCGCCCATTCCGCATACCGTGGTCAACGCTGACTCACTTTCGCGCATCAACCTTGACCTGTACAACGTGATCGTCCTGCCGGAAATTTTCGGTTCGCTTGATGAACGCACGACCGACGCCGTCAACGAATGGGTGCGGGGCGGTGGGACGCTCATTGCCACCGGCGGCAGCGCGATGTGGGCCAGCCGCAGCATTCTGGATATTGATCGCGATGACGACGACGACAGCGATGACGATCGTCCGGCGCCGAGTGAACTCACTTATCAGGAGCGCGAAGATCGTCGTGTGGATGATCGCGTTCCCGGCGCGTTGCTCCTGGCCAACATCGATGTGACGCATCCGCTGGCGGCGGGCGCGGGGGAGTGGATCGGCGTGCTGAAGCGCAGCTCCCGCGTCATTCCGGTTGACGATGATGGCTATGTCGTGGCGCGATTCGCGGATGCCTCGGCAGGTGAAAGCCTGCGCATCGGCGGGACGATCTCCAAGCGAAATGAAGATCGCATCGGCGGCACGCCGTTCATGACGCAGCACAACCATGGCCGCGGCGCCGTGATCTGCTTCAGTGACGATCAGACCTTTCGCGGTTTTCATCACGCCGGCATGCGACTTCTCATGAACGCCATCATCTTCGGGCCCAGTTTGTGATTTGGCGTCGAGCGGCGCCCGAATTTGGTGTCTTCGCCAGTCCAATGCATCCATCAATTCGTCGGTGGGTAGGTCAGTCAGCGGGCGCGGTGCGCTCCGGATGGGTCGGAACAGTTTCAACGAATGGAATGTGCACGATGAACAGAATGATCCTCTCTTGTGCGGTGATGTGGTCGGCGTGCGCCGTCGCGTCAGCCGCACCGCTGTCGGCGAGTGAGCTTGACGGTCAACTTCGCGACCTGAGCCGCTCCAACCGCGGCCTCGCCGCAACCATGACGATCGGCGAAAGCCGTGAAGGCAGACCGATCCATCTGCTGCGCCTTGGTGAGCAGTCGGACGCTGCGGGCGGCCCCGATCAACGACCGGCGCTGCTTATCGTGGCCGGCGCCAATGCGGACCACCATGTCGGGACAGACGTTGCGATGGGTGTGGCGGCGTCGCTCCTTCAGGATCACGCAGATGCGCTCGCGACGACAACGGTGTACATCGTGCCCCGTCTCAATCCGGATGGCGCCGCCGTGCTTGGCGCGGGCGGGCCGATGCAGTCGCATCCCGGCACGACGACGCCTGACGATGCGGACGGCGACGGACGTGTTGATGAGGATGGGCCAAGCGATCTCAACGGCGACGGCGTCATCACGATGATGCGAATCAAGAATCCACCGTCCTGGATGGACGCGACGCTGGTCATCGATCCCGAAGAGCCGCGGCTCATGCGGGCGCCCAAGGCGATGGACGGTGAAATCGCCAACTATGCGGTGCTGATTGAGAGTGTCGATGACGACGGTGATGGCGCGTTTGCCGAGGACGGCCCCGGCGGCGTCATGCTCGATATGAATTTCATGCACCAGTGGCCGGAGCACAAGCGCGGCGCCGGGATGTATCCGCTGTCTGAATCTGAGTCACACGCGCTGGTGCGATGGATGCTCGACAGACCCAACATCCAGGCCGCGTTGACGTTTGGCCCGCACGACACGGTGGTTTCGATCCCGCAGGCCGGGAAGATGGACATCACCGGCGAGGCGCCGATCGGCATCGAGAACGATGACAAGGCGCTGTATGAGAAGATCAGCGAGGTCTTCAAGGAGATCACGTCGATCAATGCGTCGTCGGATGCGGATGATGACGGCGCCTTTCACGCCTGGGCGTATGCGCAATTTGGCGTCCCGAGTTTTTCAACGCCCGTGTGGGTCCGTCCCGACCAGCGAAAGGGCGATGGCGACGGTGAGAAGTCGAAGGGCGGCGGGAGTGGTGACGAGAACGCCGAGGGCAATGGCGAGGACGCGCCGGGCGGCGTGACCTCCGCTGAGATCCAAGCCATGGTGGCTGAGTTCCAGTCCGCTGATCAGGCCCGTCAGCAGGAGATGATGCAGGAGGCGCGCAGCCTGCCTCCCGAAGTTCGCCGCCGCGTGATGGCCGTGGCGCAGGGCCGACCCGATCCCGGCGCCCGATCTGGCTCCGGTGGCGATGGCAAGAAGAGTGAAGCGGACAAGGACGACGTCGCCTGGCTGACGTACAGCGATGAGTCGCGCAACGGCGAAGGTTTTATCGAGTGGACGTCGTTTGACCATCCCCAGCTTGGCGAGGTTGAAATCGGCGGATTCGTGCCGGGCTTCAAGTTGAATCCGCCTCCGGATGATGTGGCGAAGCTCATTGATGAGCAGACCGCGTTTGCCGCCGCGCTGCTTGAGCGCCTGCCGCGCATTGATGTGCACCCCGCGGTGGTTGAACGAGTTGGCGATGGCGTTTGGCGCATCTCACTCGAAGCAGTGAACACGGGATTGTTCCCGAGCCAGATCGCCATCGCGAAGAAGCTTCGGCGCCTGCCGGGCGTCACCATGATTGTGGACGTCAGCGATGATCGTGTGTTGGCCGGCGCCAAGACCCAACAGCAACAGGGCCTCGATGGCTCCGGCGGCATGGCTCGGGCCGAGTGGCTGCTCGTCGGCAACGACGGCGACACGATCGACATCATCGTCCGCGCGCCTGCACTGGGCGAGACGCGCCAATCCATCACGCTCAACGACTAATTCGCGACCGGAGACCATGATGACACTGAGAACCACACTGATCGCCGGCGCGCTTGTTGGACTCGGAAGCCTCGGTGCGGCGCCAGCAACCGCCCAGCCCTTCAATCCGAACAAGATTGAGATCGCGTTCAACCGGTATTACACGCACGGCGAGATCAACGCGATGATGCGCGACATTGCGCGCGCCTATCCAGACCTCGTCACGCTTGAAAAGATCGGTGAGAGCCGACAGGGCCGCGAGATGCTCGTCGCCATCGTGACAAATTCCGAGACCGGGTCTGATCGCGACAAGCCGGCGATGTGGATCGACGGCAATGTGCACGGCAACGAGGTCCAGGCCGCCGAGGCGGTGCTGTACACACTGTGGTACGTCACCAAGGAGCACGGACAGAATGAGAAACTGACCGAACTGCTCGACAACGTCGCGCTGTATCTGCTTCCGAGTCAGAACCCCGACGGACGCGACTACTGGTTCTCGCATCCGAACACGCAGCACTCATCGCGATCGAACCAGCGCCCCGTTGACAACGATGGCGACGGCCTGTTCGACGAGGATGGGTACGACGATCTCGATGGCGACGGCATGATCACCCAGATGTGGGTGCGCGACCCTGACGGCCGCTGGCGTCGCAATGAAGATGATCCGCGCATCTTCGAACGCGTCCCTCGGGACAAGAAGGGGAGTTGGACCAACCTCGGCTGGGAAGGCATCGATAACGACGGCGACGGGCGCATCAACGAAGACGGACCCGGCGGCGACGACATGAACCGCAACTGGCCCAGCGACTGGCAGCCCAACCACATTCAGCGCGGCGCCGGCGAATTCCCATTCAGCAATCCCGAGACGCACGCCATCGGCATGTTCATTCTCGATCATCCGAACATCGCGGCGGTGCAGAGCTACCACAACACCGGCGGCATGCTGTTGCGCGGCCCCGGCGCGGACTATCGCGCCTCGTCCTATCCCGCTGAAGACAACCGCGTTTACGACGAACTCGGGCGCATCGGTGAGCAACTGCTCCCGTACTACAACTACTGGGTCATCTGGAAAGACCTCTACACTGTTCATGGCGGTTTCGTGAACTGGACGGCCGAAGGGCTTGGCGTTTTCAGCTTCACCAATGAGCTCTGGACCGCGGGCAAGTACTTCCAGGAGGATGAGAACCGCCCGGATCGTGAGCAGATGATGCGATTCCGAGATCTGCTTCAGTTCGGCGCTGATTTCACGCCATACACCGAGGTCGAGCACCCGACGCACGGCACCGTGCTGGTGGGCGGGCTGAACAAGTGGTCAAGCCGCAATACGCCGACCTTCATGCTTGAAGAGGACAGCCATCGGAACTTCGGGTTCACGATGTTCCACGCGGACCAGATGCCGCGCATCCAGTTCGATCGCATCGAGGTAGAGCGACTCGCCGGCGGCGCCTGGAGCGTCACGGCCGAAGTACGCAATGACCGCGTGATCCCGACGCGAAGCGGCCTGGCGGCGCGCGAAGGCATCGGCCGGAACGACATATTCATGTGCGAAGCAGGCGACGGCGCGAGCGTGATCGCCTCTGGCACGCTGGATTCGTGGCGCGATCGATCGATGGACGAGATTCGCCACGAGCCACATCGAGTTCAGATTGAAGAAGGTGTGCCCAGTCGCGGTGTTGTGATCGCACGGTTTATTGTCTCGGGCGACGCCGGTGATGAAGTGACGCTGCGCTACCTTGCGGAGAAGGCGCGCGATCTTGAGACGGTGGTGCGGCTGGAGGAGTGATAGGCCATATTCTGGGTATATTTTGTGCGCTTCAGTTTGCGCTTTAATACGATATACCAAGCGTGTTCTTCATCTGACGTCGGACCCAACTGTCAGTCTCCGTCTCATATGCCTCGGCGACCAGTGATCGGGCTCCGGCCGGCGCGCTCGGCCAATTGCAAGCAAATGCGACGGAGCCACGAATCTTTGCGCTTGGATGTTGCAGCAATTTCGCGATTTGATCGAGATCGCCGGTTTCCATCAGTTCATTCTGGGCATGCCATGTGATTGACATCTCGTTGTGAAGGAGACGCTCCTCGATCGTCATGTTCCAGATCGGTTCTCCGATCCGAAAAGGCGGGAGTGGGGGAATAATGAATGAGAACGCGATCGAGGCGCAAGAAAGGATGAGCAGGGAGAAAAGCGCATCCTTGAGGCTCGTCCTCGCACCGGTTCTCACGAGGAGCGGGTAATCTCGCGGCTGAGCATCAGTCGGCAAGCTGAGTCCGCACTCATAGCATTGATGAGCGCCCGCGAGTTTGTGCGTGCAACGCGGACAAACTTCGGCGCGCCCCATCCGCACGAGAATGACAGGGAAGAAAGTCTTCGCGAGGAAGAGGCTCAGCAGGAGCATCAGAATGAAGACAGTGAAGCTCCAGCCACTGCTCGCAAATCGCGCGACGTAGTAGGAGGTGGAGAAGATTGCCGCGATTGTGAGTCCAATGCACCACAGCGATCGCTGAAGGTAGAACCGCCAAAGCGCGAAGACCATGACGGTCGCGGTAATCGCGCCAGCGACTCCGCCGAAGCACATTCCCGTTTCAAAAAACCAACGCCCAGCGAAGATTCCGGACGCAAGAATTCCACATGAAAGCACACTGCAAACGAAGAAACTCCGAAGTTCTTGCTCGCGTTTCCCGACTCGCACAGGCGGACTCCACTTGCGATCAAACGGGGATGCCGATCGTTCTGGAATCCTAGGAAGTTGCCGTGTGCTTTATTCGCTGTGCTCAGTTTGAATGCCGGTCGACCGCCGCCGCCCGACCAGCGCGAACGCGCCTGCTGCAGCGGCCAGCGCCGCCGCGCCCGGCGTCAATGCCAATTCGCCGATCGCGGCGTATTGCGCCTGAACAACGCGCGTTGATGGCGGTGCAATCTCAGGTTGATTCATTGATGCTGCGTGGGCCGACGGTGCAAACACAACCGCCGACATCGCGGCGAAAACAAAAATGGCCCCTCGCATGACTCCAACTCCTCCGAGTCGCCCCTGAAGCCCCCTGTGCCTGTGCGGCTGCCTCCGGTGCGAGAGCCATTGGAACGGACTGGCGAGGCTGATTCAAGGGTTTTTTGCGCGATCCAAACAATCGACAACGCTCATCGGCGCGTCAGAAAACGCAGCGACTCAGCCACGGTCTGGTAACTTTGGCTATCTCAATGGGTTGCGCGGCGAGTCGCTCGACTCAGGGCGTTTCGGCGGAATCACCCGACCAGGCGCCGAGCGCGATGACCGCCGCGCCAGTGATCACCAACCCGATGGTCAGCGCGAGTGTCGTGGGCGATGCGCCGCCGCCGAGGCCGGCCTGTTGTGCGGTTTGTTGCGCACCGTCGACTCTGGTTGGCGCGTCTGCCGCCATCGCCAGCGAGGCGAAAGACAGCGAAGCGAGAATCGCCGCGCTCGTGGTGAATAGTTTCATGGGGATGACTCCGCTTGCAAGGTTCGTGATTCAAGCGGCAATGTGCTGTTGCCGCCTCACGCATTTCGACACGGGCATTGTCGGTGCGAAATCTGATGATTCAACCCCCATCGGGGATGGATCACGGATTCTTCACAACTCGGAAACGGTCCCCCAATGCGGCTGTTCAGATCAGCGCTGGTTGGCCTCGATCCACGCGTTCACGCGGCGTTCCAGCACATCAAGCGGAATGGCGCCCTGGGCCAGCACGACATCATGAAACGTTCGAATGTCGAAGTCATCGCCGAGCGCCTCTTCGGCCCGGGCGCGCAGCTCGCGAATCTTCAGTTCCCCGATCTTGTACCCCGTGGCCTGGCCGGGCCACGCGATATAGCGATCCACTTCGCTTTCGATGTTGGCGCGCGAGAGCGCGGAGTTTTCGAGCATGAATTCAATCGCCTGCTCGCGCGTCCAGCCGAACGCGTGCATACCCGGGTCAACTACGAGGCGAAGGGCGCGCCACATCTCGTAGGACAGTCGCCCGAAGTCGTCATACGGATCGGCGTACACGCCGCCGGCTGACGCGTCGCCGATTTCCAGTCCGAGGCGCTCGGCATAGAGCGCCCAGCCTTCGACGAACGCGGTGTAGCCAAGCGTCGTGCGCCATTCATGCAGTCCGTCCGCTTCAAGCTCCTGCGCCAATGCAATCTGGTGATGGTGCCCGGGCACGGCTTCGTGCATCGTGAGCGAAATCATTTCATATCGCGGTCGCTGGTTGAGTTGTGTTGTGTTGGCAACGAAGTTCCCTGCGACGCCGAGTTCCAGCGAGCCGGGGTAGTAGTACGCCGTCGGCGCGCTGGCGGACATGAACTCGGGCATGGCGCGCACGCCGTACGAAAGCCGCGGCAGCACGCCGAAGAGCGACGGCATTGCGCTGTCGATCTGCTTGGCGATGTCGCGATACCGGCTGAGCAGGGCCTCAGGGTCATCAAAATAGAAGCGAGGGTCATTGCGGAGGTATGAGACGAATGCGTCGAACAGGGCATCGCCCGCGAGGGCATCATGCTCAGGGAAGTCGGATCGCGCGATGGTGTCCATCATCTCCGCGCGAATGCGCGCGACTTCACGGAGACCGAGCTCGTGAATCTCGCGCGCGGTCATGCCGGTGGTCGTGAAGTGTCGCAGGCGGTTCGCGTAATACGCTTCACCATCGGGCAGGTCGACCGCGGCGATGCTGGTTCGAGCGCCGGGCAGGTACGTCTCTCGAACGAAGACTTCCAACGCTTCAAACGCCGGGATGACTTCCGTCAGGATCGCATCGCGCGCGGCGGCGGCCAATGCATCATCCTGCGGGAGATCGCGGAACGGCGCATACATCGCGTGCGTGGTCGGATCCTGCTTCTGCGCATTGGTGGCGTGCGCGGCGATCTGATTCGGCACATCGCCAAGCACAAGCCGCGGCGGCGTGCGCCCAACGGCGAGACCGGCAGACATGTTTGCCATCACCTGGTCCACGTAAGTCGGGAACGCGCGCAATCGTTCGAGGTACGCCTCGTAGTCCGCCCACTGTGTGAACGAGAGTGAATCCGCCCACTGCGCCGCCATGATCTGCACGCCGTTCTGTTGCGTGATCGGCATTTGCCACGGGTCGAACGGCGCCACGGCGAGGGCGTCATTCAATTCCCATTCGAGCAGTTCGGCGTTGAGGCGATTGGCTGGTGAGAGCGCCGCTCGATCAATTCGCTGCAATTGGTCGAGCCGGTCGCGCTGATCACGAAGGCGGTCGGCTCGAGCCGCGGCGGAGCGGTCCGGGAGCAGGCGGTCATAGCTGTGCTCGCCCCGCATAGACGCGCCGATGGGGTCGGCCTTGGACATCGCGGCCAGCTGCGCATCCAGCAGGGCTTCCAGTGCGCGATCGGCGCTCGACGCGTCGTTCTGACCGACGCCGCGGGTGTGAGGATTCGCCGCGCATCCGAGGCCGGACAGCGTGGCCAGAGCAAGAATCACCGTGAGAAAGCGGCAAGTTCGGATCGTCGTCATGGGGCGGAGCGTACCATGCCCCCATGCTGAGTCCGATTCCAGATGTGCTCGATGATCTGCGCGCCGGCCGCATGGTCGTGCTTGTGGATGATGAAGACCGTGAGAATGAGGGCGACCTCGTGCTCGCCGCCGAGAAGGTGACGCCCGAGGCGATCAACTTCATGCTGGCGGTGGCTCGCGGCTATCTCTGCCTGAGTCTGTCGGAGTCCGACTGCGACCGGCTGGGGCTGCATCCGCAGTCGGCGGTGAACACGAGCTTTCGCGCCACGCCGTTTACGGTGTCAATTGACGCGGCGCCGCGACATGGCATCACGACCGGTGTGTCCGCCGCGGAGCGAGCCAAGTCCATCATGCTTGCGATTGATCCCAATTCGGCCCCCGATGATTTTGTTCGCCCCGGTCACATCAACCCATTGCGCTCGCGCGATGGCGGCGTGCTGGTGCGTATCGGTCAGACCGAGGGCAGTGTCGATCTGTGCCGCCTTGCGGGATTGCAGCCATCGGCGGTGATCATCGAGATCATGCGCGAAGACGGCGAGATGGCGCGGCGGCCGGACCTTGAAAAACTGTGCGCGCAGCACGGACTCAAGATGGCGTCCGTGGCCGACATTATTTCGTATCGCTTGCAGCGCGAGACGCTGGTGTCGAGGCAGGCGCCGATTGAAGGCACGGTGATCGAAACGGAAGCGGGACCGTTCAACCTCATTGCGTTCGAGAGCGTGGTCGATCCGTTGCCGCACCTGGCCCTGACCGTTGGCGACGTTGGCGCGCTGGACCGTGCGGGCAACGTCATTGAGTCTGACGAGCCGACGCTGGTGCGCATGCATCGGCGAGAGCTGCTGGGCGACGTGTTTGGCTCGCCGTCATCGGATGATGAGCCATCGACACGAGAGACGCTTCTGGCGTCGATGCGCCAGATTCAGGACGCCGGCCGCGGCGCGATTGTCTACCTTCGCACCGAAGGCGTCGGCAACGATTTGCAGGAGCGCCTGCTCCGCATTCGCCGTCCGGAGCGTGAGAATTCTGACCGGCCGGATCTGACGGCGCACGCCGCGTCCGGGCCGCATCGGGAGTACGGGGTTGGCGGGCAGATTCTTCGGGAATTGGGCATTCGCAAGCTGCGGCTGCTGACCAATCATCCCAAGCCCCGCCCCGGTCTCGAGGCGTTTGGACTGGATGTTGTTGACCATGTGCAGGTTGAGCCGCAACTTCTGCGGCGTTGAACCTGTTGCATCATGAGCATTCCCCTTCTGAAAGCGACTCGACGCTTTCATTCAATTCACCGAGGTGATGAGCGATGAGAACTCTCCTGACTGGCGCAATGTGCGCACTGGCGCTGGCCGCATCGATGGCGGCGACAGCGCAGGCGCAACATGACACGCAACTGATCTCCCGCGATGTGCTGTTCGGCAATCCGGATCGCGCAAGCGTGCAGATTTCTCCGGATGGTTCGAAGCTGTCCTTCCTGGCGCCTGTGGACGGCGTATTGAATGTGTGGGTCGGGCCGGTGGACAATCCCGACGCGGCTGAGCCAGTGACCAATGACACCGGACGAGGGGTGCGCACGTACTTCTGGTCATTCACCAACCAGCACATTGTGTATGTGCAGGATCAGGGCGGCGATGAGAACTGGCGCGTCTATGCGACCGACATCGCGACTGGCGATACGAACGATCTCACGCCGTTCGAGGGCGTGCAGGCGCAGATCAATCG
>MRWG01000298.1_pt1 | contig 73846 bp, 67 predicted proteins | sample 1013341 | NCBI WGS metagenome assembly MRWG01 (sample SAMN06117577, study PRJNA244670) | biofilm metagenome | biome: Water; feature: Cathode Biofilm; material: Biofilm; isolation source: microbial consortium enriched at the cathode of a solar microbial fuel cell | place: USA: District of Columbia ...
GCGGCCGCCGTGTGGCTGTTGAGGCAGTAGTCGCAATTGTGCGCGGCCGAGACCGCGATCGCGATCATCTCCTTGGTCAGGCTGTCGAGCCGGCCCGGCTGCATCGCGCGCTTCACGTTCCCCCAGACATCCTCCAACAGCGGCGGATGGCTCGCGATCGTCTTCCAGAAGTTGGGCACCGCCGCGATGCCCTTGCTTTCCAGGATGTCGTCATAGACGGCGCGCACGCGCGCGTCCGCCTCGTCATATTCCACCATGCGCGCCAGCGGCGTCTCGGTCGTCATCGCTTCCTCCCTCGCCTTGCTCGCCGCGAAAAATCCGCCGCGAAAAGACGGGACGCCGACCCTTCCCGAGCCGGCGCCCCGCCGAACCTGCCAGTGCCCTCGGGCCGGGGGTCAGTACATGTGCTGGCCGCCATTGATCGAGAGCGTCGAGCCGGTGATGAAGCCGGCATCGTCGCCCACCAGGAAGGTCACGCCACGCGCGATCTCCGAGGCCTCGCCGAGCCGGCCGACCGGGATGCGCTGCTTGATCTTCTCCAGCACCTCGTCCGGCACGGCGCGCACCATGTCGGTGTTGATGTAGCCGGGCGCGATGGCGTTGACCGTGATGCCGGCGCGCGCGCCTTCCTGGGCCAGCGCCTTGGTGAAGCCGTGGATGCCGGACTTGGCGGCGGCGTAGTTCACCTGGCCGTACTGGCCGGCCTGGCCGTTGATCGAGCCGATATTGACGATGCGGCCGAACTTGCGGGCGCGCATGCCCTCGATCACGGCGCGGGAGCAGTTGAAGCAGGAGCCCAGATTGGTGTCGATCACCGCCTGCCACTGCTCCGGCGTCATCTTGTGCATGGTGCCGTCGCGGGTGATGCCGGCGTTGTTCACCAACACCTCCACGGGCCCCAGATCCTGCTCGATCTTCTCGACGGCGGCCTTGACCGCGTCATAGTCCGACACGTCGAACTTGTAGACCGCGATGCCGGTCGCCTCGGAAAACTTGTTGGCGACCTCGTCGTTGCCGCCGTAGTTGGCGGCGACCGTGTAGCCCGCTTCCTTCAGGCCCGTCGAAATCGCCGCCCCGATGCCGCGGGTGCCGCCGGTAACAAGTGCCACTCTGCCCATGGTGCTGTCCTCCTCTCGTTTTTCTTGACCCTCGGGCCGGCAAGCCGCCTCGGTGCGGGCGTGCGCCCGACCGCAGATTGCCGGCCCCGGCCCGCCCGAAAGGGGCCGGCCGGGGCCGTTCCTTGATCGTGATTGAAACACTTAACCGGGACGGTCTCAACGCCCGCGCGTCTTTCGCGCGGCCCTCAACGTTCGGCCTCAGCGTTCGGCCGCCCAGCTCCGCCGCGCGGCCCCCTCGACGGCCGCGACCTCCTCCGCCGGCACGCTCTGCGGACTGCCGACCTCCAGCGGATCGTAATGGAAGAGGTAGAGACGGGCGGCGAAATCCGCGATCGGCAGCGAGCTCTCGCCGAACCGTTCCCCCTTGCCCTCGGTCGAGACCACGACGCCATCGCCCCAATCCTGACCGCTGTCGTTGTTGGGGTTGAAGAAATAGACCCGCATGGTGCCGGTCTGGTCGACCCCGACGCGGTAGATCGCGATCGCGTGCCAGCCGACGTAGCGCGCCGCGGAATCGGTGACCGCGATCCCTGCCGGCTGCGGGTGGATCACCGGCTGGTTACCGTTGTAGAGCGGGTGATAGACCGCATAGAAGCGGCGCACGAAATCGTCGAACCCGCTCAACTGCCCGGTCGCGATGTCGACGGCCAGCGCGCAACCGCGCCCGACCCACCAGCCGTGCATCTCCGGATTGATCCATTCGTGCGCGTCCTTGCCCTCGGCGACCGAGCGCTCCGCGCAGCGCCGCCCCATCTCGGCGTAGATCCGGTCGAGATGGGGCACCGTGACGATCGACACCGGATCGACGTCTCCCGGCGGGACCAGCGCGAGGCCGGCGCCATGTTCCTGCGAGTCGATCGGCTGCCCCTCGAAAGGCAGCGTCACATTGTCGTCGCGCCCCGCCCAGGCGACGATCTGCAACAGATAATCCGGGTCGCTGAACGCCCACATGGACAGCGCGCGGGCCGCCTGGCAGGTCGGATTGTTGCCCTGCCCGACGCCGAGCGGCAGGCCCAGCATCGAGAGCACGCCGGCCAGCAGGATGTCCTCCGGCGCGATCGCCGCGCCATAGCGCTGGCGCAGCTTCTCCGCCGGACCGGGGGCGAGCTTGAGGCCGATCTGCCGCCACAGACCCGGCGCGACCGAGGGCTGATAGAGCACGCCGCGCTCCAGCATCAGGGCGAGGCCGTAGACCGCCTGCGGCGTCTCGGGATGGACGGCCCGGTCGACCAGCGCGCGCACCAGATCCTGGTAACAGCGATAGGCGTCGGTACCCGTCGCCGACAGCCCCAGGGCGCGGGCGACGTAATCGCTCGCCGTGTGGTCGAGGGCGAAGCGCAGGAAGCCCGCGTGATAGGCGGAAACGAGGCCGGTATCGTGCATCGAGCGGGCGAGGCCGCCCGCCTCGTTGGCGAGCGCGCTCTCGTCCATCGCCTCCAGCCGCTCGCGATAGACGGCGATCCCGGGGTCGTCCTTCGCCGCCGCCGTCGGCGCGAAGACCGCGCTCACCAGCCGGTCGGCGCCCCAGCCGGATTCGGCGCGGGTGCCCGCGCCGGCCCCGCTTTCGGTCAGCCAGACGCTGATCTGCGCCACCATCGCCTTGATCTCGTCGACGACGATCGGGCGCTGGGCGAGCAACCGCCAGATCTCCGCGATCAGCTGCTCGAGGATGGCGCCATGGTCGACATGGCCGACCACGAAGCTGAAGAGGTGGCTCAGCACGCTCGCCATCTGGCCGGGGCGGCTGCGCTGCGCCTCGTCCGGCCCGCCCAGCAGCAGGTCGAGATTGAGGCCGAGCGTCTGTGCCAGGAAGTTCTGCGCCTGCTCCGCCGACAGGCCCGGGTGCAGATAGTCGCCGCGCGAGACGGCGACCATGCGCAGATGGCTGAGCGCCTCCAGCGTGGCGGTCGGCGGATCGGCGAGCTTGAGCGTCCGCGCCGCGATCGAGGCGTGCAGGATGTCCGGCTGGGCCCAGTCGGTGTTGAAGAAGATGCCGGCGCCTTCCAGCGTCTCGATCCGGCGGTAGATCGCCTCGACCCCGCCCGGCACCGTCATGGCGCGCCGCGCCAGATCGAGGACGGGCCCTCGCCGCTGCTCCTTGGCGAAGGGACGGGCCTGGTCCAGCCGCTCGATCGCGTGGTCGAGCTTCTGCAGCAGCGCGTCGAGGCGCGCCCCGTCCTCGGCCTGCGATGGGCTCGCCTCGACCGAGGCGGCCGGATTGTAAGGCGCTGTCGTCATGATCCTCACGCGTCTCCCCACGAACGGCCGATCGGACCGGCGGAACGGTGTGGCCGTTCCGCCGGTCCGATCGTGCCCGATTCGCCGCCTCCGCGGCAGCGGCTAGACGTAGTAATCCAGCTCCTCCTGCTGCTTCAGGACGCTTTTCATCTCCTCGGCATCGTCGCCGAAGAAATAGACCAACCCCCAATGGGTACCGAAGGCGTTGCGCTTGGTCACCTTGTTCTCGAGCGGCGGGGCCAGCTCGTGGAACTCGAAATAGGGGTGGTTCTCGGTATCCTCCGGAATTTCCAGATTGCTGACCACGCGCCGGCGCGGATAGACGCCGAAGGTGCCCGCATGGCCCTTCGCATCCTTGATCGGCGTCGGGAAGAAGGCCTCGACCTCCTCCTTCGTCGCCTTCGGATCGAACATCAGCATCATCGCCTGATAGGCGCTGAAGCCGTAGGCGCGCTCGATCAGCTCGAAGGCGTTGAAGCCCGGCGGGCGATAGGCGACCTCGCCGAAGTACATCTTGCCGTCGGCCGTGACGAAGTACTCCGGATGCAGGAAGCCGAAATCGACGTCGAAGGTCTCGATCAGCTTGTTGATCTCCTCCTCGACGCGGCTGCGCCATTTCTCAAGCTCCGGCGAGGCCGGCACGAAGACCGAATAGCCGAGCCGGACATATTCCGAGATGTTCAGGAACTGGATCTTGCGGTCCTTGACGAAGGCCTCGACGCCGAATTCCCAGCCGTCCAGATGGCTTTCCAGCAGGCAGGGGAACTCGTCGTCCGGGATGTTGTCGACATCCTCCGGTGTGCGGACCACCCGGTGCCCGAGACAGCCGGCCTTGTCGAAGGCCTTCACGTGGATCGGGTCGTTCGGGTCGCCGTCCAGCTTCAGGAGCGCGGAGTTCACACGGCGCAGGAACTTGATGACGTCCCGTTTGTCGTCGGCCTCCTCGAAGATGCCGACGCGGATGCCGCCGAGCTGCGCCCGGCGCTTCATCATGCCCTTGTCGCGGAACAGGAAGGCCTGGTTCATCAGCCGGGGGTTGTTCATCACCACCGCATTGACCGCGCCGGCCCACTCGACCGTCTCCTCGAACAGCGGCACGGCGGCGTCGACGCCCATGTCGCGCAGCGTCTCGCCCAGCTCGACCGAGCGCTCGTTCAGCCGGTCGAAGTTCCAGGCCATGAAGGGAATGTCGTTGTCCTCGGCGTACTGCTTGGCCCAGTCCGGCGCGACCACGACGTAGCGGCGGTCGAAGCGCTCGGCGGCCTCGATGGCGTTCAGGCTCCAGCCGAGGAGCGCGATGTAACCTTTGTTCGGGTCCTTGTCCGTCATCCGGCGGTCCCCTCCTTTTCGTTGTTCAGGTCTCTCCATCTCGTGGCGGAAGACGGCGCGCATCGGCAAGCGATCATCCCCCGCGACCGCACAATAGATGAGGCAGCACGCAGGGATTTCAAGTTTTTCGCAAATTTCAAGTCAATAATAAGTCTCTAGTTTGATCATCTAGAAAAATTTAATATTTATAATAGACTTGAGTGTTATTTTCCTTTTATCAAAGAGTTTGTTTTTGTATTAGGGTATTTTTATTTCACACCCAGCATCTTCTTCTGTGGCGCGATTTAATGCTCAGCCGGTGCCCGGCCGACCGCCTGCCCCTGCCGCCAATTGACCAGCGCCAACCCGGCGAAGATGACCGCGACCGCCGCCCAGACATAGGGCGAATGCCGCTCGCCGAAGATCACCATGCCCCAGGCGATGCCGGTCGCGGTGACGATATAGCCGACCAGGCTGACCGCCACCGGCCCCGCCATGCGCACGATCTCGAAATAGAGGAAATAGGCGATCGAGGAGATCGCCATCGCGATCAGCACGCACCACAGCGCCAGGCTGTCGGCCGAGAGATCGGGCAGCCGGTCGGGCAGATAGGCCTGGCCGGCCAGGAGCGCCGTCGGCCACAGCGTCAGCCCCATCACGATCAGCATGCCGCCGGCGAGCGGGAAGGAGGTCGCGCCCTCCGGCCGGAACTTGGCCGCCGCGACGCTGGAGAAGGCGTAGAGGAACGGTGTCAGCAGCCCGATCAGGAACCACATCGCGTCGCCCGGGTTGGGCAGGCTCGCCTCGGGCAGCACGATCAGCAGCACGCCGGCGAAGCCGATCAGGATGCCGAGGCCGCGCAGCCGGTCGAACCGCTCCAGCCCGAGTGCCATGCTCATCGCATAGCTGAAGAGCGGCACCATCGACAGCCCGATCGTCAGCACGCCGGCCGGCAGATGCCGCAGCGTGTTGACCAGGTTGACGCTGGGGATCGCCGTGCCGATGAGGCCGACCAGCAGGTAGTAGCGCCAATGCGCGCGGTCGAAGGCGATCCGCTGCCCGCGCATCAGGCACATCGCCGCCACCACCACGGCGGCGCCGGACATCTGCCAGGCGCTGAAGCCGATCGGGTCGACGCCGGCCTCGCCGCCCAGCTTCGCGATCGAGCTGTTGAGGCCCCACATCGTCCCCAGCACCAGCAGCAACAGCGCCGGCAGCAGGCGCGGCGCGGCGGCCCGCCCCTCCGCTTCGACGGGTCGCGCCACGGGCTCCGGCGACTCGCTGGGCATGAAATCTCTCCTTTCGGGCTAAGGCCGGCTAGCAGGAAAGCCGAAGGCTGCCAAGGCTCTTGGGCGCCGCGCTTTCCTGGCGGGGGTTTTTGCTCTACCTACGAGCCATGTTCTTCCGCCGATCATGGGACGAGGCGCGACGCCGCCTGAGCGAGGATCCGGGCCACTCCGAACGCGACCGGGGCGCGGCGGGGATGGAACGCGCGCTCGCGGTCGAGCTGGAGGGTCGCGAGGTGGCGGTCCTGCTGCGCCGGCACGCGCGCGCCCGGCGGATCAGCCTGCGCATCGACAGCCGGCGCGACGCCGCGGTGCTGACCCTCCCGCCCCGGGTGCGGGAGGCCGACGCGCTGGCCTTCCTGCGCCAGCACGGGACCTGGGTGGTCGACCAGCTCGACGCGCTGCCGGAACGCATCCCCTTCGCCGACGGCGCCGCGATCCCCTTCCTGGGACGCGAGCGGCTGATCGCGCACGACGCGGCGGCGCGCGGCGCCGCGCGCCTCGATGCGCAGGATGACGGCATCCTGCGCGTCGCCGGCGCGATCGAGCATCTGCCGCGCCGCGTCACCGACTTCATGAAGCGCGAGGCGCGCGCCGCGATCCGCCCGCTGGTGACGGAGAAGGCCGCACGGCTCGGCGTCGAGGCCGGACGCATCATCCTGCGCGACCAGCGCACCCGCTGGGGGAGCTGCACGGCGACGGGCGACCTCAACTTCTCCTGGCGGCTGATCTACTGCCCGCCGGCGATCCTGGACTACGTGGTCGCGCACGAGGTCGCCCATCTGCGGCACATGGACCATTCGCCCGCCTTCTGGGCGACGGTCGAGGAGATCGCGCCGATGCCGAAGCGGAGCCGCGCCTGGCTGCGCCAGCACGGCCACCGGCTGCATCGGATCGGCTGAGCCGGCATCTCGAGCAATCGAAAGAGCCCCCGCCCGATGGTCCGGCAATCCCGCTTCACGCTCGCGCTCGTCACCGCGCTGGTCTCGATGGGCGTCCTGTCGATCTCGCTCTACGTGCCCTCGCTGCCGGCGATCCGCGCGGAATTCGCGGTCGGCCCCGACGCGGTGCAGCGCACGCTCACCTTCTTCCTGGTGGGATTCGCCGGCGCGCAGCTGGTGATCGGACCGCTCAGCGACCGGTTCGGCCGGCGGCCGGTGCTGCTCGGCGGGCTCATCGGCTACATGGCGGCGGGGCTTCTGTGCGCGATGGCGCCGGACATTCTGTCGCTCACCATCGGACGCTTCCTGCAGGGTTTCGCCGCCTGCGTCGGCCCGGTGGTGGGTCGCGCGGTGGTGCGCGACCTGTTCGAGGGGCCGGCCGCCGGCCGCGCCTTCGGGCTGATCGGCACCGCGCTCGCCGTCGTGCCGGCGCTGGCGCCGATCCTGGGCGGGGTGATCCAGACGCGGCTCGGCTGGGAGGCGGCCTTCCTGACGCTGGCGGCGGTCGGGCTCGCGCTCTTCGCCATCTGCATGCGGCGCCTCGACGAGACGATCCGCGAGCGGCTGCCGAACGCGATGGAACCGGCGCGGCTCTTGACCATCTATGGCGGGCTGATCCGCAACCGCTACTATGTCGGCCACGCGATGGCCGGCGGCTTCGTCTTCGGCGGCTTCTTCGGCTACATGACCGACGCGCCCTTCCTCTTCATCGAGGAACTTCAGGTCCCGCCGGACCTGTTCGGCTTCCTGCTGGTCTTCACGGTCGCCGGCTACGCCAGCGGCTCCTACACCAGCGGCCGGCTGGCCGGCGTGCTGCCGGGCCGGCACATCATCCTGGCCGGCACCGGCATCGCGGTCGCGGCCGCGCTGATGCTGCTCGCCTTCTCGGAGGAGCTGTCGCTCGCCCGGGTGATCGGGCCGATGACGCTCTACGCCCTCGGCTTCGGCCTGACCCTGCCGGCGAGCCTCGCCGGCGCGCTCGGCCCCTTCCCGCGGGTGGCGGGCAGCGCGTCGGCGCTGCTCGGCTTCATCCAGATGGCGGCGGCCGGCGCCTCCAGCGCGATCGTCCAGCCGCTCTATGACGGCACCGCGCGTTCGCTCGGCCTCGTGGTGCTGGGGATGAGCGTGACGGCGCTCGTCGGCTATGCGGTCCTGACCCACGGCCGTACCCCGGCGGAGGCGGACCGGGAGTCGGCGCGATGAGCGGGATGACCCGGCCCGACCCCGCCGGCCGGATCGTCACCACGCTCTTGGTGCTGCTGGTGGCGCTGGGGCCGATCTCGACCGACCTCTATCTGCCGGCGCTGCCGGAAATCGGCCGCAGCTTCACGGCCGACGTGCCGACGATCCAGCTCACGCTCTCGGTCTACATGATCGCCTTCGCGCTCGGCCAGTTGATCTATGGCCCGCTCAGCGACCGGTTCGGCCGGCGCGCGCCGCTGATCGGCGGCACGGCGCTCTATTTCGCGGCCTCGATCCTGTGTCTGGTGGCGCCGACGATCGAATGGCTGATCGCCGGGCGGCTGTTGCAGGGCATCGGCGGCTGCGCCGGCCAGGTGATCGCGCGCGCCGTGGTGCGCGACGTCCATGGGCGGGAGTCCGCCGGCCGCGTGCTGGCCAAGATCGCCGCCGCCATGGGCTTCGCGCCGGCCGTCGGCCCGGCGATCGGCGGGTTGCTCACCGACGCCTTCGGCTGGGCCGCCTGTTTCGCGGCGTTGAGCGCGGCCGGCGGGCTCGCGCTGCTCGGCACGATGCTCTTGCTGCGCGAGACCAATGCCGAGCCCGATACCGAGCCGATGGGCCCCCGGCGCATGGCGCGGAATTTCGCGACGCTCCTCGCCCACCGCCAGTTCAACGGCTTCGCGCTGGCCGCGACGGCGAGCTATTCCGGCCTGTTCGCCTGGATCTCCGGCTCCAGCTTCGTCTTCATCGAGATCTTCGGCCTCTCCCCCGCCCTCTACGGCTACTGCTTCGCCAGCATCGTGGTCGGCTTCATCGCGGGCGCGCAGATCGCGAGCCGTCTCACCGTCGGCCCGGTCCGCGCGGTGGCGCTGGGGGCGGCGATCAACGCCGCCGGCGGGCTCGCCATGGCGCTCGTCGTCGTAACCGGCCAGGCCGGGGTCGCGACCGTGCTGGCGCCGATGATCCTCTACATGGTGGGGATGGGCATCGTGCTGCCGATGGCCCAGGCCGGCGCCATCGGCCCCTTCCCGCGCAAGGCGGGCTCGGCGTCGTCGCTGATGGGCACGGCGCAGTACGGGCTCGCCGCCTTCGTCGGCCTCGCCGTCGGCCACGGCTTCGACATGACGCCCCTGCCGATGGCGCTCGGCGTCGCGGGCAGCGGCGTGCTGGCGCTGGCGAGCCACCTTTTCCTGATCCGCGGCGCGCCGGAGCCGGTGGAGGTGTGAGCCCTCAGCGCCCGGCCAGCGGGTGCTTCTCGGCGACCAGGCGCTTCAGGCGCTCGTCCAGCACGTGGGTGTAGATCTGGGTGGTCGAGATGTCGGCATGGCCCAGCATCTTCTGCACCGCGCGCAGATCGGCGCCGTGCGCCAGCAAATGGCTGGCGAAGGCGTGGCGCAGCACATGCGGGCTCACTTTCTTCGGGTCGAGGCCGGCGTCGATCGCCAGATCCTTCAGCATCTGCCCGAAGCGCTGGCGGGTCAGGTGCCCCTCCTTCGAGCGGCTGGGGAAGAGGAAGGGCGACTCCTTTCCGCCCGGCAGGAAGGCGCCGCGCACGTCGCGATAGCGCAGCAGCGCGTCGCGCGCCGGCTCGCTGAGCGGCACGAGGCGTTCCTTCTCGCCCTTGCCGCGGACCAAGAGGAACGGCTCCTCCCGGCGCAGCGCGGCGCGCGGCATGGTCACCAGCTCGCTCACCCTGAGCCCCGTCGCGTAGAGCAGTTCCATCAGGCAGGCGAGGCGCACCCCCTCCTCGCCCGGCCGCTCGCGCGCGGCGGCGAGCAGGCGGTCGACCTCCGGTTCGCTCAACAGCTTGGGCAGCGCCCGGCCGCGCCTCGGCCCATCGAGGGCGACGGTCGGGTCGTCGTCGCGCAGCCCCTCGGCGAACAGGAAACGGTGGAACTGGCGCAGCGCGGAGAGCCGGCGCGCCGCCGTCGCGCTCGCCGCGCCGCCGGCCGCGAGGTGCGAGAGATAGGCCGAGATGTCGGCCGCCCCCGCCCGCTCCGGCGCCTGGCCGCGGGCGGCGAGGAAATGGGCGTAGTCGCGCAGATCGCGCTCATAGGCCGCGCGGGTGTTGGCCGCGGCCCCGCGCTCCGCCACCAGCATCTCCAGGAACGGGTCGAGATAGCGGCTCATCGGCCCCTAGAGCCCGGCGGCGATCGCCGCTTCCAGCGCGAGTTGCCGGCCCCGGCCCTCGAGCCCGACGGCGGCCAGCGCCTCGACGATCTCGGCGAGCGCGGCGGGGTCCATCTCGCCGACGGCGAGGTCGCCGAGCCGCATCAGCGCGAACAGCACCGTCTCCGCCACCCGGCCGTCCGCGGCGGCGAGGCGCATCACCGCGCCCGCCGCCGGATTGGCGGCCGTCGCCTCGGCCAGCCGGCCGGCGAGCGCGCGCCGGGCGATCGCCGTGCGCAGCGCGTCCGAGTCCGGCTCCAGCGCCGCCAGCGGCAGATAGGCGCGCAGCATCAGGTCCGGCGCGCGCTCGGGCGCGCGCTCGGTGACGCTCTTCTCGAAGGCGGCGATGCGGGTCAGCGCCCCTTCCTCCAGCCCGATCGTGCCGGCGAGCCGGCCCAGCATCCACAGCCGGTCGCGCGCCGCCGCCATGCCGCCGCCGGATTCGCCCGAGGCCGAGCGGTTGCCGACGGCGCGGGCGCGGATCAGCGCGTGCCAGGCCCCGGCGCGCTCGAAGGCGCCCGCGGCGTAGAGCGCGCGCGACGCCGTCTCCGCGAAGAAGGCGAGCGACCCGCTCGCCTCCAGATCCATCAGCTGGTCGGAGAAGACCGCGACCGCCAGCGGGTAGAGCCCGTCGCGCGCGGCGGTCTTGAGCGCCGCCGTCAGCAGTTCCGCCCGCGCCGGCGGAATCGTCTGGATGGCGAGCGACTGGTAGAGCAGAGCGCGGGCGCGCGCGCCCTCCAGCCGTTCAGCCGCGCTCAGCGGATTGTCGAGATCGGCGGGCGTGAAGTCCGCGCCGGCATAGAGCTCGGCCAGCCGCGCCGGGTCGAGCACCCCGCGCCAGGCCGCCGCCTCCGCGAGGTCGAGCGCCTGTGGCTTCGCCGCCAGCAGCGCGTCGAGCGCCGCCGCCCCGCCCTCGACGGCGACGCCGTCCGGCGGCGCGGCCTCCAGCGTGCGGGCCATCGCGGCGTGCAGCGGCGCGTAGGCGGCGGGATCGGTGTCGGAAAGCTCGGGTGCCGTGCCGGCGACCATCGCGTCGGCCAGTCGGACGAAGAGCGGATCCTCCACCCCCATCTCGGCCAGCAGGTCGAGGCCGAAGCGCGCCTCGCCCGTCTCCCCGGCCGCCGCCTGGCAGAAGACCAGCAGCTTCTGCCAGTGCGGATCGTCGGATTGCTGGCTGAGGCGGTTGGCATCGGCGCAGGCCGCCGGCACCTCGCCGGCCGCCAGCCGCGCGTCGGAGCGCACCCGGGTCAGCACCGGCGTCACCGGCACGCCGTCCGCCGCCTTGACCAGCGCGAGCGCGCCCTGCAGCGCGCCGAGCCGCATCAGCGCCCGGATCCGGGCGGCGACGAAATCGCCGGCCGGCGGCCGCTGGGACTGGGCCTCGGGGCCGGGGGCCGCGGTGGTGAGAAGGGTGATCGCGAGGCTGCGCGCGGTCGGCGAGCGATAGTGCGCCGGCAGCGCCTCCAGCCCCGCATAGGCGAGCGAGCGCGAGGTGCCCGCCCACATCTCGACCGGCAGGCCGCCGGTCTCGCGGTCGATCAGCCCGACCGCGTCGGCGGCGGGCGCGCCGAGCGGCACGACCTCGACCGCCTCCGCGCCGGAACCGATGACGCTGGAGGCCGGTTCGTCGGGCGCGCGCGTCGGCGACGGCGCCTGCCGGGACGCGGCCGGATCGTCGCCCGCGGACGGCGCGCTCTCCGCGTCCGGGGCCGCGCCGGGCTCGGCCGGGAACAGCTGCACCGGGCCGGAAGGCGCGGCGCCGGCTTCCGGAGCGGCACCGCTATCCTGCGCGCCGGCGAGACCGGGCGACAGCGCGATCGCGAGCGCGACGGCGACGGCGCGCGCGACCGACCGCCGACCGTCCCGCGCCGGCTCAGCGGGGGAAACGGCCGTCATCCAGCTCTTTCTCGACGGTCTGGGTCGGTGCCGGAATATCGAAGGTCGCCAGATAGACCCCGCCGCCGACCACGATCAGCAGGATCAGACCGAACAGTGCCGCAACCAGTTTGCCCATAGAGTTCCTACGCCTTCATGTCCTTTTGTTCCGCGCGCGATCCGCCGGCCGACAGCGGCAGACCGCCCCGGAGACCTGTGCTGAGACCAGGGGTCGGCCGGGGCGGGAAAGCTTTACGCTAGGCCAGGACTATGGCAATTCTGCGACCCGCATGAAAGCGGGAATGCGCGCCTCGGCGCGCCATCCGACCCCCGTGCAACGGATCGACTGATCGAACGTCATGGCCTCGAGACAACGCCCCAGGCTCGCGCGGACCGTCGCGTTGATCGGCATGATGGGCGCGGGCAAGACCGCGATCGGCCGACAGCTGGCGAAGAAACTGGACGCCCCCTTCGTCGACGCCGACAAGGAGATCGAGGAGGCCGCCGGCTGCAGCATCGCGGAGATCTTCGCCGAGCATGGCGAGGCGCATTTCCGCGACGGCGAGCGCCGGGTGATCGCCCGGCTGCTGGACGGCGAGCCCTGCGTGCTGGCCACCGGCGGCGGCGCCTTCATGAACGAGGAGACCCGCCGGGTGATGGGCGAGCGCGCGCTGACCGTCTGGCTGAAGGCGGATTTCGAGACGCTGTGGAAGCGGGTCTCGAAGCGCAGCCACCGGCCCCTACTTAGGACCGAGGACCCGCAGGGCACGCTCGCCCGCCTGATGGCGGAACGCGAACCGACCTACGCGCTGGCCGACGTCACCGTCGACAGCGGCGAGCAGACCAAGGACGCGATGGCGCGCAAGGTGATCGACGCGTTGGCCGACACCGGCGCGCTTGAGGAAGAAAGCGTGGAATGAGCGATCTTTCCGATCCCGATATCGCCGGTCCGGTCGAGAGTGAGCGCGTGCGCGTCGAGCTCGGCGCGCGCGGCTACGACATCCTGGTCGGTCCGGGGCAGATCGCCGCCGCCGGGCAGGCGATCAAGCCTTTGGCCGGCGGACGCCGCGTCGTGGTGGTGAGCGACGAGACGGTCGCCGACCTGCATCTCGACACGCTGGCGAGCGGTCTGGCGGCGGCGGGCGTCGGCGGCGAGGCGGTGGTGATGCCGCCCGGCGAGGGGACGAAGAGCTTCGACGGCCTGGCCGGGCTGATGAACCGGCTGTTCGAGATCGGCATCGAGCGCAAGACCCTGCTGGTCGCGCTCGGCGGCGGGGTGATCGGCGATCTGGTCGGCTTCGCCGCCGCCACCGCGCTGCGCGGCATCGATTTCGTGCAGATTCCGACGACGCTGCTGGCGCAGGTCGACAGCTCCGTCGGCGGCAAGACCGGCATCAACGTCAAGGCGGGCAAGAATTTGGTCGGCGCCTTCCACCAGCCGCGCCTGGTGCTGGCCGACACCGAGGTGCTCGACACGCTGGCCAAGCGCGAGCTGCTGGCCGGCTATGCCGAGGTGGTGAAGTACGGCGCGATCGACGACCGCGCCTTCTTCGACTGGCTGGAGGTGCATGGGAAAGCCCTGCTCGACGGCGACGCGGCGCTGCGCCGCCAGGCGATCGCCCATTGCTGCCGCGCCAAGGCGCGCATCGTCGCCGCCGACGAGCGCGAGGGCGGGGTGCGCGCGCTGCTCAATCTCGGCCACACATTCGGCCACGCGCTGGAAGGGGCGGCCGGCTACGGCGAGGCGCTGCTGCATGGCGAGGCGGTGGCGATCGGCATGGCGATGGCCTTCCGCCTGTCGGAGCGGCTGGGGCTCTGCCCGGACGAGGATGTGCGCCGGCTGATCGCCCATCTGGCCGCGGTCGGCCTGCCGGTGAGCCCGCGCGGCGTCAAGGGCGTCCATTGGGACGCCGAGGATCTGATCCGGCGGATGGGGGCCGACAAGAAGGTGAAGGACGGCAAGCTCACCTTCATCCTGGCGCGCGGCCTGGGCGATAGCTTCATCACCCAGGATGTCGCGCGCGCCGATCTGGAGGCCATGGTGGCGGAGGCGCTGGAAGCATGAGTTGGGCGGAACATGGCGATCTCGTGATCGTCGCCGGCGCGATCCTGGTGCTGCTGGTCCTTTCGGGTTTCTTCTCGGGCTCGGAGACGGCGCTGACCGGGGCCTCGCGCTCGCGCATGCATCAGCTCGCCAAGCAGGGCAACAAGAGCGCGGAGCGCGTGCTCGGCCTGCTGGAGCGCAAGGACCGGCTGATCGGCGCCATCCTGCTCGGCAACAATCTGGTCAACATCCTGGCCTCCGCGCTGGCGACCACGGCGCTGGTCGCGCTGTTCGGCGATGCCGGCGTCGCCTATGCGACGCTGGGGATGACGCTCTTGGTGCTGATCTTCGCCGAGGTGCTGCCGAAGACCTACGCGCTCAGCAACACGGACCGCGTGGCGCTGGCGGTCGCGCCGATCGTGCGCGCGGTGGTGCTGCTCTTCGCCCCGGTGACCCATGCGGTGCAGATGGTGGTGCGCGGCACGCTGAAGCCCTTCGGCATCGATCTGTCGATGGAGCTCGACGGCGAGATGCACGAGGAGGAGCTGCGCGGCGCCATCGACCTGCATGACAGCGAGGACCCGGACACGCGGCACGAGCGGGTGATGCTGAAATCGATCCTCGATCTCGACGATGTCGAGGTCGCGGACATCATGACCCACCGGCGCAAGGTGGTGATGATCGATCTGGGCGAGACGGTCGCCGACAATATCGACGCCGTCCTCGGCAGCCCCTATACGCGCATCCCGGTCTATCGCGACGACCCGGACAACATCGTCGGCGTGCTGCACGCCAAGGCGCTGCTGCGCGAGGTGCGCGCGCGCCAGAAGGTGGACGCCGACCGCGCCGCCGCGCGCGAGGAGGAGGAGGCCGAGGCCGGCGACGGGCCGGATTTCGCCCCGCTGGTCAGCGACCTGGACAGCCTCGACCTCGGCAAGCTGGCGACCACGCCCTGGTTCATTCCGGATTCGACGACGCTGCTCGACCAGCTGCAGGCCTTCCGCGAGCGGCGCGAGCATTTCGCCATCGTGATCGACGAGTACGGCGCCTTCATGGGCATCGTGACGCTGGAGGACATCCTGGAGGAGATCGTCGGCAATATCGACGACGAGACCGACATCGCGATCCCCGGCGTGCGTCCGCAGCCCGACGGCTCCTACCTGGTCGACGGGTCGGTCACGCTGCGCCTGCTGGCCCGCGAGTTCGACTGGGACCTGCCGGACGACAACGCCGCGACCATCGCCGGCCTTGTGCTGCACGAGGCCCGGCTGATCCCGGACCCGGGCCAGGTCTTCATGTTCTACGGATTCCGCTTCGAGGTGGTGCGCCGCCAGCGCAACCAGATCACGCTGATCCGCGTCACCCCGCCGCCGAAGGACGACGAATCGGACGGCGAATAGGCTGTCCCGCGCTGCCAGAAATCGAGGATTTGCGATCGATGCCGCTTTCTCCCCCCGCCGCCCGCCGTCATTACCACACCCGCAAGGTCGAATGCCGCGGCTATTTCCGCGCCGACGGGCTGTGGGACATCGAAGGCCACATGACGGACGTGAAGACCTACAGCTTCGAGAATTCCGACCGCGGCGAGGTCGGCGCCGGCGAGCCGGTGCACGAGATGTCGATCCGCCTCACGCTCGACGACGATTTCGAGATCAAGGCGGCGGAGGCGGCGACCGACCATGGCCCCTTCGGGGTGTGCGCGGCGATCGCGCCCTCGTACCAGAACCTGGTGGGCGTCAAGATCGGTCCGGGCTTCCGCAAAGCGGTGAAGGACCGGCTCGGCGGGGTGCATGGCTGCACCCACCTGACCGAACTGCTCTACCCGATGGCGACGGTCGCCTATCAGACGATCTACGCCTCGCGGTCCCAGGCGCGGCGCGACGCCGGGCTGCCGGTCGAGGAGGATTTCAACCGGCCGAAGAAGAAGCCGCGCCAGATCGACAGCTGCCATGCGCTGCGCGCCGACGGGCCGGTCGTGCGCGAGCAGTGGCCGGATTTCTACACCGGCGGCGCTTAGGACGCGGCGGGCAGGTTGCCGACCGGCACCGCGCCGATCGCGGCGTCGTAGCGCCGGCTCCAGCCATAGGCGAGCACGAAGACCCGGATCGCGGCCGTCAGCCCGTATCCGGCCGCCTTGTCGTGGATGCGCGAGCAGAGATCGTTGACGCTGGTGCCTTCGCGAACCGCGACGGCCTCCAGCGCGTCCCAAAAGGCGGGCTCGAGCTTCACGCTGGTCCGTCGGTGGTGGATGCGGACGTTTCGGGCCCGCAGGGCGCTCCGTCCCCTCTGCTTGGCCGGATTCTGCATCGAAAACCCCTGTCGGTCTGGCTCGGCGGCGCGGTATCTCGGCACCGATCGAGCATAGGACGCGGACAGGATACATGGAAATTATCCGGGCGCAACAAGAGGTTGTGGGATCGATCCAATCCCCCCTTGTGCGCGCAACGCATGCTGGCACGGGCCGACGGCCATTCGCGCATGCGGCCCGCGGCCGGGCGGCGCGCGGGTCAGGCCCCGCCCGCCTCCTGCGGGGATTTCAACGTCAGGGAGAGCGCATGCACCGGGCCCGCCAGCTCCTCGGCGAGCGCGGCATGGACCGCGCGCTGGCGCTCGACGCGCGAGCGGCCGTCGAAGGCCGCCGCGACCAGCAGCACGGCGAAATGCGATTCCCCGGTGCCCGGCGAGCCCGCATGGCCCGCATGGCGGTGGGATTCGTTGATCACCTCGAGCCGGTCCGGCGCGAAGGCCGCGGTCAGTTTCTCTTCGATCTGCTGTTGCACGCTCATCGCGGTCGACATCCTCGATTGCTTGGTGGGCTGCCGGGACGGGGCGGCTTGTTGCCGCCCGGCGGCGTCTCCATACTCTCTGGCAAGCGCTCGGCCCGCAAGGCGGGTCCGCGCGAAACGGCGAAGGCAGCGACGGACGGACGAGCCGCGAGTTCCGATGGACGGCGACACCCATACCAGCCCCTATCGCCGGCGTACGGCGACGGCGCGGACCTGCGACCATCCGACCTGCGAGGCGGAGGGGCTGCACCGCGCGCCGCGCGGGCGCGACCGGCTGGAGGAGTTCTTCTGGTTCTGCAAGCAGCATGCGCGCGAATACAATGCCGCCTGGAACTTCTGCCAGGGCATGAGCACCGAGGACATCGACCGCATGGTGCGCGACGCCGCCGTCTGGGGCCGTCCGACCTGGCCGATGGGGCTGCGCTTCGGTACCCAGCGCGCCAAGGCCGGCGTCCACGACACGACCGGCTTCTTCGACGCCGAGGGCGGCTTCCGCACGGGCGACGATGAGCGGGACTTCCGGCGTCGCGCCCAGCGCCGGCCCGAGGAAGGCCCGGAAAGCCACGCCATGCGGGTGCTGGGCCTGACGCCGCCGGTTACCTTGACCGGCCTCAAGCGGCGCTATAAGGAACTGGCCAAGGAGTTGCACCCGGACCTCGGCGGCCCGGATCGCGGCGACAGCGAACGCCGCGCGGCCGAGGATCGGTTGAAGGAGATCAACCGGGCCTATTCGGTGCTCCGGCGTTCGCTCGACGGGCGCGGCGCGGCCGAACCTGCGTGAGAGCGGCCGGCGCGCGACGATGCCCCGGCTTGAGACGCGGCGCACGCGCCCCATCTCAGGAAGAACCGCACGATCACTCCACGAGCGATCCAAGACCGACAGAGAACGACCGAGCCGGAACAGAGAAATCCATGAGCACTGCCACCGCCGCCGCGAAGACCGACGACGACTTGCCCGCGTCCGAGACGCTGGACGCGCCCGACATGGAGGTCTCGGTGCGCCAGACCTTCGGCCTGGACAGCGACATGAAGGTGCCCGCCTTCTCGACGCTGACCGATCACGTGCCGGATCTGGACGATACCTACGTCTTCGACCATGACACGACGATGGCGATCCTGGCCGGCTTCGCCTACAACCGCCGGGTCATGATCCAGGGCTATCACGGCACCGGCAAGTCGACCCATGTCGAGCAGGTGGCGGCCCGCCTCAACTGGCCCTGCGTGCGCGTCAATCTCGACAGCCACATCAGCCGCATCGATCTCGTCGGCAAGGACGCGATCGTGCTGCGCGACGGCCAGCAGGTGACCGAGTTCCGCGAGGGCATCCTGCCCTGGGCGTTGCAGAATCCGGTGGCGCTCTGCTTCGACGAGTACGATGCCGGCCGGCCGGACGTGATGTTCGTGATCCAGCGCATCCTGGAGCGCGAGGGCAAGCTGACGCTGCTCGACCAGTCGAAGGTGATCCGGCCGAACCCGAGCTTCCGGCTGTTCTCGACCGCGAACACCGTCGGTCTCGGCGACACCTCGGGCCTCTATCACGGTACGCAGCAGATCAACCAGGGGCAGATGGACCGCTGGTCGATCGTCACCACGCTGAACTACCTGCCGCACGACCAGGAGGTCGATATCGTGCTGGCCAAGGTGCCGGACTTCGACACCGACGAGGGGCGCGAGCAGATCTCCGCCATGGTGCAGTGCGCCGATCTGTCGCGCACCGGCTTCATCGGCGGCGACATCTCGACCGTGATGAGCCCGCGCACGGTGATCACCTGGGCCGAGAACGCGCAGATCTTCAACGATATCGGCTTCGCCTTCCGGGTCACCTTCCTGAACAAGTGCGACGAGACCGAGCGGCCGATCATCGCGGAGTACTATCAGCGCTGCTTCGGCGAGGAACTGCCGGAGACCGGCGTCGGCATCCAGGTCCACTGAGGCCCGGCGACACGAACGCGAGGCGGACGCGACCCCCATGGCCGACAAGGACGGTCCGATCGAGGAATTCAAGCGCGCGAACGCCGCCTGCTTCCGCGCGGTGTCGGGCCAGCCGGAGCTCGAGGTCACCTACGGCTCCGAGCCCGCCCATATGTCGGGCGAGCGCGCGCGCCTGCCCTTCCCCGCCAAGGTCCTGCCGCCGGAGGAGGTGCGCCGCGTGCGCGGCGAGGCCGACGCGCTGGCGCTTCGCCTGCGCCATCACGACGACGCGCTGCACCGCCGCTCCAAGCCGCAGGGCGACGTGGCGCCGATGCTGTTCGACGCGCTGGAGACCGCGCGGGTCGAGGCGCTGGGCGGCGAGAACATGTCGGGCCTGCGCGCCAACCTCGCCGGCGCCTTGGAGGCCCGCTACCGCAAGATGGGCTTCCACCGGATCGAGGAGCGCACGGAATCGGCGCTGCCCGAGGTGGTGCGCCTGCTCGCGCGCGAGAAGATGACCGGCGAGGCGCCGCCGCCCGCCGCCCGGCATGTCGTCGACCTCTGGCGCCCGCAGCTCGAGAAGCGGCTGGAGGCGGCGCTGGAAGCGCTCAAGCCCGCCATGCGCGACCAGGAGAGCTACGCCGACGCCGCCCGCGAGCTGATCCGCGAGATGGACGTCGACATGGGCGAGCAGGAGCCGCAGGAGCCCGACGGCGAGCAGGACCAGGAGACCCAGGACGACGAGGACCAGCAGGCCCGCGGCCAGTCCGAGGAGGAGGGCGGCGATCAACAGGAGGGCGAGGTCGACGGCTCCGCCGACAGCGCGTCCGGCGACGGCGAGGAGGAGAGCGAGGGCGATTTCCTCGACGAGGATCTCGCCGGCGAGATGATGCAGGCGCCGGGCGCCGACGAGCCGGGCGACAGCGGCAAGCGCTGGCGGCCGGAGCACGACCTCTCCAACCTGCCGAAGGAGAAGTTCTATCACGCCTTCACCGAGGGCTTCGACGAGGTCACCGCCGCCGAGGAGCTGTGCGATCCGGAGGAGCTGACGCGGCTGCGCACCATGCTCGACCAGCAGCTCTCCCACCTGCAGGGGATCATCGGCAAGCTCGCCAACCGACTGCAGCGCCGGCTGATGGCGCAGCAGACGCGCAGCTGGGACTTCGACCTGGAGGAAGGCGTTCTCGATACCGGGCGCTTGAGCCGCGTCGTCACCAACCCGACCCAGCCGCTCTCCTTCAAGCAGGAGACCGAGACCGAGTTCCGCGACACGGTGGTGACGCTGCTGATCGACAATTCCGGCTCGATGCGCGGCCGGCCGATCTCGATCGCCGCCATGTCGGCCGACATCCTGGCGCGCACGCTGGAGCGCTGCGGGGTGAAGGTCGAGATCCTCGGCTTCACGACCCGCGCCTGGAAGGGCGGGCAGAGCCGGGAAGCCTGGATCGCCGACGGCAAGCCGGCCAATCCCGGACGGCTCAACGATCTGCGCCACATCGTCTACAAGCCCGCCGACCTGCCCTATCGCCGGGCGCGCAAGAATCTCGGCCTGATGCTGCGCGAGGGCCTGCTGAAGGAGAATATCGACGGCGAGGCCCTGATGTGGGCGCATCAGCGCCTGCTCGGCCGGCCGGAGGAGCGGCGCGTGCTGATGGTGATCTCGGACGGCGCGCCGGTGGACGATTCCACGCTCTCGGTCAATCCGGGCAACTATCTCGAGCGCCATCTGCGGGACGTCATCGAGTATATCGAGACCAAGAGCCCGATCGAACTCGTCGCCATCGGCATCGGCCACGACGTCACCCGCTACTACCGCCGCGCCGTGACGCTGGTCGACGCCGAGCAGCTCGGCGGCACCATGATGGAACAGCTCGCCGACCTGTTCGAGAACGAGGCCGACAGGCCCCGCGGCCGCCGGAAGAAACCCAAGCTGGAGCCGGTGCGCGCCAGGCGGTGAGGGTGCCCGCCCGGTGAGACGGCCGGGTCGCGCACGGCCACGACGACGCGCTTTCCTTCAGTATTCCGTCATCCCCGGGCTCGACCCGGGGATCTCTTTCCACCCGCGCCGACCCGGTCCGCATGCTAAACCTGACCGCATGCGTCCCTACGTCGACATCGTCACCAACAAGCCGCACGGAACGCTCTATGTCGGGGTCACGAGCAACCTGGCCCAACGCGCGTGGCAGCATCGCGCAGGCGAGGTCGACGGCTTCACTAAGCGCTACAACCTGACCCGGCTCGTCTATGCGGAAGCGCATGCCGACATGCGCGCGGCGATCCAGCGCGAGCACAATATCAAGCACTGGCCGCGCGCGTGGAAGATTGCGCTGATCGAGGCCGAGAACCCGGACTGGCGCGACCTGTTCGAGGATCTGGCGGGATCGTAGAGATGGCCGGGTCGAGCCCGGCCATGACGTGAAATTCTTTCCAAAACGAAACGCGTCATCCCCGGGCTCGACCCGGGGATCTCTGGAGACGGGGCCCCTACCCCTCCACCGGCACCCGTCGCGGGAACAGGCGCCGCAGGCCCTGCGGCAGCAGCAATCCGAGGAAGAAGCCGACGAAGGCGTGGAAGCCGCCGGAGAGGCTCAAGGGCGCGGCGGGCTCGAAATCCTGGAAGGCGGCGGCGGCGATGTCGGGTTCGAGATGCAGCGCCACCTGGATCGCCTGGTAGTAGATCGGCGCCGCCTCGAGTTCGGCCTGCGCGCGGATCAGGCGCTGCTGGCGGGCCAGCAGATCGACCAGCGCCTCGCCCTCGCGCGCGACCACGGGATCGGGATTGCCGGTCAGCCGGCGGACATAGGCGTAGCGTTCCAGGTCGGCGGCGGCCGCGCGCGCGTCCAGCGCCTGGACCTGGCGCGTCACCTCGTCGAGCGCGCCGCCGAGCCGTTGCAGATAGTCCTGGCGATAGGCCGGGAACTGCGAGCAGACCAGCGCCACCGCCACCGCGAAACCGACCAGGATCCAACGCCCCATGACCGCGTCCCCCTTTCGCGCCGCGCCGGGCCCGGGCCTCAGCCCGCGCCCTTCAGGTTCTGGGCGAAGAAGGAGCTGGTGCGCTGCCAGGCGAGCTTGGCGTCGGCCTCGTCGTAGCGCGCGCCGGTCGGGTTGGCGAAGGCATGGTCGGCCTCGTACCAATAGACGGTGAGCGCCTTGCCGGCCTCGGCCATCGCGTCGACGAAGCCGCCCACCATCTGCTTGTCGATGAAGCGGTCCTGGGTCGCGAAATGGCCGAGCACCGGGCCCGCCAGGCCGGCGAGCTCCGAAGCCGGCTTGTTGACGCGCCCGTAATAGACGACCGTCGCCTGCACCGGCGTGGCGATCGAGGCGTTGAGCGACCAGCCCCCGCCGAAGCACCAGCCGACGGTGCCGAGCCGCTCCGTCGTCTCATCGCGCCCGCGCATCCAGTCGATCCAGGCGGTGCAGGTCTCGCTCGCCGTCTCGGGGTCGACCGCCTGCATCTGGACGCGCGCCTGGTCGGGGCTGGTCGCCACCGCGCCCCCCATCAGGTCGATCGCCAGCGCGCCGTAGCCCTGCTTGGCGAATTCCGCCGCCACCGCCTTGATCTGGTCGTTGAGGCCCCACCATTCGTGGATGAGGACGACCGAGGGCACGGGCGTGTCCGCGCTCGCCCCCTCGGGCAGCGCCAGCGCGGCGCCGACCGCCGTGCCGTCGGAGAGCGTCAGCGCGACGTCCTCCAGCCCGGCCGCGGCGGCGCGCGCCAGCTTCGGATCGGCCAGCACGGCCGCGAGGCCGGCACCACCGCCCGCCCCGCCAATGGCGACGCCCGCCATGCCTTTCAGGAGCGCCCGGCGCCCGACCTGCTTGATCTCGCCCATCGATTCCACCCTCCGTCGTTCGTTCCGCCGCCCGTTCCGCCGCCCGTTGGCCTCGCGCGAGCATGCCCCGCGATTGCGACGAAATCGAGGCCTGCCGTGCTATTTGGTGCCGAACAGCCGGTCGCCCGCATCGCCCAGCCCGGGGACGATATAGGCGTTGCCGTCCAGCTTCTCGTCCAGCGCGGCGGTGTAGATCGCGACGTCCGGATGCGCCTCCGAGAGCACCTTCACCCCCTCCGGCGCGGCGACGAGGGAGAGGAAGCGGATGTTCTGCCCCTCGACCCCCTGCTTCACCAGCACGTCGGCCGCATAGGCCGCCGAATGGCCGGTCGCCAGCATCGGGTCGCACAGGATGAAGAGGCGCCCGCCCGGCTCCGGCAGCTTGACGTAATATTCCTTCGGCCGCTTGGTCTCCGGATCGCGGTAGAGGCCGATATGGCCGACGCGGGCCGACGGCATCAGCTCGACCAGCCCGTCCGCCATGCCGAGCCCGGCACGCAGGATCGGCACGATGGCCGGCTTGCGGCCGGCCAGCACCGGGGCGTCGGTCTCGGTCAGCGGCGTCTCGATCGGGACCTTGGTGAGCGGAATGTGGCGCGTGATCTCGTAGCCCATGAGCAGCGCGATCTCGCGCAGCAGATGGCGGAACATCGCCGTCGGCGTATCGCTCCGGCGCATCCAGGTGAGCTTATGTTGCACCAGCGGGTGGTCGACGATGTGGAGGGTCGGAAAATCGGGGTGGGTCTGCATGGGCGGGGCGTCACCTTCTCATTGCCTGTACGCGACGTGCGCGCACGCACGGCGCGCCGACGCCTGGCCGCGACGACGGCGGGGCGGCGACTCGGCCGTGCCGAATTGTGCGCTAAGCCGGCACCATAGTCGCGATGCGCGCGCCCGACAACGTTCTCGACCGCGATCGACGGGGGCAGGCGGCCCGGCGATAAGCGGCTGCAAGCCCGGCGGAATCGGGCTAGACTCACATCGAGCCCGGCGGTGAACCGCCGGCTTTTCCTCAAACCCTGATTTGCGAAACCGACGCCCATGACCGCGAAAGTGACCCGCCTGCCCTCCGCCGACCGGCCACGCGCCGACGCCGCCACCGAGGATGTCGAGGCCGCGCGGCGCAAGGCCGACCGGCGCGGCCGCCTCGCCGGGTGGAGCGCGGCGGCCGCGAGCGGCGGCTGGCTCGCGCTCTGCGGCTGGTACTTCCAGACCATGGGCGGGCTCGCGCTGCTGCCGGCGCTGCTGCCGCACGAGATCGCGCTGATGCTGACCGGCGGCCTGATGCCGGTGGTGCTGCTCTGGCTGGTGGTGCTCTACATCCGTCGGGCGGCCGACGTGCGGCTGCACAGCGAGATGCTGCGCCGGCAGCTGGCGCTGCTGACCTATCCGGACGAGGAGCGCGAGGGCCGAGTGCGCACGATCTCCGAATCGCTGCAGCGGCAGAGCGAGGAGCTTTCCCGCACCGGCGAGATCGTCACCGCCAACCTCGCGGAGCTGGCGGACGCGCTGAAGCTGCAGATCGAGAGCCTGGATTCTGCCGGCAGCTCCAGCGCCGCCCACGCCAAGGATCTGCGCGAGCAGCTCGCCCATCAGAGCGAGCGGCTGGAGACCATGGCCGAGCGGCTGGAACGCCACCAGCGCCGCATCGAGGAGAGCACGGAAAGCCAGGCCGAGACGCTGGAGACGGCGAGCCGGCAGGCCTTCGAGCGCGCCGGCGAGATCGAGAGCGCGCTCAACGCCCAGGCCGAGGACCTGGTGGGCGCCGCCGAGCGCGCCGCCGCCCAGGCGGACGCGCTGGGCGCGCAGTTCCGCGCGCACGCCAAGTCGCTGGACGAGGCGACCTCCGACAGCGCCGACAAGGCGGGCTCCATCGCCGAGACGCTGCGCCACGGTTCGGAGGCACTCTCCAATGCGGGCGCGGAGGCCGAGGCCAAGGCCGGGCGGATCGCCGAACGGATGCGCGGCGAGACCAAGAAGCTCGCGCAGTCGCTGGAAGCCGCCTTCGCCGAGCACCAGGCCGCCCTCGACCGCATGCTGGGCGACGGCCAGGGCCAGATCGAGCGGATGAGCGAACGGCTGGTCGAGCGCACCGACGCGATCGCCGAGACGCTCGGCGCGCGTCTCCGCCATTTCGACGAGGGGCTTACCGCCGGCTTCGAGCAGAGCGAGGAGAAGACCGCCCGCCTCGGCGAGAAGCTGGAGGACCAGACGGCGCGCTACACCGATGCGCTCGACGATGCGCTGGAGACGCACGGGCGGGGCCTGAGCGACGCGCTCGCCCAGGCCGGCACGCAGGTCGAGGATATCGTGGCGCATCTCAAGCGCCAGACCGAGGCGCTGGAGGAGGCGTCCGGTCGCTCCGCGACGCAGGCCTCCGTCGTGCGCGGGGCCGTCGCCCGCCAGACCGAGGATCTGGCGCAGCTGGCCGAGCGGCTGGCGACCCAGACCCAGGCGGTCGAAGCGGCGTCCGGCGAGAACCGCGCAGCGCTCGCCGCCAGCGCGGAATCGGCCGGGGAGGAGATCCGCAAGGCGGGCGAGGCGCTGACCGCCCAGGCCGAGGCGCTGGGCGAGGCCGGCGCCACCTCGGCCAAGCGGGCGGAAAGCGTGCGCGCGGCGCTCGCCCGGCAGACGGAAGCGCTGATGCAGGCGGCCGAGGCGACCGCGGCGCAGGCGAGCGCGCTCGACCGCCAGATCGAGGAGCGGATCGAGGCGGTCGGCGGCCGGCTGGAGAAGAGCGGCGATCGCCTCAAGGCCGTCGTCGACCCGACGCTGACCCAGGGCGAGGAGGTGGCCAACAGCCTGCGCGCCCAGGCCGAGGCGCTGCGCGCGGCCGCCGAATGGAGCGCCGAGCGCGCGCGCAGCGTCGGCGAGGCGCTGACCCGCGACGGCCACGCGCTTAAGGAGGCGGCGGATGCCGCGACCAGCGGGGCGAGCGAGATCCGCGCCGCGCTCGACGAGCGCACCCAGGCGCTGACCCAGGCGGCCGAGACCGCCGGCGAGACCGCGCGCCGCATCCGCGACGACCTCAAGGGCGAGGCCGACCGGCTGGGCGCGATCGCCGAGGATCTGGCGCGCCAGAGCGCGCAGATCGACGCCGCCGTGGAGCGCCAATCGACCTCGCTTTCCAGCGCGGCGGAGGCGGCGAGCGAGGGCGGGCGCGGTCTCGACGAGACGTTGCAGCGCCGGGCCGAGGATCTGCGCCAGGCGGCCGACCAGGTAACCCAGCGTCTCGAGAAGGCGGGCGATGCCTTCCGCAGCGAGCAAGGCGGGCTCAAGAGCGCGCTCGAGACCGCCCTCAGCCTGATCGATCAGGTGGGCGAGAAGTTCGCGGCCCAGAGCGAGAAGGTGACGACCGCCTCCGTCCAGGCCGGCATGCAGGTCGCCGACAACCGCGAGCAGCTGAAGACGCAGGCCGCCGCGCTCTCGGAAGCCGCCGGCGAATCGGCCGAGGCGATGCGCCTCGTCTCCGACGCCTTCGCCACCCAGGTCGGCCAGATCGAGGGCGAGACCGGCAAGGCGGGCGAGCGGATCGAGGCGCTGATCGAGCTGTTGCGCAAGCAGTCGGGCGACGTGGCGGCGGCCGGCGACCTCGCCAACCAGCAGATGACGAGCGTCGCCAAGAGCCTGGACGAGCGCATCGCGGCGCTCGAGAAGGCGGCGGGCCTCGCCGAGGGGGCGCTGGGCACGCTCGGCCGGACGCTCGACGAGAAGAGCAAGGCCCTGCTGGCCAGCGCCGAGAAGGCCGCCGAGACGACCGAACGGACCGGCCGCACGCTGGACGAGCGGGCGGAGAGCCTGACCAAGGCGGCCCAATCCGCCGAGACCCAGGCCAAGGCGCTGGCCACCAAGGAGGTCGAGGCGCGGCGCAACCTGTTCCTCAAGACCGCCCGCTACATCGTCGAGGACCTCAACTCCATCGCGATCGACCTGACCCGCATGCTGCAGGGCGAGGTGCCGGAGGCCGACTGGAAGCGCTACGTGAAGGGCGACCGCGGCGTCTTCACCCGCACCCTGCTGCGTCAGCGCCAGGGCACCGCCGTGCGGCGCATCGCGGAGAAGGTGAAGCAGGATTCGGAGGCGCGGAAGTACACCACCCGCTATGTCGAGCAGTTCGAGAAGCTCTTGGCCGATTCCGAAGGCGCGGACCCGGAGCACCTGCTGCACTCGACCTTCATGACGGCGGATGTCGGCAAGCTCTATATCCTCTTGAACCGCGCGCTCGGGCGGGAGGAGTAACGGCTCCTCGCCTCGTCCTTTCACCCCCTCGTCCTGACGCACGTCAGGACCCATGCCGCTTGAGCTTGCCAAACGCGTACGCCGGCCGTCTTCCGACAGGTCTCCGGAATGGGTCCTGACGTGCATCAGGACGGCGAGCCGACGACAGACGTCGTCAGCTCACCGTCTTGTTGTCGAGCGAGGCGTTGCCGCGTCGGCGCAGCAGGTCCGCCTCGTCGGAATTGCTGATCAGCTCGATCAGCCGCACCGCGGTCGCGAGATGGGCGCGGGCGTTCTCGCGCTCATGCTCCTCGGTCTTCGGCAGGCGCGCGATGATGCGCGCGGCGTAGTTGTCGAGATCCTTGCGCAGATCGTTGATCGTGTTGGTACAGGCGGATTGCAGGCCGATCTCCTCGGCGATGCGCATCGCCTCGCCGAGCGCGCGGGCCCGGCGCTCGGAGCGCTCGAACCGATCCTCATCCGGCCGCTCGCTGAAGTCGGCGACGGCGCGCTTGCCGCTCTTCGGCAGCACGAGCAGCACCACCCGGCTGGCGTCGGCCAGGATCATCCGCTCGACCGCCGCCGAGACCTGGCTGCGGCAAGCGTACATGCGCTTGCCCCACTCGCCGTCGCGCCGGATGCCGATATCCATGGTGATGCCCTTGAAGGCGGTGGCGAAGCGCCGCGTGCGGCTCATCAGCTCCTCCTCCGTCGCGCCCTTCTCGGCGGCGACGGCGGCGACGCGTTCGGCATCCTCCTCCAGCGCGCGGATCACCATGTCGCCGGCGACCGAGAGGTCGGTGCGGCTCGCCAGCGTGTCGTCGAGCTTGCGGCTGATCGCGCGCACCAGCTTCAGGATCGGGAAGGGCTGCAGCAGGCGGCCCATGATCGCCAGCAGGAACACCAGCTCGCGGTCGTCATGCTGCTCGGCCACCTGGTCGTAGTGGCGCTTCAGCATGTTCACCTGTTCCTTGTTGAGCGCCAGGATCGGCTTGCGTGGCAACTGCGCCTTGGCGCTCTCCAGGATGTCGGCGATCTCGAGCGCGGCCGCCATCTCCTTGATGTCCTCGAAGATCCGCGTGCCGCCCAGCTTCTTGGTCGCCTTGCGCAACTGGTCGGGGTCGGCGGCCTGCTCCTCGATCCAGGCGGAAAGCGTCTCGGAGCCCGCGCGCCAGATCGCCGAGGCGGCGGCGTCCGTGCGCGCCGGATCGCCCGCCTTCTGCGCCTTCACGAAGCGGTCGTCGAGATCGGGCCAGTCGTTGGCGATCAATTCCTCGGTCAGGAGCCGCCACATCGGCATGATCGAGGCGCGCAGGATGCGGCCGTTCTCCTTGTAGCCGGCGTCGTGGATCACCAGCATGTCCTCGAACGGGACGCACAGCATGCGCTGGGCGGTGAAGACGCGCGGGGCGCGGATCTCGGCCAGCCGCGGGCGCAGCATGCCCATGATCGCCTCGTGCGGCAGGCCGTAGCGGTTCTCGCCGCGGTCGAGCTCGATCGTCGCCGCCAGCTTCTTCAGCGCCGGCTCCGGCAGGGTCTCGACGAACTGGCGGAGCTGGTCGGCCGCGTCCGCGCTCATGCCGCCTCCTTGCGGAAACTGCCGAGCTTCTCGCGCGTGGTGTCGTCGATCTCGGAATCGATCCGGTTGTGCGCCGTGCGCACCCAGCGCTCCTGGCTCTGCCGCAGGGTGAGCCAGAGATCGTCGGAGCCGACCGCCTCGACCGGCAGGATCGGGATGTGCTGGGCGAAGGTCTCCAGCACGTCGCGCTGCTGGTGGCGGTCGGCGCGCTGGGCGGCGTCCCACATGTCGAGGATGCGCTGCCAGCCGTCGATCAGGTAGGAGATGCGCTCGACCCGCTTGTTGATCTGGACGCGCGCCTTGTCCCAGCGCTGCAGCGACTCGCCCATGTCGCGCGCCATGCCGTCCAGCCGATCGCGCACGGCGCGCACCTCCTTGACCACCGCGCGCGCGGAGATCGCGGTGCGCTGCGCCATCTCGGCGGTGTCCGGCGGCTCGGGCACGAGCCATTTGGTCAGATCGCCGGCGAGATCCTCGACCAGATCGGCGGTCTCGCTCAAGGGCCCGGAGAGCTCGCCGCGGTCGGGCGGACCGACGGGAACCGTCAGGTCGGCCCAGATCTCCAGCCGCCCGATGATCTCGCCCGCATTGACGCCGGCCTGGCTGGCGAAGCCCTTGAGCGCGCTGCGCGCGGCGGTCAGCCCCTCGGGCGTCATCAGGCTGCGCTGGTCCATCGCATGGACCGAGGCGGCCTCGCCGCCGAGCTGCGAGACGGCCGACTTGATCAGCTGGAACAGGATCTTGTTGCGCAGTTGCTCCTGCCGCTCGTGCCAGAGCCGCGCGCGGCGCATCGGCTGCGGGCCGGCGAGCCCGGTCTCCGCCACCTCCAGCGCGACCCGGCGCATGGTGAGCGGATTGACCATCGCCAGCGCCGAAAGCTTCTCATGCACCGCGCGATCGTAGACGCTGAGCGAGAAGACGCCGGGCAGCGCCTTGAAGGGGATGACATAGACCTCCGTCCCGCCGCCGAGGCCGGGCACCAGCACATCGACCGCGCCGTGCGACCGGCGATAGCGCGCGAAGCTCAGCACGCGCGTCGTGAAGGGCGCGGCCAGCCCGCGCTGCTGGAAGGTTTCCGGCAATCGGATCGCGTCGGCCTGCCGTTCGCCCGCACCCATGGCTTGCCCTTGCCCCGCCCGAATTGGAGTTCGTCCGGCGGCGGCGTTTCCGCGCCGCCGGCCGCCTGATGGATGGCCCCCTTGGCCGCTACGATAGGACGCGAGGGCAGCCGATGCCACGATAATTCCTGCCCGCGGATCGAGGGCGTCCGGAAGCCCCACCAAACTTCACGGTTTACGGAGTGTTCGGTGTTTTTGATATATTATGGTAATTATTTCTTCTATATACTTTACATATGGAAAGTTCGCTCGACGAAATCGACCGCAAGCTGGTCGCCGCGCTGGAGGCGGATTCGCGCGCCAGTTTCCGCACGCTCGCCAAGCGCGTCGGGCTCTCCACCCCGGCGACGGCGGAGCGCGTGCGCCGGCTGGAACGGGCGGGCGTGCTGAAGGGCTACGGCGTGCGCGTCGACCGGGCCGCGCTCGGCCGGCCGATCACCGCTTTCCTGGCGCTCGACTGCCCGGGCGAGCGGGCGGCGGCCGCGCTCTCGGCGGCGCGGCAGTCGCCGGAGGTGTTGGAATATCATCGGGTGGCGGGCGGCGGCTCGGTGCTGCTGAAGGCGGCGCTCGGGGACCTGGCCGCGCTCGACCGGCTGGCGGAGCGTTTCCGGCTGATCGCGCCGACGACCGTGACGATCGTGCTCTCGACCGCCTTCGAGGCGGGGGACCCGCGATGACCCGGGACGGGAACAGGGGCCCGCTGCCCGACGGCTACGAAATCCGCCCGGCGCGCGAGGCGGAAGCCGCGGCGCTGCGCCGCTTCGGCGCGCAGCTGCTGCGGGAGACGGAGTTCTTCCTGCGCGGGCCGGAAGAGCGCGCGGCGAGCGATTCCGAGATGGCCGACGTCATCCGCACCTTCCACGAGACCGCGTCCGCCCGCATGCTGAACGCCTGGCACCTGGACGCGGCCGGGGACGCGCCCGGGGCCGAGCCCGGAGCCGAGCCGGTGCCGGTTGCGGAAGCCGTGCTGATCCCCGGACGCCTCGCCCGCACGCGCCACGTCGCGACGGTCGGCGTCGGCGTGCTGCGCGCCCATTGGGGCCGGGGCCTGGCCCGCGCGCTGATGGCGGAGATCGAGGCGGCGGCGCGCGACGCCGGCCTCACGCGCCTGGAACTCACCGTCTTCGCGCCCAATGCCTGGGCGCAGGCCCTCTATGAGCGCCTCGGCTATCGGCGCGAGGGGGTGAAGCGCCGCTCGGTCGCGCTGCCGAGCCACGGGCCGGTCGACGAGGTGTTGATGGCGAAGCTGCTCGACGAGGAGGAACCGCCCGGCGCATGACGATGGGCAGCGGAGACGAACCGGTTTAAGGTGGCCGGCATGATCGGGAAATTGCTGCGCTTCGCCTTCCTGGAGAAAGACACCCGCCGGCGCTACGAGGCCGCCCAGGCCGACAAGACGCGCGCGTCCAGGAAGGACGTCACCAAGAAAGGCCCAGCCAAGAAAGGCCCAGCCAAGAAAGGGACGGGCAAGAAAGGGACGGCCAAGACGGGCGCGGCCAAGGCGACCGGGGACGGGACGGGCACGCCCGCGCCCGCGCCCGCGACGCAGAGGCCCCCGGATTCGGCGCCGCGGGCCGCCCCCAGCGAGGCGGAGGCCGCCGAGGCCGTGCGCGCGGCGATCGCGGCGGCCGAAGCGGAGATGCAGGAGGGCTGGAGCGGCGACGGCTCCGCCTCCGGCGACGCGCCCTCCGGCGGCGCGACCCGGATGCCCGCCGACGCCACGGCCGAGCGGGCGCAGCTGATCCACAGCGCGCTCACCGTGCACAAGCTGAAGCAGTCGGCGCTCGACGATCTCGACCCCGAACAGCGGGCCCGCCTGCGCGCGATGGCCGAACAGATGCTCGGCGTCGACCGGCAACGCTGAAGGGTGTAGCTGAGGGGGCATGGGGCGCGCGATTCCGTCAGCCGAGCAGTTGGCCGAGCGGCTCGCCAAGGGCGACCGCCGGGCGCTCGCGCGCGCGATCACGCTGGTCGAGAGCGCGCGCGACGACCACCGGGCCGTGGCCGAGGAGCTGCTCGAGCGGATCATGCCGCGCACCGGCCGATCGCTGCGCCTCGGCCTTTCAGGCGTGCCGGGGGTCGGCAAATCCACCTTCATCGAGGCCTTCGGCCGGCACGTGACGGGCGAAGGCCATCGGCTCGCCGTGCTGGCGGTCGACCCGTCCTCCAAGCGCTCCGGCGGTTCCATCCTGGGCGACAAGACGCGGATGGAGGAGCTGGCGCGCAACCCCGACGCCTTCATCCGCCCCTCGCCCGCCGGCGAGACGCTGGGCGGCGTCGCCCGGCGCACGCGGGAATCGCTGCTCTTGTGCGAGGCGGCGGGCTTCGACCTGATCCTGGTCGAGACCGTCGGCGTCGGGCAGAGCGAGACGGCAGTCGCCGACATGACGGACATGTTCGTGCTCATGCTGCTGCCCGGCGGGGGCGACGAGCTGCAGGGGCTGAAGAAGGGGATCGTCGAGCTCGCCGACATGATCCTGGTGAACAAGGCGGACGGCGCGCTGGAGCGCGAGGCGCGGCGCGCGGCGGCCGAATATCACGGCGCGCTCAACCTGCTCTCGGCCGGGCCGGCGGGCTTCGACTGGCGCGTGCCGGTCGAGACCTGCTCGGCCGTCACCGGGGCCGGCATCGACCGGGCCTGGGAGACCATGCGGCGCTTCGAAGAGGCGGCCAAGGAAGCCGGCGCCTTCGAGGCCCGCCGGGCCGAGCAGGCCAGGAGCTGGCTGCATGAGGAGCTCGCCTCCGGCCTGTTTCAGGCGCTGAAGCGCGACCCGCAGCTCGGCCGCGACCTGCCGGACGTGGAAGCCCGGGTGATGGCGCGCGAGCGCCCGGCGACGGTGGCGGCGAAGGAGCTGATCGAGGCGTTCTTGAAACGGGCCCAAGCCTGAACCGCGCCCGGGGCTGAACCGCGCAGGGCTGGCGCGGGCGCGCCCCGCTAGCGCTGGATCGGCGCGCCGACCTCGAGGCCGAGCGTCTCGGCGGCGCTGCCGCGATTGACGGCGATCTCGGCCAGGCCGCAGGAGTTCTCGTACCAGAACACTTCCCCCGCGCCCGCTTCGGAGAAGGTCCGCCGGCGCACGAAGGGCATCGCCGCCCGGGCCGCGCGCAGCCCGGTCATGCAGTTGCCGTAGCGGTCGATATAGACGATCTCGGCCAGATCCTCGGGCCAGTCGGCGCCGACGGGCGGCGTCTCCAGGGCACGATGGTCGGGCATCTCGCCGGCCGCCCAGCGCGCGGCCGCCGGCGCGAACAGGTCCCGGCCGTGGAAGCTGGCGCTGAGCGCGTCCGGCCGCCAGGTGAGCTCGTGCCAGCTCGCGCGGTCCGCCCGGCGCGCGGCGATCGCCAAGAGGCCGTTGTCCGGCCCGACCAGCTTGCGCCCGTCCGCCTCGACCAGCAGCGCCCGGCGCGCCCCGCCGACGCCGGGATCGACCACGGCGCAGACGGCCGCGTCCGCCGGCAGCTGCTCGAGCAGCGCGGCCAACAGATAGGCCGCCGGCCGGGGCGCGAAGGCGGGCGCGTCGTGCATCAGGTCGATCTGGGGGATCTGCGGCGCGGCCTCGAGCGCGGCCGCGCGCATCGGGCCGACATAGGGCCCGGCCAGGCCGAAATCGGTGAAGAAGGTGAGCAACGCCATCGCGCCGGCGACTATGGGCGGCAGGGGCGCCCCCGTCCAGGCCCTGTCCAGAGCGGCGTGACGCGGGTCGCGCGCGGGCCTAGCCGACGTCGCGCAGCAGCTCCACGACCGAGCGGCCGTCGCCGCGCCCCGGCTCCAGGCAGATCACCCGGCGGCGCGCATCCTGGTTGCGTTCCTGCTCGGCCGCGCATTCCGCCGCCGAGGCCCGGTAGAAGCTGTAGCCGGTCGGCGCGAACGCGCCATCCACGGGCGAGGTGAACCCGACCAGCACCACCATGGTCAACATCTGAACCGTCTCGATCGCCGTCTCCATATCCCGAGCGCTCCTGACGCGTTCCGTGACAATTGCGTTACGATTTTGGCGCACCCTGTGCGCTTCTCAAAGCAAAATGTGCACTGAGTGCGCTAAGGAAGGGTTAACGATCGGGCGCGGGGCGCGGTCGAACCCGGGCGCGAACGGCGGTTCCGGCAGATTTCTCAAAGGGTTGCGCGATGGGGGGTCAGGCCCGGCCAACCCGAAGGAGAATCGGCCGGATCGCCTCGGCGACGCGCGCCAGATGGTCCGAACGCGCCGAAACGGGCGCGCCGCGACAGCCGATTTCCGCGAATCGGTTCCGCGAACGGATAGTCCGTCAGTGATGAGAAGGAATGGTGCCGCCTGCGTGACTCGAACACGCGACCCCCGCATTACGAATGCGATGCTCTACCAACTGAGCTAAGGCGGCTCGCCGGACGGGCGCTCGATGGGACGCGGCTTGGCCGGTCCCGGCCCTCGGACGCGGCGGAAAATAGGCGGGACGCGCGCGATTTGCAAGCGTCGCGAACGGCCGATTCGTACCCCGGACTCCCGCCGCCGGATTCGGCGGCGGGGCGGAGCGCCCGCTCAGGCCGCCTCGATCTTGCGGGCCGTCCGGTCCCTGGGCGCGCCCTCGCCGGCCGGGTCGGTGGGAAGCGCGGCGGCGGCCTCGGCGTCGGTCTCGGGCTCCTCGGGCTCGTCCTGGTCGAGCGCCGGCTCCTCGCCCGCCGCGCGGGCGAGCCAGCGGCGCGCGGCCTCCAGGTCGCGCTTGCCCTCCTCCTCGAGCCGCGCCATCAGGCGGGCGAGGCGGGGCGTCGGCCGGCCGTCCTCGAGGATCTTCAGGTGGCGCTCCGCCGCCTCCCACTCCTGCGCGTCCATCTGCGCGATGGCGAGCGCGACATGGCTTTCGGCATGGTCGGGCTGCAGGGCGGCGAGCTTCTCCGCCCGCTTCACCTGGCCGAGCGCGGTGGTGCCGGTCGGCGCCAGCTCGCGATAGAGCTCGGCGAGCAGCGGGTCGGGCTCGTGCCGCCAGGCTTCCTCGACCAGCTTCTCGGCCTTGCGGCTCTTGCCCTCCTCGCGCAGCAGGGTGGCGGCGAGGCGCACCGCCTCGAGCGAGGCCGGATCGGCCTTCAGCGCCTGCTGCGCGGTCTTGAGCGCGGTGCGGGTCAGCCCCTCGCGCCGCGACTTGCGCGCCTCCTCCATCAAGAGACGCGCGCGCCGGCGCCCCACCTCGTCCGCCGGGATCGCCTTCTGCTTCGCCGCCTGATCGAGGGTCTTGAGCGCGTCCTCGTTGCGGCCGTGCTCGACCTGCAGGTCCAACAGCTCGCGCAGCACCCAGGGCGTGTCGGGGCGCAGGCGATAGGCCCGCTCGGCCAGCTCCAGCGCGCGCGCCCGGTCGCCGGATTTCAGCGCCTGGATCATCAGCCCGCGCACCCCCATGAAGGCGGTGTTCGGATCCTCCAGCATGCCCTCGAAATAGCGCCGCGCGGCATCGTCCTCGCCGTTGAGCTGGGCGGCCTGGGCCGAGAGGAGCTGCGTCAGCGCCGGATCGTCGATGAGCGCGGTCGCCCGCTTGGCCTGGCGCGCGGCCTCGTTCGCGTCGCCGGCGGCGGCCGCCACCAGCCCCTGGGTCAGCGCCTTGTAGCCCTTGGTCTGGCGCGCGCGCGCGCGGCTGTCGCGCCACCAGCCGGGGAAGCGCACGATGCTGCGCCGGATGCGGTCGCCGAAGGCGAGCAGCACCGCCAGCACGAAGACCGCCAGCAGCAGCAGGCCGACCGGCATGTCGGCGCGCCAGCCGCGGAACTCGATCGCGGCATTGCCCGGGTAGCTGACGAAATAGGCGACCAGCGCCCCCAGGATGCCGAGCTTGACGAGAAAGAGGATCGCGCGTCCGGTCATCGGCCTAGCCTCCCGCCTGGGTGCTGAGGCGGTCCGTCGCCGCCTCGCGCAGCGCCTCCAGCGCCGCCTCGGCCTCGAGCCGCGCGCGGGCGTCGGCGAGCCAGCGGGCGGCGGCCGCGCTCTCGCCTTCGATCACGGAGAGGGCCGCCACGGCGCCGGCGAGATCGCCGCGCGCCAGGGCTGCTTCCGCGCGGCTCACCGGCGGGCGGTCGGCCGCCTCGCCGGTCTGGCGCACGCTGACGAGCGCGCTGATCCGCCCGATCGATTCCTCGATCCAGCCGGCGCTCTCGCCGACGGCGGCATGCATCTCGGCGGCGCTCGTCTCGAAACGCCGGGCAAGCGCCGCGCGGGTCGGAACCCCGTCGGCCGCGTGGGGCCGGAGCCGCGTCACGGCCTCGCCGAGCGCCGAGTCCGCCGGCGCCAGCTGCGCCACCCGGTCGAGCGGCGCCGCGAAGGCGCGGCCGGCGGCGAGCGCATCCTGCACCGAGCCGACGGCGATCACGGTCGCGGCCTCCTGCGCGCCCTTGAGCGCGGGGGCCTCGGCCACCTCCTCGATGCGGGCCTGCTGGCTCTCGATCCGGCTTTCCAGCGCGGCGACGCGGTCGCGCAGGCTCGCCAGCACGTCGCGCCCGGGGATGTCGTCGAGCGCCCCGGCGACCTCCTCGATGCGGGCCGAAAGCGCGCTGCGCGCCTCCGCCAGCGTCTCGGGCGTCACGCCGCCGGCGGCGGATTCGAGATCGGCGACGCGCTGGTCCAGCGCGTCGAGCGCCGCCGGGTCGGCGCCGCCGCCTTCGGCCTGCAGCGCGCGGCTCGCCTCGCCGGCGACATCCTCGACCCGGCCGCTCAGCTCGGAGATCCGGGTCGCCAGCGCCTCGATCCGCGCCGGGTCGACGCCCGCGCCGGCGCCGTCGCGATACTGCCCCAGCACCGGGTCGAGCACCCGGTCCGCCTGGGGGCGCCAATAGGGTTCGGTCGCGACCGCGGCGATCGCGATCAGGCCGATCAGCACGGCGATGCCGGTGGCGGCCCCGCCCTTGCGCTCGACCGCGCCAGCGGCGGCCGTTGGGGCGGCGGCCGGGTCGGCGGCGTGGGTCTGTTCGGCCGGTTCGGGCGCGCTGTCGGAAACCGCCTCCGCGGGCTCCGCGGTCTCGGCCGCGTCCTGCCAGGGGCTCTCGCCCGTCGCGTCGCCCGCCTCCCGGTCGCCCGCCTCCCGGTCGGCCTCGGGCGCGGCGTCCGCGGTCAGCTTGCCGAGATCGACGCCGGCGGCCGAAGCCGCGGCGATCACGTCGCGCCAGCGATTGTCGGGAATGTGGTTGCGGGACTTCCAGCCCTGCACCGTGCTGACGGCGACCTCCAGCCGGTTCGCCATCGGACGGATGCCGCCGAAGGCCTCGATCACCTGATCGGCGCTCGGCGTGCCCGGGGCGGTCTCGGCGCCCTCGGCCTCGACCGTCTCCGTCTCCGCCGCCGTTTCGGCGGTCTCGGGCTCGGCCGGTCGGTCGGCGGGTCGGTCGGCGGGTCGGTCGGCGGGTTGGTCGGCAGGCGCCTCGGACGCCGCCGCCTTCTTGTCGTCGCTCATCGCGGTCCCCTTGATGCGCCCTGCGGGTGTCGCCGCGCCGGCGGCCTTCTCTGGCGGGGCCGCCTCGGCGCCGTCGGTATCGATCTTAACAGCTTTTTCCGCGCTGTCAGGCGGAGTCTCGTCGGCGCGTACGCGTACACCCTCGCTGTCGCGCAGCAGGCGGACCAGATCCGCGGCCTCCGGCGCCTCGGCGACCAGCAGGCGGCGCCAGGGCAGCTCCGCCACCCGATCGGCGACCGCGCGGCTGAGGCAGGCGGCCGTCATATGGCTCGCCGCGCCGCTCAGCCCCGCCTCGGCGAGCAGCCGCGCGAAGGTCTCGGCCGTCCGCGGCGAGAACAGCACGACCGCGGCGATGCGATGGGCCTCCAGCGCCGCGCGGCAGGACGCGCTCAACCCGTCCGCCGTCTCGGCCTTGTAGAGCGCGCGCTTGTGGACCGTGAAGCCTTCCGCCTCCAGCCGGCCCGAGAGATCGCCGGCGAGGTCGCTGCCGGCGGCGTGGAACAGCGGCCCGTCCTCTGGGTCGAGCCGCTCGTGCGCCAGATGGGCGAGCGCCGCGACATCGCCGCCCGCCGTCTCGACCGTCGAGAAGCCGGCGAGCCGCGCCGCCGCCGCCGTCGACGGGCCGACGCACAGAGCCGGCAGCGCCCGCGTGCGATTGGCCCGGGCGAAGGCGCGCACGCCGTTGGCCGAGGTGAAGAGCAGCGCCTGCGCGTCCTCCAGATCGGCGACGAGCGCGCCGGCCTCGACCGCGACCGGCTCGATCGCGAGCAGCGGCTCCAGCATCACCGCGAAGCCGGCCGCTTCCAGCAGGTCCGATATCTCGCCCGCATCCTCGGCGGGCCGGGTCACCAGGACGGTTGGGCTGTCCGCGCCCTCAGTCGAAGAAGCCATCGCCCATCTCCGCCTTGAGGCGCCGGCCGGCCTCCAGGCCGACGGCGTCCGGATCGGAAAGCGGCCCCTCCTCCTCGACCCGCAGCAGGCGGGTGCCGTCCTCGCGCGCGACGAGGCCGCGGAAGCGCATGCGATCGCCCGAAATCTCGGCCAAGCCCGCGATCGGGGTGCGGCAGGAGCCGTCGAGCACCTCGAGATAGCGGCGCTCGCAGGTCACCCGCGCGCGGCTCGGCGCATGGTCGAGCGGCGCCAGGATCTCCGCCGCATCGGGGTCCGCCTCGCGGCAGGCGATGGCGATCGCGCCCTGGGCGACGGCGGAGAGCAGCAGCTCCGGCTCGAGCGCCCGGGCGCCCGCCTTCTCCACCATGTCGAGGCGGTTCAACCCCGCCATCGCCAGCATGGTCGCGTCGGCGACGCCGTCGGCCAGCTTGCGCAGGCGGGTCTGCACATTGCCGCGGAACAGCACCACATTGAGGTCCGGGCGCATATGGAGGAGCTGGGCCTGCCGGCGCAGGCTGGCCGAGCCGACGGTGGCGCCCTGGGCCAAGTCGGTCGGCGCGGCGGCCTTGGGGCTGAGCCAGGCGTCGCGCGGATCCTCGCGCTCCAGCACCGCGCCGACGGCGATGCCGGGCTCCAGGATCGTCTCCATGTCCTTCATGGAATGGACGGCCGCGGTGCAGCGCTGCTCGAGTAGCGCGCGGTCGAGCTCCTTGGTGAAGAGGCCCTTGCCGCCGACCTCGGCGAGCGGCCGGTCGGTGATCGCATCGCCCGAGACCTTGATCTCGACGATCTCGACCGGCAGATCGGGCCAGGCCTTGGCCAGCAGGTCGCGGGTCTCGTATGCCTGGGCCATGGCGAGGGGCGAACCGCGGGTGCCCAGCGTGAAGGGACGATCGGGTGAGAAGGCGGCTGTCGGATCACTCATGACGGCTAGCTGTAGCTTATTGGAACCGCATAGGCTACACCCCGGGCGGCGCCCCCTGCTACCGGACGGAAGAAGCGACCCATGCGCGTGCTTGGACTGGAAACCTCCTGCGACGAGACCGCCGCCGCCATCGTGGCGCGCGACGCGGACGGGCACGGGGCGATCCTGGCCAATATCGTGCTCTCGCAGCTCGACGAGCATCGCGCCTATGGCGGGGTGGTGCCGGAGATCGCGGCGCGCAGCCACCTCTCCCATCTCGACGGGCTGATCGCCGCGGCGCTCGAGGAGGCCGGGCTCGATTTCGGCGATCTCGACGCGATCGCGGCGACCGGCGGGCCCGGGCTGATCGGCGGCGTCATGGTGGGGACGCTGACCGCCAAGGCGATCGCCTGGGCCAAGGGGCTGCCGTTCCTGGCGATCAACCATCTGGAGGGGCACGCGCTGACCGCGCGCCTCACCGTCGACGACCCGGCGGAGGCGTCCTTCCCCTACCTGCTGCTGCTGGTGAGCGGCGGGCACTGCCAGCTGCTCGCGGTCGAGGGGCTGGGGCGCTACCGGCTCTACGGCAGCACGGTCGACGACGCGGTGGGGGAAGCCTTCGACAAGGTGGCGAAGCTGCTCGACCTCGGCTATCCGGGCGGGCCGGCGCTGGAAAAGGCGGCGGAGGGCGCGACCAACCCCGCGCGCTTTCGCCTGCCGGTGCCGATGCAGGGGCGCGAGGGCTGCGACTTCTCCTTCTCCGGCCTGAAGACGGCGGTGCGCCAGCAGATCGAACGGCTCGACGGCCCGCCGAGCGCGGCCGACCGCGCCGACCTCGCCGCCGGTTTCCAGGCGAACGCCGCGCGCTCGATCGCCGAGCGCACGGAACGCGCGGCGCAGCGCTTCACGCAGGAATGCGGCCCGGGCCGGCCGCTGGTGGTCGCCGGCGGCGTCGCGGCCAACCGCACGATCCGCCGGGCGCTGCATCAGGTGGCTGAAGCGGCCGGCATGCGCTTCCTGGCCCCGCCGCTCGACCTGTGCACCGACAATGCCGCGATGATCGCCTGGGCCGGGGCGGAGCGGCTGGCCGCGGGGCTCAGCGATCCGCTCGACTTCCGGCCGCGGCCGCGCTGGCCGCTCGCCGAGCTGACGGGCGGATCGACCGTGGGAGACGCGCGATGAGCGGATCTCTCGCCATCTTCGGCGCCGGCGCCTGGGGCACGGCGCTCGCCTGCGTCGCGCGGCGCGCCGGCAGCGCGGTCACGCTCTGGGGCCGCGACCGCGACGTGCTGGAATCGATCGCCGGCGGCCGCGGCAACCCGGCCTACCTGCCCGACATCGCGCTCGAGCCCGGCATCGCGACGACCGACGACATGGGTCGCGCGCTCGACGGCGCGTCGGCCGCGCTGATCGTCTGCCCGGCCCAGGCGGTGCGGCAGGTGGCCGGCGCGATGGCGCCGCACATGGCGGACGGCCTGCCGGTCGGGCTATGCGCCAAGGGGATCGAACGCGAGAGCCTCATGCTGATGACCGAGGTGCTGGCCGACGCGCTTCCCAAGGCCCGGCCGGCCGTGCTTTCCGGCCCGACCTTCGCGGCCGAGGTGGCGCGCGGCCTGCCGACGGCGGTGACGCTGGCCGCACGCGAGCGCGAGCCGGCGCTCGCGATCCGCGGGCTGATCGCCGACGAGCGCTTCCGCCCCTATCTCTCCGACGATCCGGTCGGGGCCGAGGTGGCGGGTGCCGCCAAGAACGTGATCGCGATCGCCTGCGGCATCGCCTGGGGCCTGGGGCTGGGCGAGAACGCGCGCGCGGCGCTCTTGACCCGGGGCCTGGCCGAGATCGGGCGGATCGCCGCCGCGCTCGGAGGTCGGGCGGAGACGATGGCGGGGCTCGCGGGGCTCGGCGATCTGACGCTGACCGCCGGCAGCCGGACGAGCCGCAACACCAGCTTCGGCCACGCGCTCGGCCAGGGCGAGGCGGCGGACGCCGTCCTGAAGGGCCGGCGCACGGTGACCGAGGGCTTCTGGACGGCCGAGGCGATCACCGGCCTCGCCGCGCGCGCCGGCGTCGAGGACGTGCCGATCATCCAGGCGGTCGACGACGTGCTGGCCGGCCGCATCACCACCGGCGAGGCGATCGAAACCCTGCTGGCCCGACCGATTGGGCGGGAACGCTAGACCCGCGCCGCGGGACGCCGCCGGGCGGCCAGCAGCGGCACCGCGAACAGCGCCAGGAACCCACCGTTCAGCACCGCGTTGAACCACGCGCCGGCGGCGATCGAGCCGATCCCGTCGACCACGAACCAGACGATCAGCCCGGGCACGATCAGGCCCGTCGCGAGGCCCGGATCGTCGTTCGCGACCCGGCTCGCGATCAGCCACAGGGTCGCGCCCCAGCCGGCCATCAGCCCGGCCGCAATGCCCGCGAGCAGACGGGTTTCCGCCGCCAGCGCCGACGGCGCGCCGTCGACCGGCAGGAAGGCGAGATCGAGGAACATCGCGAACAGCGCCTCCGCCGGGCCGAGCACGGCCAGCAGCATGAGGAGGCCGGTGCCGATCACGACGAGCGCGGCGATCCGCAAAATGGCGAGACTGGTTCGGTGGGTCATCGGGGGGTGCTCCGCTTGGTTGAGGCATCGAGTGGCGACAGGCTTGCCTCGGACGAGGGAATGAAAACAATTACCTTCCAGGTAAGTGCCAAGCCTCCCCGCCCGGGACAGGCTCGCGGCGGGAATGGCACTCGGCGGGGACCGCGATGCCGGACGGGTTCGGAGCGACGCTAAAGGACTGGCGCACGCGGCGGCGGATGAGCCAGCTCGACCTCGCGCTCGTGGCCAATGTCTCCGCGCGCCACCTTTCCTTCCTGGAGACCGGCCGGGCCCGGCCGAGTCGGGGCATGGTACTGACCCTGTGCCGGGAACTCGCCGTGCCGCGCGCCGCGCGCAACCGGATGCTGTCGGCCGCGGGCCACGCGCCGATCTACGGCGAGCGCCCGCTGGAGGCGGCGGAGATGGCCCCGGTCCGCGCGGCCGTCGACTGGATGCTGGACCGTCACGCCCCCTACCCCGCCTTCGCGCTCGACCGGCACTGGCATCTGGTCGCGCTCAACGGGCCGGCCACCGCGCTGCTGGGCGCCGTCGGCATCGAAGCCGGGGAGAGCTTGGCGGAGGCGCTGGCCCAGAACGCCCGCCTGCGGGCGGCGATCGAGAATCTGGACGAGGTGCTGGCGGTCGTCGCGTCCAGGATTCGGACCGAAAGCGCGCATTACGGCGGCGATCCGGAGCTGGAGCGCGTGGCCGCGCGGCTGTCCGTCGGACTGCCGCCGGCGGCGCCCGACGCGCCGCCCCTGCCGCCCTTCGTCGCGACCCGCTTGCAGGCGGGAGGGGAGCGCTTCTCCCTCCTCTCGACCATCGCCCAGTTCGGCGGCGCGGAGGACATCGCGCTCGCCGACCTGCGCGTCGAGATGTTGTTCCCGGCGGACGCGGCGACCCGAGACACGCTGGCGCGTCTCGCGGGGCCTTGAACTCCCCCGCGCGCGCCTGTATAAGCCCGCGGTTCGCGAGAGAGCCTCGGCTCCCCCGCGGCCATTCGCATGGCGCGTTCCGGGCCTTTGGGTATGCCCGGCCGCCTGAGAAGCGGGACGGCCTCGCTTGGCCCTCCCCCCACCGACCGAAGTTCAGGAGAGTCGCGAAATGCCCAAGCTGAAGAACAAGAGCTCCGCCAAGAAGCGGTTCAAGATCACGGGCAAGGGCAAGGTGCGTTTCTACAGCGCCTACCTGCGCCACAACACCTCGGCCCGGCCGATGCAGATGAAGCGTCAGAACCGCGGCGGCCAGATCATGGCCGACGGCGATGCCCGGCTGGTCAAGCGCAATTTCCTGCGCGCGTGATCGCACCCAACCCGCATTCGAAGCGAGGAGCTAGAAGACCATGGCACGTGTCAAACGGGGTGTGACGACCCACGCCCGCCACAAGAAAGTCATCAAGGCCGCCAAGGGCTACCGGGGCCGCCGGAAGAATACCTTCCGCGTCGCCAACCAGGCGGTGGAGAAGGCCGGCCAGTACGCCTATCGCGACCGGCGCACCAAGAAGCGCGAGTTCCGCGCGCTCTGGATCCAGCGCATCAACGCGGCCGTGCGCGAGGCGAGCGAGAACCAGCTCACCTACGCCCGATTTATGGACGGCATGAAGAAGGCCGGGATCGAACTCGACCGGAAAGTGCTGGCCGACATCGCGGTGCACGAGCCGGACGCCTTCAAGGCGCTGGTGAAGCAGGCGCAGGCCGCGCGGGCCTAAGTCCCGACAGGCTGCCGACCGCAGCCCGTCATCGAGATCGAAAGACCGGCCGACCCCGGGCGTCCCGCGCCTCGGGGTCGAGGGCCGGTCTTTCTTTTTTGGCACTTGGCCGCGCGGCCTCCCCCTCTTTCCAAGCCCGGTCCCGGCGGGTAAACGACTGCACGGGCGTAACCGACCCGACCCTCTTTCGAAGAGCGACAGGATGAGCATCGACACCAACCAACTGGCGGACGAGCTGACGGCGCGGATCGAGGCGGCGGAGAGCCTGCCGGCGCTGGAGGCGCTGCGCGTCGAGGCGCTCGGCAAGAAGGGCCGGATCACGGCCGAGATGAAGCAGCTGGGCAGTCTCGCGCCGGAAGAGCGGAAAGCGGCCGGCCAGGCCCTCAACCAGGTGAAGGAGCGGGTCGCCGCCGCCATCGAGGCGCGCAAGGCGGTGCTGGAGGCCGCGGCGCTGGACGCGCAGCTCGCCGACGAGGCGATCGACGTGACCCTACCCGCCCGGCCGGAGCGCCCGGGCAAGCTGCACCCGATCAGCCAGACGGTGGACGAGATCGTCGCGATCCTGGGCCAGATGGGCTTCGAAGTGGCCGAGGGCCCGGACATCGAGGACGACTACAAGAACTTCACCGCCCTCAACATCCCGCCCGAGCATCCAGCGCGCCAGATGCACGATACCTTCTATCTGGCGGGCGCGGACGGCGGCGTCGACATGACGACGGTGCTGCGCACGCACACGAGCCCGGTGCAGGTGCGCACCATGGAGACGCGCAAGCCGCCGATCCGGGTGATCGCGCCGGGGCGCACCTACCGCTCCGACAGCGACATGACGCACACGCCGATGTTCCATCAGGTGGAGGCGCTGGTCGTCGACCGGAAGACCCATTTCGGCCATCTGAAGGGCTGCCTGCAGGATTTCTGCAGCGCCTATTTCGAGGTCGACGACGTGCCGCTGCGTTTCCGGCCGAGCTACTTCCCCTTCACCGAACCCTCGGCGGAGGTGGATATCGGCTGCTCGCGCGAGGGCGGCGAGCTCAGGATCGGCGCCGGCGACGACTGGCTGGAGATTCTGGGCTGCGGCATGGTGCATCCGAAGGTGCTGGCGATGTCCGGCATCGACCCGGAGGAGTATCAGGGCTTCGCCTTCGGCATGGGGATCGAGCGCATCGCGATGCTGAAATACGGCATCCCCGACCTGCGCACCTTCTTCGACGCCGACGTGCGCTGGCTCGACCATTACGGCTTCGCGCCGCTGGAAGTACCCACGCTGATCCGGGGGCTGACGCCATGAAATTCACCCTCTCCTGGCTGAAGAACCATCTGGAGACCGAGGCCTCGCTCGACGAGATCGTCACGGCGCTGACCGATATCGGCCTCGAGGTCGAGGGCGTCGACGACCCGGCGGAGAAGCTGGCGCCGTTCAAGATCGCCTACGTCACCGAGGCGAAGCAGCATCCGAACGCCGACCGGCTGCGGGTCTGCATGGTCGATGACGGCTCGGGCGCGCCGGTGCAGGTGGTCTGCGGCGCGCCCAATGCGCGCACCGGCATGAAGGGCGTCTTCGCGCCGGCGGGATCTTACGTGCCCGGCACCGATCTGCTGCTGAAGCCCGGCAAGATCCGCGGCGAGGAGTCGAACGGCATGCTCTGCTCCGAGCGGGAGATGGGGCTGTCCGACGACCATGAGGGCATCATCGACCTGCCGGACGACGCGCCGGTGGGCGCGGGCTTCGCTGAGTGGATGGGCCTCGACGATCCGGTGATCGAGATCGCGATCACGCCGAACCGGGCCGACTGCCTGGGCGTGCACGGCATCGCGCGCGACCTGGCGGCGCGCGGGCTGGGGCGCCTGAAACCCTTCGAGGCGGCGCCGGTCGAGGGCAGCTACGCCGCGCCGATCCGCTGGGCGCGGGCCGAGGATATCGGCGCCGACTGCCCCTATGTCGCCGGCCGGCATTTCCGGGGCGTCAAGAACGGCCCCTCGCCCGCCTGGCTGCAGAAGCGACTGACGGCGATCGGTCTCCGGCCGATCTCGGCGCTGGTCGACATCACCAACTACGTGACCTACGACCTGGGCCGGCCGCTGCACGTCTTCGACGCGAAGAAACTGACGGGCGACACCCTCACCATGCGCAACGCGACGGGGGGCGAGGAGATCCTGGCCCTCGACGAGCGCAGCTACAGGCTCGAAGCCGGCATGACCATGATCGCCGACGAAACCGGCCCGCAGGGCATCGGCGGCGTGATGGGCGGCGAGCTCTCGGGCTGCACCGAGGAGACGACCGAGGTGTTCCTGGAGGTCGCCCTGTTCGACCCCGTGCGGGTCGCGGAGACGGGCCGCAAGCTCGGCATCGAATCCGACGCCCGCTACCGGTTCGAACGCGGGCTCGACCCGCAGTCGGCCGCCTGGGGCGTCCATGTGGCGACCCGCCTGATCCAGGAGCTGTGCGGCGGCGAGGTCTCCGAGGTGACGGCCGCCGGGGAGATCCCGGACCACCGCCGCACGATCACGCTGAAGCCCGCGAAGCTCATGAGCTTCGGCGGCGCCGACGTGCCGACGGACGAGGCCGCCGGCATCCTGGAACGGCTCGGCTTCGCGACCGCGATCGGCGACGACGCGATCACCGCCGAGCCGCCGAGCTGGCGCCACGACATCGAGCACGAGCACTGCCTGATCGAGGAAGTGCTGCGCATCCACGGCTTCGACAAGGTGCCGGCGATCAGCCTCAGCCGCGCGGACGGCGCGCTGCCGCAGCCGATCCTGACGCTGTTGCAGCGGCGCACCGGCTTCGCCAAGCGGGTGCTGGCGACCCGCGGCATGCTGGAGGCCGTCACCTGGTCCTTCATGCCCGGCGCGGACGCCAAGCTGTTCGGCGGCGGGGATGCCACCATGCGGCTCGCTAATCCGATCAGCGCGGATCTGGACGCGATGCGCCCCTCGATCCTGCCGAACCTGCTGTCGGCAGCCCAGCGCAACATCGACCGCGGCCATCCCGACCCGGCGCTGTTCGAGGCCGGGCCCGCCTATCGCGACCGGGGCCCCGAGGGCCAGGATCTGGTCGTCGCCGGCCTGCGGGCGGGGCGCATCGGGCCGCGCCACTGGGCGCGGGACGCGCGCGAGGTCGACGCCTTCGACGCCAAGGCGGACGCCGAAGCCGTGCTGGCCGCCTGCGGCGCGCCGGTCGACAAGCTGCAGGTCTCGACCGACGCGCCGGACTGGTACCATCCGGGCCGCTCGGGCTGCCTGCGGCTCGGCCCCAACGTGCTGGCCCGCTTCGGGGAGGTGCATCCGAAGATCCTGCGCCATTACGGCATCCGCGGCCGGGCGGCGGCCTTCGAGATCTTCCTGCAGGCGATCCCCGAGCCGAAGGCCAAGAAGGGCGGGGGCAAGACGCGACCGCTCCTCAAGGCGTCCAACCTGCAGCCGCTGACCCGCGACTTCGCCTTCCTGGTCGACGCCGACGTGCCGGCGGACAAGTTGCTGCGCTCGGTCATCGGGGCGGACAAGCAGCTCGTCACCGACGCGCGGGTCTTCGACGTCTATCAGGGCGCGGAGCTCGAGGGGAAGAAGTCGATCGCCATCTCGGTTACCCTGCAGCCGGCCGAGAAGACGCTGACCGACAAGGAGATCGAGGCGATCGGCGCCAAGATCGTCGCCAATGTCGAGAAGCAGACCGGCGCAGCCTTGCGCGGCTGACCGGACGGCGGGGAGGAGAGCCGCGATGGCCGGCCGCACAGGATCGGGACCGCGCAAGCACTCCTATTCCATCCCTTGCGCCAGCGCCTTCCGCGACCGGGTGCAGGCGCTGGCCGACAAGCGCGGCGTCAACGTGGCGGACATCGCGCGCTCGGTCCTGCTCACCGTGCCGGCGGACGTGATCGACGCCTATCCCGACCCGGGGGAGCCGGCGAAGGGCGACCGCGAGACGGTGGTCCTGCAGTCCGGCGCGCAGGCCGGCAAGCCCTGGAAGCGCAAGCCGCGCCTGCAGGCCCGCCTGCCGAAGGGGGCGCCGGTGCTGCGGCTGCGCAAGGCGCTCGCCATGGCGCTCGCGCTCGACGCCGGCACGCTGCGCCTCGCGGTCGAGGACGCCAAGGCGCCGAGCCGCTCGGAGGCGGAGGCGAAGCTGCGCGAGGAGGTGGATCGGCTGCGCGCCATGGTCCGCACGCTCGCCTTCGAGACCATGCCCGACGGCGTGCGCACGCGCGATGAGGCGCTCTTCACGCTGGGCTTCGCGCCCGGCGCCCGGCCGGGGGCGGATACGATCAAGGCGCGCTACCGCATGCTGGCCGCCGTGCTGCACCCGGATTCCGGCATCGGCGACAATGCGCGCATGGCGCAGCTCAACGCCGCCTGGGCCTTCCTGCGCCGTAACTGATTATTCCAATTCGGAATAATTATTCATTTTGTGCTTGTCGTGCGCCGTTTTGGCGCGTAACAAACCCTCCATGACATTGGCAGGACGCATCGCGGAGACCCGGCGGGGGCTGGGGCTGACCCAGGCCGACCTGGCGGATCGGCTGGGTACCGCGCAATCGACGCTGGCGCGCTGGGAATCCGGCGTGCGGGAGCCGTCGCGCGCGGTGGTGCGCAAGCTCGCCGCCGCGCTCGGCGTCAGCGCCGACTGGCTGGAGACCGGCGGGGCCGGCGGAACGGGGATGAGGCGCATGACCGGCACGGACGAGCAGAAGCTGTTGATCGAACGGGTGGTCGACAATCCCGTGATCGCCTTCCAGGGCGTGCCCGGCGCCTATTCGCATCTGGCCTGCACCCAGGCCTTCCCGGCGATGAAGCCGATGGCCTGCCCCAGCTTCGAGGACGCCTTCGCCGCGGTCGAGGCGGGCGAGGCCGGGCTCGCCATGATCCCGATCGAGAATTCGCTCGGCGGGCGCGTCGCCGACGTCCACCATCTGCTGCCGGAGAACAACCTCTATATCGTGGCCGAGCATTTCCAGCCGGTGCATCACTGTCTCTTGGCGCCGAAGGGCGCGACGCTGGCCGGCCTGAAGACCGCGGCCAGCCACCCGCAGGCGCTCTCGCAATGCCGCAAGACGCTGCGCGAGCTCGGCGTTGCGCCCGTGAAGATGGCGGACACGGCCGGCGCCGCCCAGGCGATCGCCGACGCGGGCGATCCGACCGCCGGCGCCGTCGCCTCCGAGCTCGCCGCCACCACCTACGGGCTCGAGATCCTGCGCCCGCGCATCGAGGACAAGATCGGCAACGTCACCCGCTTCGTCGTGATGGCGCGCCAGCGGATCGAACCGCCGCCGGGCGGGACGCCCTGCCTCACCAGCTTCGTCTTCACCGTACGCAGCGTGCCGGCCGCGCTCTACAAGTCCTTGGGCGGGTTCGCCACCAACGGCGTCAACATGATCCGGCTGGAGAGCTACATCTCGGTGGCCGACTATTCGACCGCGCGCTTCTATGCCGAGATCGAGGGCCATCCGGGCGACAAGAACGTCGACCGCGCGCTCGAGGAGCTCGATTTCTACACGACGCGGGTCAAGCTGCTCGGCACCTATCCGCAGGCGGATTACCGCGGGGAGGAGTAGGGCCGCACAAGCCTTCCCCCTCGAGCGGAAGGGGGAACGGCGCCTTCACGCCGAGATGGCCGGACCACGTCCGGCCATGACGCCTTTGCATTTCCATCGGCGCTCACCGTCATGGCCGGGCGCGACCCGGCCATCTCCAGGGGACCGCGCCCGTCCCGACGATTGCGCGCGGCCGTCCGGCAAATCGACATCGCCCCGTCATTCTCGCGTCACGAAATCGCGGTATCTCCGGCTCCGCATTCCCCCGGACGAGCGAGAGCCAGCATGTCCCATCCCCTCGACGAGATCGCGCGCCGGGCACTCGGCCGGGCGCAGGCCCGCGGCCGGCCCCCGACCGAACGCCGCCGGCACGCCGTGCAGGCCTTGATCGTCGCGCGACCGCAGCTCGCCGCCCATGTGGCGCTGCGGGTCGTGCGGCGCGCGGAGGCCGCCCGGCCCCACCAGCCGGTGGCGCGCCGCGCCGTGAGTGCTTGAGGGAGCGGGGTGCGCCCGATAGGCTCCGCCCCATGCCCGTCACCGCGCGCTACCGCCCGGACCCCCGTCACCCCGATCTGGGCCCGGCACACTATGATCGGGTCGAGCCGGCCCGCTTCCCCGAGACGATCCTGCGCTTCCGCAACGACCGGTGGGCCGAGCGCGTCGGGCTGGACGGGCTGTCGGACGATGAATGGGTCGCCCATTTCGCGCGCTTCGAGCCGCTGCCCGACAATATCGAGCGGCCGCTCGCGCTGCGCTATCACGGTCACCAGTTCCGTATCTACAACCCCGACCTCGGCGACGGGCGCGGGTTCCTGTTCGCGCAGCTGCGCGACGCGCGGGACGGACGGCTGCTCGACCTCGGCACCAAGGGCTCCGGCCAGACGCCCTGGTCGCGCGGCGCGGACGGGCGGCTGACGCTGAAGGGCGGGGTGCGCGAGATCCTCGCGACCGAGCTCCTGGAGGCGCGCGGCGTCGCCACCTCCAAGAGCTTCAGCCTGATCGAGACCGGCGAACAGCTGATGCGCGGGGACGAGCCCTCGCCCACCCGCTCCGCCGTGCTCACGCGGCTGAGCCACGGCCATGTCCGCATCGGCAGCTTCCAGCGCCTGCGCGCGCTCGACGAGACGGAGGCGCTGAAGCGCCTCACCGACCACGCGATCGAGACCTATTGGCCGACGGCGGCCGAGGCGGCCGACCCGATCGCCGCCCTCTTCGGCCGCGTGGTCGCGGCGGTGGCCGAGATGGGGGCCGGCTGGATGGCGGCCGGCTTCGTCCACGGCGTGCTGAACAGCGACAATATCGCGATCACCGGCGAGAGCTTCGATTACGGCCCCTGGCGGGTGCAGGAACGATTCGAGCCGGGGCGGGTCGCCGCCTATTTCGACCATGCGGGCTTGTACGCGTACGCGCGCCAGCCGGAAGCGTTGCATTGGAATCTGGCGCGATTCGCGGAGTGCCTGCTGCCCTTTTCCTCGGTCGATGTGCTGGAGCCGCTGCTCAAGGACTTCGCCGACCTGTACGCCCGGGCGCTCACCCGGCGGACGCTCTGGCGGCTCGGGCTCGACCCGGAAGACTCCCAAGATGCGAAGGGCTTGAGCGACGCGTTCTGGCAGGCGATGGCGGAGACCCGACCCGATTTCGAGCGCAGCTTCTTCGACCTGATCGGCGGCGCGGAGCGGGCGCGGATCGAGGCCAGCCCACAGGCGGGCCTGTACGCGCACGCGCCCTGGGCCGAGCTGATCGCCCGGCTGCGCGACCAGCCCCTGCGGACCGATCCGACGGACGATGCCGCCGCGCCCTTCCGGCAGCTCGCGGCGCCAGCCGACCTGCCCATCGAGCGGGTCGAGGCGATCTGGGCGGCGATCGACCGTGACGACGACTGGCAGCCGCTGTTCGACGCGGTCGCCGAATTGCGGGCGAGCGGCAACGCCTATCCCGCGCCCGACGCGGCGCCCCGCCCGGGGGCAGGCGAAAAGGCCGGCGGCTGAGAGGATTTCGCTTGCCGCCGCCGGACCGTCGGGCGCACCGTTCCGGCCGGGAATCGACACTGCGACGGGAGGCGCCTTCATGCATCGAATCGGCTTCATCGGACTCGGCAATGTCGGCGGCAAGCTGGCCGGCAGCCTGGTGCGCAACGGCTTCCGGGTGACCGTCCGGGACCTGAACGGGGAGGCGGTGGCCCGGCTGGCGGAAGCCGGCGCGGCGGTCGCCGACAGCGCGCACGACGTGGCGGCCACGTCGGACATGGTGATCACCTGCCTGCCCTCGCCGGCGGCCAGCGCGGCGGTGATGGAGGAGCCGGGCGGCGTGCTGGCCGGCCTCAAGCCCGGGGCGATCTGGGCGGAGATGAGCACGACCGACGCGGCCGAGGTCCAGCGCCTCGGCGCGCTGGTCAGCGAGCGCGGCGCGATGCCGATCGACTGCCCGGTCTCCGGCGGCTGCCACCGCGCGGCGACCGGCAACATCGCGATCTTCGCCGGCTGCGAGCGCGCGGCCTTCGAGGCGGCCCTGCCCGCGCTCTCGGCCATGGGTCGGGAAATCCTGCATACCGGGCCGCTCGGCAGCGCCTCGGTGCTGAAGGTCGTCACCAACTATCTGGCGACGGCCAATCTGCTCTCGCTGTGCGAGGCGCTGGTGACGGCGGAGCGCGCGGGCATGGACCTCGGCACGGCCTACGAGGCGATCCGCATCTCGTCCGGCAACAGCTTCGTGCACGAGACCGAGAGCCAGGTGATCCTGAACGGCAGCCGCGACATCAACTTCACGATGGATCTGGTGCAGAAGGATCTCGGGCTGTTCGAGGCGGTGGCGGAGCGCGCCGGCGTGCCGCTGGAGATCGCGCCCTTGCTGTCGCGCATCTTCGCCGACGGGGCGGAACGCTACGGCCCGCGCGCCTGGTCGCCGGAGATCGTCCGCCGGCTCGAGGAGGCGACCGGCGCCTCGGTCCGCGCCCCGGGCTTCCCGGCCCAGATCACCGACGAGGAGGCCGAGACCGCCGGCGCCGAGGTGGTGCCGCGCGGGCGCGCGTGAGCGCACGCCCCCCCGGACGGAGGGGCGGGACGGAACGCTCCCCTCCCTCCCCCTTCAAGGGGGAAGGGTGCTGCGGACGCCCTCACCCGGCCGGCGCGCGGTAGAGGCAGAGCCGGCGGCCGGGATAGGCGCCGTAATAGGGGAAGATGCGGAAGCCGCGCGCGCCCAGGAAATTCTGCAGCGAGCCGTCGGCGGCCCGGAGCCCCTCCCAACCCGACTGGGTGTTGAGCAGGAAGCAGATCCGTCCCCCGGGGGCGAGCGCCTCCGTGGCGCCGGCGAGGAAGACCTCCCAATCGGCCGCGTCCCACAGCCGCCCGTCACGGCGGTTGAAATTGAGCAGCAGGCTGGTGATCAAATCGAAACGCTCGCCGGCCCGGTCCTCCTGGAAGAATCGGGGATGGACCGGCTGGATCCTGCGCTCGATGCCGAAGCGCCGGGCCAGGTCGGCGATCAGCGCGTTCTCGATATCGACGCCCGCGATGCGATGGCCGGCCGCCTCCGCCAGCAGCGAGAAATGCCCCGCCCCGCAGCCGAGATCGAGGATCGAGAGCCCCTTCGGCTCCTGCAGATTGAGGAAGGCGAAGACCGGCAGCTTCTCGTTCAGCCAGGGCTCGATCAGGCAGAATTTCGCGTCCGCCGTCATGTAGAACTGGCACAGCGCATCGGCGAAGCCGCGCCAGTCGGCGGCGCGCTCGCGCAGCGCGCGGATTCGCGGATCCTCCGCCGGGAAGGGGGTGGCGCGCACCGCGCGCTCGAAGATCGGCCGCGCCGCCGCGCGATAGGCCTGCCAGTCGAGCCGCGTCGCGATCGTCGGATAGAGCGCATCCGCGACGCCGCGCTCCTTCGGCATCGCCGCGAGCCGTTCGGCATAGCGCTCGAAGCTCTGGCCGTAGCTGTCGGCGGTCAGGTCGAGGATCTTGTCGCGGAGCATGGGGGCGCTTTCCTATCGAACCGGCGTTCGAGCGTTCCCGTTGCCACCTGTCCCGTAAAGCGGAAATGTCGGAAGCGGGCGTCCGGCGTTTGCGCATCCCTCGGCCCGCCCCCGTCATCGTCCGGGCGGCGCTGTCCAAGGGGCCATCCGGTGCCGGCGAAGGCGTGTCGCGAAAAAAGGGGGGGCTGACCCGAGGGGAGTACGCTCCTGCCGCCGCCCAAGGTGCCGATCGTGCGGTTCGAAACCCGCGCGCTGGACCCGGCGGACCGATATGACGCCTGGCAATCGACCATCGGCGTCTTCTTCGATCTGGCGCCGGTCGGCGCGAGCATCCATGCCTGCACTCTCGCCTCGACGGCGCGGGGCGTGACGCGCGCGACCCTCCTCGCCAGGAAACCGAAAGCGGCCTCTCAGATGCGTCCAAACAAGCGCGCCGGCGCGCTAGGCCGCCAGATCGGCGAGCTGCGCGTCGATCACCTCGCGCATGCGGGCCGGCTCCATCGGGCCGTAATGGCCGGGAAAGACCTGGACCACCGGCAGCGCGCGCATCCGGCGCACGCTCTCGGAATAGGCGGCGGGGTCGTCCGGCGGCCAGGCGGCACCGTGCGCGCCGTCATAGAGCATGTCGCTGGTGAACAGGCTGCCGCTCGCTTCCTCCCAGAGCGCGAGACCGCCCGGCGAGCGGCCCGGGACGTGCAGCACCTCCAAGACCCGTCCGCCGAGGTCGAGCCGCGCCCCGTCCGTCACCGTGCCCGTCGGCGTCGCCGGGCGCATCGCATGGCGCTCGACGCAGAAGCCCGCCCGGGGCAGCGCCCGCAGCGTGCCCGCGTTCAGATAGGCGGCGAGGCTCGCATTCTCCGCCCGCGGATCGGCCAGCGCCGGCGCATCCAGCGGGTGACACAGCCGCTCGGCGAAGCCGCCCCAGCCGCCGGCATGGTCGAAATAGGGATTGCACGCGAGCGCCGTCACCGGCAGCGCGCCCGCGATCGCCGCGACCCGCGGCGCAAGGGGCACGATGCCGCTGCCGGTATCGACCGCCAGCAGCCGCTCGCGCCCCCGGACCAGCCAGATATCGCCCACCGCGAAGGGATCGATGGCATGCTCCCGCAGCCGCAGGACCCCGCCGGGATGCGCATCGATCGCGTACCACGGCTCGGCGATCGGCATCGCCCCTGGTTCCGTCATGCCGAAGCCTCGCTGTCCGTAATCACGCCGACCCACACAGACAGCCGCCAGTCATTCCGTCCATGGCGCCTCTCCTCAAAGCATGAGGATCGCAGATTTGCAGAACTGCGATCAAATCTGCTCGCCTTCCTAGATCGCTGTCTCAAGCTGGTCTTTCAGTCTTTTGATCGCGGATGGCTCTGGATGAGCAAAGACCTCGCAAACTCCCTGCAAGAGCACGAGAAGGAAGGAAGCCATATCGGCTAAAACTAGATCCCTACCTGCGGCATCGCCGTTGCGAACGATACGGCAAACGTACCCATCGTCGTTTGTTTCAATATACTCCTGCAAGCAGCGTGGGGACGTATGAATAGCGGAGCTTGCCAATCGATATCGGGAATCGTAGATGGCTGAACAACCGACCTTCTTGGCGTATTCTTCGCTTCTGAAGGGCCGTATCCCGTCTTCCTCAATCCGCCCTCTCAACGCATTCCGTACGTCATCGTCTGCGTAGTTCTTCAGCTTCTCGAAAAGCTCGTGGTTTTGGGTGGAGGCGACATTCATAAGTTTCAGACGGGTTATCTCATCAGTCAGACAATATTCCCGGAAGAAGTCCTGATCGGAGCACACGTTCGCAAGAATGAAATAGGCATCGAGGAATATACGGATTAGCGAATACAACTCCTGGCGCACACCATATGCCGCCAGAATAACCATAGACTCACTGACCTCGATCTCCCGGGCAAGAAGTGCAAGCGTTGCAACTTTCTGCTGTTCCAATTTCGTCTCGTGAGGATAAGTCGCCTCTAACGAATTGAGAATTTCGTTGGCAAGCTGGACAGTTTCGATGACCGCATTGGCGAAACTTTGCTTTGTGCCAAGTAAGCGCCGAAAGCGATCTTCGACGTCTTTAGTGATAAAGCCATCGCCGTCGATCTCTATAGGCTGATGCTTCAGCCCCTCACACATCCAAATTCGCCACCTTCAGCGCGTTCTCCTGGATGAAGTCGCGGCGCGGCTCGACGACGTCGCCCATGAGCGTGGAGAACACCGTCTCGGCGTCGTCGCCATGGGCGATCTTGACCTGCAGGAGGGAGCGGGCCTCGGGGTCGAGGGTGGTCTCCCAGAGCTGGTCCGGGTTCATCTCGCCCAAGCCCTTGTAGCGCTGGATCGAGAGGCCCTTGCGGCCGTTCGCCATCACGGCCGAGAGCAGGTCGGAGGGGCCGGTGATGCGCTGCTCGTGGTCCTTCACCTGGAAGCAGCCGTTGCGCTGGCCGTAGGTCTCCTGCAGCTCGCCCGCCATGGCGTCGAGGCGGCGCGCCTCGCTGGTGCGCAGCATCTCGCCGTCGACCCGCACGGCCTCCTTGACCCCGCGGTTGATGCGGGAGAAGAGGAAGCCGCCATCCTCGGTCAGCTCCGCCGTCCAGTCGCGGGCATGCTCCTCCGACAAGCGCCCGAGCACGGTCGCGATGAAGTCGGCCGCCTCCTGCGCCTTCTCGGGGTCGCCGATGACGTCGGCGTTGAGGACGCCGAAGATCGCCAGCTGCTCCACCACCAGGCGCGAGCCGCAGCGCCGCGCCAGCGGGTCGATCTGGTGGCTGGCCCGGCGCGCGCCCTCGACCAGCGCCGCCAGATCCTCGCCCGCGCGCTGGGCGCCCTGCGCGTCGGTGAAGACGGCGTCCTTCACCCCCTCGGCGATCAGGAAGGCCTCCATGTCGGCCTCCTTCTTGAGGTATTGCGGCTTCTTCTCCTGGCCCTTGCGGACCATGTAGAGCGGCGGCTGGGCGATGTAGAGATAGCCGCGCTCCACCAGCTCGCGCATCTGGCGATAGAAGAAGGTGAGCAGCAGCGTGCGGATGTGGCTGCCGTCCACGTCCGCGTCCGTCATGATGATGATCTTGTGGTAGCGCGCCTTGTCGGGATTGAATTCCTCCGGCCCGATGCCGGTGCCCAGCGCGGTGATGATGGTGCCGATCTCGGCCGAGGACAGCATCTTGTCGAAGCGCGCGCGCTCGACATTCAGGATCTTGCCCTTGAGCGGCAGGATCGCCTGGAACTTGCGGTCGCGGCCCTGCTTGGCCGAGCCGCCGGCGCTGTCGCCCTCGACGATGAAGAGCTCGGACTTCGACGGGTCGCGCTCCTGGCAGTCGGCGAGCTTGCCGGGCAGCGAGGAGACGTCGAGCACGCCCTTGCGCCGGGTGAGCTCGCGCGCCTTGCGCGCGGCCTCGCGGGCGGCGGCGGCCTCGACCACCTTCTGGACGACGCGGGTCGCCTCCTTCGGATGCTCCTCGAACCACTCGGCGAGCTTCTCGTTGACGACCGCCTCGACCACGGGGCGCACTTCGGAGGAGACCAGCTTGTCCTTGGTCTGGCTGGAGAATTTCGGGTCCGGCACCTTGACCGACAGGACGCAGGAGAGCCCCTCGCGCGCGTCGTCGCCGCCGATCGTCACCTTCTCCTTCTTGGCCAGGCCCGAGGCGTTGGCGTAGGCGTTGATCTGGCGCGTCAGCGCGCCGCGGAAGCCGGCCAGGTGCGTGCCGCCGTCGCGCTGCGGGATGTTGTTGGTGAAGCACAGCATCGTCTCGTGATAGCTGTCGTTCCACTGCAGCGCGCATTCGACGGTGACGCCCTCGCGCTCGCCCTTGATCATCATCGGCTCGCCGGAGAGCGAGCTCTTCGAGCGGTCGATCCACTCCACGAAGGCCTTGATGCCGCCCTCGTAGTAGAGCTCGGTCTCGCGCGGCTCGGCGCTGCGCTTGTCGGTGAGCAGGATCTTCACGCCGGAATTGAGGAAGGCGAGCTCGCGCAGCCGATGCTCCAGCGTGCCGAAGTCGAACTCGACCATGGTGAAGGTGTCGGTGGAGGGCAGGAAGGTGATCTCGGTCCCGGTCTCCTCGCCCGCCTCGCCGACGACCCGCAGGTCGCCCTGCGGCTCGCCATGCGCGAAGGTCATGGCGTGCAGCGTGCCGCCGCGCTTGATCTTGAGCTCGAGATGGGAGGAGAGCGCGTTCACCACCGACACGCCCACCCCGTGCAGCCCGCCGGAGACCTTGTAGGAATTCTGGTCGAACTTCCCGCCAGCATGCAGCTGCGTCATGATCACCTGGGCGGCGGAGACGCCCTCGCCCTCATGCATCTCGGTCGGGATGCCGCGGCCGTTATCCGTGATGGTGACCGAGCCGTCGCCGTTCAGCGTCACCGTCACCGTGTCGCAATAGCCGGCCAGCGCCTCGTCGATCGCGTTGTCGACCACCTCGTAGACCATGTGGTGCAGGCCGGTGCCGTCGTCGGTATCGCCGATATACATGCCGGGCCGCTTGCGCACCGCCTCCAGGCCCTTCAGGACCTTGATCGATTCGGCGCCGTACTCGGCCGACTGTCCGGCGCGCGCGCGGGCGCGCTCGGCCGCGAAGTCGGGAGCCGCCTCGCCGCCGTCCGCGCCGGTTTCGCCGTTCTGCTGCTTCTCGTCGTCGTCGCTCATGATCGGCCGATCCGCCCTATGCTACCTGAACCCAACTCAACCACCCGCCGGCTCGGGCGCGATCGTCGCCGCCTCGACCCGGTAGAATTCCGCCCGTCCGTCCAGCCCCGCGAAGGGCGCGCGCTCCGTGCCCGTGATCCAGGCCTGCGAGCCGAGATCGACGAGCCGGTCGAACAGCGCGGCGCGCCGCACCTCGTCCAGATGCGCCGCCACCTCGTCCAGCAGCAGGATCGGCGCGATCCCCTTCTCGGCGGCCGCGAGGCGCGCATGCGCCAGCACGATCGCGATCAAGAGCGCCTTCTGCTCGCCGGTCGAACACTGGTCCGCCGGCAGATCCTTCGGCGCGTGCCGCACCGACAGGTCGGAGCGATGCGGCCCGACCGCGGCCCCGCCCGATTCCGCGTCCCGCCCGCGCGAGGCGGCGAGCGCATCCGCGAACCGTTCCTCCGCCGCCAGCGCCGACTGCCGGCCGAGCCAGTCGTCCAATTCGCCCGCGAGGCCGAGCCGCGCCGCCGGGAACGGCCCGTCCGCCTGGCGGCAGGCGCGGTCGAGGCGGGCGGCCATGTCGGCCCGGGCGGCGGCGATCGCGATGCCGCGCTCGACCATCTGGGCTTCCAGGGCGGCCAGCCACTGCGCGTCGCCCGTCCCCTCCTTCAGCAGCCGCGCGCGCTGGCGCAGCGCCTGCTCGTAGCCGTTGATGCGGCCCGCATGGGCCGGATCGAAACCGTAGATCAGCCGGTCCAGGAAGCGCCGGCGCGCGCCCGCGCCGTCGAGGAACAGCCGGTCCATCTGCGGCGTCAGCCAGACGACGGCGACATGCGCGCCGAGCGCCTGTTGGCTCTTCGCCGGCTGGCCGTCGATCCGGACCAGCCGTCGCTCGCCCTCCGGATCGCGGCCGGTGCCGATCTCGACCGGGCCGACCGGCCCCTCGACCGTCGCCGCGACGGCCCAGGGGCCCGGGGAACCGCCCTCCGCCTCCGCCGTGAGGCGCTGATCCGGCTCGGCCACCTGGGCGCCCCGCAAGCCGCGCCCCGGCGCCAGCAGCGAGACCGCCTCCAACAGGTTCGTCTTGCCCGCCCCGTTCGGGCCGGTGAGGACGATCGGCTTCGCCGTCGGGTCCAGCGCGGCCGTGGCGTAGTTCCGGAAGCGGGTGAGGCGCAGGCGCGTCACCGCGCTCGCGACCGCGCGGGTCGCCGCGTCGGAGCCTCCGGGATTTTTCGCCAGAGCCGTCAAAGGCTTCCCTAAACCCGCATCGGCATCAGCACGTAGAGCGCGCCCGGATCCTTCGGATCGCGCACGATGGTGGGCGAGGCGGCGTCCGCCATGACGAACTCGGCCGTCTCGCCCTCGACCTGGTGGGCGATGTCGAGCAGATAGCGCGCGTTGAAGCCGATCTCGATCGGGTCCTTGCCGTACTCGATGCCGACCTCCTCGACCGCCTGCCCGTTCTCCTGGCTGGAGGCGGAGAGCTCCATCTGGTCGCCGTCGAGCTTCATCTTGACCGCGCGCATCTTCTCCGTCGCGATCGTCGAGACGCGGTCGACCGCCTCGGCGAAATCGTCGCAATCGACCGTCATGATCTTGTCGTTGCCGCTCGGGATCACGCGCTCATAGTCCGGGAAGGTGCCGTCGATCAGCTTCGAGGTCAGCACCGCGTCGCCGAAGGCGAAGCGGATCTTGGTCTCGGAGAGCGCGATCTCGATCGCGCCGTCGGTCTCCTCGATCAGCTTGCGCAGCTCGCTCACCGTCTTGCGCGGCACGATGACGCCCGGCATGCCGTTCGCGCCGTCGGGCAGCGGGATCTCGACCCGCGCCAGCCGGTGGCCGTCGGTCGCGACCGCGCGCAGCACCTCGTGTTCGCCGTCGGCGGCGTGGAGGTAGATGCCGTTCAGATAGTAGCGCGTCTCCTCGGTCGAGATCGCGAAGCGCGTGCGGTCGATCAGCGAGCGCAGCGCCTCCGCGTCGAGCTGGAACTCGTGCGGCATATCGCCGCCGGACATGACCGGGAAATCGTCCGTCGGCAGGGCGGCGAGCTGGAAGCGCGAGCGCCCGGACTTCAGCGTCAGCCGGTCGCCGGACTCGCCGCCGGTTTCGATATCGACCTGCGCGCCGTCGGGCAGCTTGCGCACGATGTCGTAGAGCGTGTGCGCGGGCGCGGTGGTGGCGCCGGCGGTCGCCACGTCGGCGGGCACGCGCTCGACGATGGCGATGTCCATGTCGGTCGCGGTCAGGCTCAAGGCCCCGTCCTTCGCCTCGATCAGCACGTTGGAGAGGATCGGGATGGTGTTGCGACGCTCGACGACGCTTTGCACGTGGTTGAGGGCGCGGAGCAGGGCGGCGCGTTCGATGGTGAGTTTCATGGATCTGTCTTATCGTTTCCGTTCGAACAAGCGATGCTGGCCTGGGCCAGGGTGCGGGCGTCGGGTCGGGACCCGAGGCGCGGAGCCCCGAGGGGACCCGGCTCCGGGACGGGGATCGATCGGGCGCGTCGCGCAAGCGGTGCTGAAGCCCCCTCGACCGGCCCCCTGAATGAGCCCCGACCGGCACGCCGATCAGGCCCCGTTCTCCCGGAAAACTGCCCGATTCCCGCCCCTTCGCAAAGGTCGAATCGGGGCCCGGTTCGAACGGGTCGATTTTATAGCACAGGGCCTGGGGCGATTCACGCCTTTTCGGGGCGAATCGGGGGCCGGATGGGACAGGTTAAACCGCTGTTTTCCCGGAAGGAATCGCGACAGCCACCGGGCGGGGAAGCCGGCCCGCCACCGGCGGCGCGCACCCGGACGCCGGGACGCGCGACGCGCGGTCCAGGCCGCGAGGCGCCGCCCGCGATTCGGTGGCGTCGGGACGAAGTGCGGCCCCGGCCGCCTCAGGCCTCCAGCATGCGCCGCAGCAGCTCCACGTCCTCCGCGAAGCCGGCATCCGACGCGCGCAGCTCGTCCACCTTCTTGACCGCGTGCATCACGGTCGTGTGGTCGCGCCCGCCGAACTTGCGGCCGATCTCCGGCAGCGAGCGCGAGGTGAGCTGCTTCGCCAGATACATCGCCACCTGGCGCGGCCGGGCGATGGCGCGGCTGCGCCGGGCGGAATGCATCTCGGAGAGCTTGATGTTGTAGTGCTCGGCGACGCGCTTCTGGATCTCCTCGATGGTGATCCGCCGATCGTTGGCGCGCAGCAGATCGTGCAGCACGTCCTGCGCCGTCTCCAGCGTGATCTGCCGGCCCACCAGATTGGCGTAGGCGACGAGGCGGTTGAGCGCGCCCTCCAGCTCGCGGACGTTGGAGGTGATCTTGTGCGCCAGGAACTCCAGCACCTTCTGCGGCACCTCCTGGCCGAGCTGCTCGGCCTTCAACTGCAGGATGCCGAGGCGGAGTTCGTAGGTGGTCGAGTGGATCTCCGCCACCAGCCCCCAGCCGAGCCGCGACTTCATCCGGTCCTCGATGCCGTCGAGCTCGGCCGGCGACTTGTCGGCCGAGATCACCACCTGGCGGTTCTGGTCGACCAGCGTGTTGAAGGTGTGGAAGAACTCCTCCTGGGTGTTCTCCTTGCCGGCGATGAACTGCACGTCGTCGATCATCAGCACGTCGACGGAGCGGAACTGCTCCTTGAAGGCCATGGTGTCGCGATAGCGCAGCGCGCGGATGAACTGGTACATGAACTTCTCGGCCGAGAGGTAGAGCACCCGCTTCTGCGGCGCGTTCGTCCGGATATGCTGGGCGATCGCGTGCATCAGGTGCGTCTTGCCGAGCCCGACCCCGCCGAACAGGAAGAGCGGGTTGAAGGGCACGTTGGCCGCTTCCGCCACCCGGCGCGCGGCCGCGAAGGCGAGCTCGTTCGGCTTGCCGACGATGAAGCTCTCGAAGGTGAACTGCTTGTTGAGCGGCGCGCTCAGGTCGCTCTGGCCGTCGGCCTCGGCGGTGCCGGCGCCCATGGCCGGGGCGGCCGGCGCGGCCCGGTCCGCGCCCATCGGCTGCGGCGTCTCGGCCACGGCCGCGCTGTGGCGCGCGGCGTTCTGCGGGGCATGGTGAATGACGACGTCATGGACGGAGGCGTTCTCGCCCGACCACATGCGCACCAGCCGCTCGCCATATTGCGATTCGATCCAGTTGCGCATGAAGCGGTTGGGCGCGGTGAGGCGAACGGTGCCGCCCTCGATCCCGTCGAAGACGAGCGGCTTCAGCCAGCTCTTGAAGGCGGTCTCGCCGAACTCGGCGCGCAGGCGCGCCCGGATCCGGGCCCACTGGGCGGCCGCCTTGCGCTCGCCGGCGTCGTCCGGACCGCCATCGCGGCCGCCGGCTTCGGGCCGTCCGCCCGCGCGCTCGCCGCCGGGGCCGGGCCGCCGGCCGGGGCCGCTTTCGCCCTCCGTCTCCTGCTGCGCCATTCCACCACTCGTTCCGCCAGGTCCTTCTGCTGCGCCGACCGTTCCACGCAGGTGATAGCCGTGTCCGTTGCCGCCAACCAAGGCTTCGTCCCCCAACAACATCGTGTCACCCCCGCTCGCGCTCCGCCGTCCGGACCGGATCGATCCCGGACGATGCAACCCACCGAACCGCGCACGGGACGCACAATCCACCGACCGCCCCCAAACGCAGGCGGACGACACCCTTGGCCCCGTCGCGTCGGGGAGCCGCGAAACGCGGTCCCTCGACCGTAACGCCCCTCCACTCAACACCAACTCGAAGGCACACCGCCCGACACCGTCCGTCGACCCATCCGCCGACGCCGAGGAGCCGTGCGCCACGCACACCACCGCACTGCCGCCCGACGCGGCGTCCGCGATGCGTCCGCTTGATCCAGCCAGGACCCAACCCCTCTTACGCTCGACCGCGGGAGCTCCACGCGAAAGGCGGAGACATCAGGGTCGGCGCCCGACAGGGATCGGACCAGAGTACTTTTAAGCCGTGGGATAAGAAAATGTGGGGCCGAAAAAGTATTCGAAACCCTTTTTCTTAGGTGCTCCCCGAAGGCTTAAGCCGAAACAGTGTTCGGCATTTGATTTTTATTTGCCGTCGGTATTCGTGACCAACCGCGACAGGAGAGACTGTAACCAACGGGCCCGTTTCGAATCAAGCGCGCAAACGCGCCCTCCCCAAAATAAACCTGTTGACAACGCACGCCCGTCGGAGTCCGCCCGAACAGGTCGGTCGCCGGTCCGTGCGAACGGCGAAACCCGCAGAAAACCGCCCTCTAGAAGGTATTTGTCGCGAATTGCGACAGCCCGGGCGAGAGGTTTGACTCTCGGCGATGAATCCCGTTTTGATTAGTCAAATGACTAAATTTATGCTGTCTTTTGGTTGCATCGGGACCGGAGCCTCTCGCGAATGCCGCGCAAGAAGAAATCGACCCGGGCGGAGCGTCTCACGCTCGCCGCCCAGCGGCTCTTCCACCGCCAGGGCATCGGGGCGGTGAGCCTGCGCGACGTCGCCCGGGCCGCCCGGGTGCCCGCCGGGGGCGTGTTCTACCATTTCCCGACCAAGGGGGCGCTGGTGCTGGCCGCGGCCGAGGCCCGGCGCGAGGCGGTGACGGCGCTGCTGGCCGATCTGGAGCGGCGCTATCCCGATCCCGGCGAACGGCTGGTCGCGCTCTGCGCGGCGCTGGGCGAGGCGGCGGGCGCGGTCTCGCGGCACGGCTGCCCGATGACCCGGATGATCGCGGAGCTGGGCGCCGCCCGCGGCCCCGAGGCCGACGCGCGCGAGGCGATGCGCGCCACGCTGGACGAATTGACCGTGTTCGTGGTGCGCCTCGTGCGCGAGAGCGGCCGCTCCCCCGGCGCGGCGCGGCGGGCGGGGGAGCGCTTCCTCGCCGACTGGCAGGGGGCGATCGCGCTCAGCCTCGCGCGCCAGGACCGGGAGGTGCTGCTGGCCGCGCTGGCCCGCCTGTCGGAGGAGCTGTTGAGCCCGCGGGCGCGCCGGGCACGCAAAAACCGCCCGGAAACGCTTCCGGGCGGCTGACGGGCCGCAGGGGGCCCGAAGCGCCGATCAGGCCCGCGGTGACGGCGGCCCCGACGCGTCGTCTCAGCCGAGCGCCTTCACGCGCTTCGCCAGACGGCTCAGCTTGCGGTTGGCGGTCGCCTTGTGGATCACGCCCTTGCTCACGCCGCGGTGAATCTCCGGCATGGTCGCCGCGAAGGCCGCCTCGGCCGCGGTCTTGTCGCCCGTCTTCAGCGCGTCCTCGAGCTTGCGCACGGAGGTGCGGATGCGGTTGCGCCGGGCCATGTTGCGCTCGCGGCGCTTGGCGGTCTGGCGGATGCGCTTCTCAGCCGACTTGTGGTTCGCCATCTCGTCGAATCCGATCGTTTATCTGGTCTAATGTCCGGTCAGTCCGAAAGGCCGGGCAGGCGGCCGATCCCGAGGGACCTCCGCGCCGGCGACGCGGGCTTATATCGGGGGCGCGCGGCCCCGTCAAGTCCGGCCGCCCCGCCGGTGCCGGCGCGGGCCGGCGACGGTGCGGGACAAGGCCGCCCAGCGGTTCTTGCCAGCGGTTCTTCCCACCGGTTCCTGCCAGCGGTTCTTCCTAGCGATTCTTCCATTGGGGCGTGCGCTTCTCGGCGAAGGCCGCCATGCCTTCCTTCTGGTCCTCGGTCGCGAAGGTGGCGTGGAACATCCGGCGCTCGAACTTGACGCCCTCGGCGAGCGTCGTCTCGTAGGCCTTGTTGACCGCCTCCTTCGCCATCAGGACGGTCGGGCGGGACAGCTCGGCGATCTTGGTCGCGGTCTTGAGCGCGTCGTCGAGCAGCTCGTCCGCCGGCACGATACGGCTGACGAGGCCGGAGCGCTCCGCCTCCTCCGCGCTCATCAGCCGGCCCGTCAGGCACATCTCCATCGCCTTCGACTTACCGACGAAGCGGGTCAGGCGCTGGGTGCCGCCGGAGCCCGGGATGGTGCCGATGGTGATCTCCGGCTGGCCGAACTTGGCGCTGTCGGCGGCGATGATGAAGTCGCACATCATCGCGACCTCGCAGCCACCGCCCAGCGCGTAGCCCGCGACCGCGGCGATGATCGGCTTGCGGCAGGTCGAGACCCGCTCCCAGCCCTTGGTGATGAAATCGTGGAGATAGACGTCCATGAAGTCCTTGGACTGCATCTCCTTGATGTCCGCGCCCGCGGCGAAGGCCTTCTCGGAGCCGGTGATGACGACGGCGCCGATCTCCTCGTCCTCCTCCATATCGTCGAGGGCGCGGCCCAGCTCCTCGATCAGCTGCGCGCACAGCGCGTTCAGCGCCTTCGGACGGTTCAGCGTGATCAGGCCCACCGGCCCGCGCTTCTCGGTGAGGATCATTTCGTAGGACATGGTCTGAAGAGGCTCCCGTCTGTCGTCACGATCGTGGCGTTTTGTTGCGATCCGCAGTCACGATCCCGCAAGGCCCGGTCGGCGCGGAGCCCGCGGCGACCCTCCGATCCGGTTCGGCGGCGATACTCAAGCCGGCGACCGGTACAGTCAATCCACCATGCGCGTCCGGCAAGCACGGACGCCAGGCCACGTCAGCCGGGCGCCAGCGTGAAGCGCACGGTCAGTTCCCCGTCGGGTCCGAAGAAATCGAGGGTCAGGCGCTCGCCCTCGCGCTCGAACAGAACCCGGCTCTGCGCTTCCCAGCCGAGCGCCGGCAGCGTCTCATTGTAGAAGGCCAGCACCTCCGCGCGGCTGGTCGGGCCGGCGGCGAAGGATTCCACGATCCGGCCGGCGGGGGAATCGAAGACCAGGCCCGTCTCCGGCACCGGCGCCAGCGCCGCCATCAGCGGGATATCCTCCGAGCCTTCCAGGAAGGCCTGCGCCTGACCCGCGGCCGGACCGGCCGCGAGCCCGCCCGCCGCGACGAGCAGGCCCAGAAGCCCGGCGCGCGCCGCGCGCGCCCAGCGCCGCCTCCATGCTGTCCACCGCGCGATCATGGCTGCAAGCGTTACCTATCTTTGATGGGCCGGACAATAGAAACTGGACCGGCCCGACTGGACCAGCCGGCGGATCGTGCCCGCGCAGTCCGGCCGCCGGCAGGCCTCGCCCTCGCGGTCGTAGACGTCCCAGGCATGCTGGAAATAGCCGAGCTCGCCCGAGGTCTGCCGGTAGTCGCGCAAGGAGGAGCCGCCGGCGGCGATCGCCTCCGTCAGCACCGCCTTGATGGCCGGGACCAGCCGGCGGGCACGCGCGCCCGGGACGGTGTGGGCCAGGCGCTTCGGGCTGATGCCGGCGCGCCACAGCGCCTCGCAGACATAGATGTTGCCGAGGCCGGCGACGATCTTCTGGTCCAGCAGCGCCGCCTTGATCGGCGTGCGCTTGCCCGCCAGAGCGGCCCCCAGATGGCCGGCGTCGAAACCGTCCGACAACGGCTCCGGCCCCAGGTCCTTGAGGTGCTTGCTCGTCGCCGCGCCGTCCGGCGGCAACAGATCCATGTAGCCGAAGCGCCGCGTGTCGTTGAAGGTGACGCGTCCGCCCGCGTCGGTCTCCAGCAGCAGATGGTCGTGCGGCTCGACGAGCGCCCAGCCGCTGTTGTGGCCGGCCTGCCCGGCCGAGGCCGAGGCGCCCGGCGCGGCATCGACCGTGAAGCGCCCGGTCATGCCGAGATGGGTCAGCCAGATCTCGCCCGAATCGAGCGTCGCCAGGATGTACTTGGCCCGCCGGCGGAGATCGGTCACGGTGCACCCCTCCAGCCGCTCGACGAAACGCTCCGGCAGGGGGAAGCGCAGGTCCGGCCGGCGCAGGTCGGCGCGCCGGATCCGGTGGCCCACCAGCGCGGGACGCAGGCCGCGGACGACGGTTTCGACTTCGGGCAATTCGGGCATGGCTCGCCTATAGCAAAGCCGGGGGGCGAGCGCTATGTTCCTGGCGCGCCGGCGACAGCAACGCGGATTGAGCGATCCCAAGCGATGAATGAGAAGACCGCCGATTTCGGATACCGCACGGTCGAGGCCGGGGAGAAGGCCGGCCTGGTGCGCGGCGTCTTCACCTCGGTCGCCCAGCGCTACGATCTGATGAACGATCTGATGTCGGGCGGCATCCACCGGCTGTGGAAGGCGAGCCTGATCGACGAATTGCACCCGACCGCGCGCATGCATCTGCTCGACGTGGCCGGCGGCACCGGGGACATCGCCTTCCGGTTCCTCGACGCCCTGGGGGACGCGGGCGGCGGACACGTCACGGTCTGCGACCTGACCGAGGGGATGGTCTCGGTCGGCCGCGACCGGGCGATCGACCAGGGGATCCTTGCCGGCATCGACTGGACGGTCGGCGACGCGGAGCGCCTGCCGATCGCGGATGCCAGCGTCGACGCCTACACGATCGCCTTCGGCCTGCGCAACGTGACCGACATCGACGCGGCCTTGGCCGAGGCGCGCCGCGTCCTCAAGCCGGGCGGGCTGTTCCTGTGCCTGGAGTTCAGCCGGGTGGTGCTGCCTTTCCTCGACCGGCTCTATGACGAGTACAGTTTCAAGGTGCTGCCGGCGCTCGGCCGCTGGGTCGCGCGGGACGAGGAGAGCTACCGCTATCTCGCGGAATCGATCCGCCGCTTCCCCGAGCAGAAGGCGCTGGAGCGGCGCATGCAGGCCGCCGGGCTGGGCCGGACCGGCTTCCGCAACCTCTCCGGCGGCATCGCGGCGATCCACCGCGGCCGGCGCATCTAGCATTTCTCGGGACGAAGGGTCCGCCTCTCTTGTTCACCGCGCTTTCCCATCTCGCCCGGATGACGGCCATCGTGCGCACGCTGGCGCGCTACGACGCGCTCTGGCCGCTCGATCCGGTGGCCGAGCGCTCGCGGCTCGCCCGCACCGTCCGGGGAACGGTCCGGCTCGTCTGGGGCAAGCCGCACAAGGGCCGGCCGGGCGAGCGGCTGGCCGACGCGCTGACCGATCTGGGGCCGACCTACGTCAAGCTCGGCCAAGCGCTCAGCGTGCGCGCCGATCTGGTGGGCGAAGCGGTGGCGCACGACCTCTCGCGCCTGCAGGACAGCCTCGCCCCCTTCCCCTTCGCCGACGCCAAACGCGCGATCGAGACGGAGCTGGCCGGGCCGCTGGAGCGCTTCTACGACGATTTCGAGGAGGAGCCGGTCGCCGCCGCCTCGATCGCGCAGGTGCATTTCGCGCGCCTCAAGCCCGAGGAGGGACAGGATGAGGGCGACGCGGTCGCGGTCAAGGTGCTGCGCCCGGGGATCGAGCGGCAGTTCGAGCGCGACGTGGCGCTGTTCCGCTGGCTCGCGCGCGCGGTCGAGCGGTTGGCCCCGCCCTTGCGCCGGCTCAAGCCCGTCGCGGTGGTCGACACTTTCGAGCGCTGGGTCGAGACCGAGATGGACCTCAGGCTGGAAGGCGCGGCGGCGTCCGAGCTGCGCGAGAACTGCGAGGGCGACGAGGGCTTCCACGTGGTGCGCGTCGATTGGGAGCGCACCGGTCGGCGCGTCTTGACGATCGAACGGCTGACCGGCCACCGGATCGACGATCTGGAGGGGCTGCGCGCCGAGGGCCACGACATCGACGACATCCTGAAGCGCTCGGCCACGATCTTCTTCCTGCAGGTCTTCCGCGACGGCTTCTTCCACGCCGACATGCATCCGGGCAACATGTTCGTGGCCGAGGACGGCACGCTCTGCCCGGTCGATTTCGGCATCATGGGCCGGGTCGACCGGCGCACGCGCTTCTTCCTGGCGGATATCCTGACTGGCTTCCTGAACCGCGACTATCGCCGGGTGGCCGACACCCATTTCGACTATGGCATCGTGCCGCCCACCAAGTCGCGCGAGGAGTTCACGCAGGCCTTGCGGGCGATCGGCGAGCCGCTGCTGGACAAGCCCTTGGCCGAGATCTCGATCGCGCGCCTGCTTTCGCACCTGTTCCGCACGACGGAGCGCTTCGAGATGGAGACCCAGCCGGACCTGCTGCTCTTGCAGAAGACCATGCTGGTGGCGGAAGGGGTGGGCCGGAAGCTCAACCCCAACGTCAATATGTGGCTCTTGGCCCGCCCGATGATCGAGGATTGGGTGATCGCCAACCGCGGGCCCGAAGCGCGCGTGATCGAGGGCATCACCGAGACGGTGGGGGCGCTGGAGCGGCTGCCGTCGACGCTGCGCAAGGCGGAGGAGACGCTGGAGCGGCTCTCGCGCGAGGGCGCGCGCGGCGGGCCGGCGGACGAGAATGGCGGCCCGCGGCGCCAGGAACTGGCGATCTGGCTGCCCGCGCTCTTCGCCGTGCTGGTCGTGCTGCTGGCCGCCCGGATCCTCTGAAGCGCCGAGTCCGAGGCCTCGAAAACTGCACATGCAGTTCAATCGGCGTTAATCTCCCGTTAACCATTTCGCCAGCGGATTCACTTTTCCCTCGGCCCTACCCGGCTACCCCACCGGCCGCTTCGCTTGTCCGGCCCCGCGATTCTATTTACATAGGGAAGGCGTGAATTCGCGCGCACGGGTTCGGGGCCCGCACCCCGGCCGAAAGGGTGGCATATGAGCGAGCAAGGCGGCGGCCCGCACCGCGTCCTGCTGATCGTCTCCGGCGGCATCGCGGCCTACAAGGTGCTGGAGGTGATCCGCCGGCTGCGCACGCATGGCGTGGCGGTGCGCTGCGTGCTGACCCGGGCGGGCGCGCAGTTCGTCACCCCCTTGTCGCTGCAGGCGCTCAGCGAGGACAAGGTCTATGACGACCTGTTCTCGCTCACCGACGAATCCGAGATGGGCCATATCGAGCTCTCGCGCCAGGCCGACCTTCTGGTGGTGGCGCCGGCGAGCGCCGACATCCTCGCGCGGATGGCCGCCGGCATGGCCGACGACCTGGCGACGACCGTGCTGCTCGCGACCGACAAACCCGTCCTGGTTGCGCCGGCGATGAACGTTCGGATGTGGGAACATCCCGCCACGCGCGACAATCTGGCGACCCTGATCCGTCGCGGCGTCTCGGTCATCGGCCCGAGCGAAGGGGCGATGGCCTGCGGCGAATACGGGCCCGGGCGACTGGTCGAGCCGGACCAGCTCGCGGCCGCCATCCTGCGCCGCCTGGGGCTTGAATCGGCGGCGACCGAACAAGATACGGCCCCGAAACAGTCCGCGCCGGACGGGGGATTGCCGCTCGCCGGGCGGCGCGCCCTGGTGACCAGCGGCCCGACGCACGAGCCGATCGATCCGGTGCGCTATATCGCCAACCGCTCCTCCGGCCGGCAGGGCCATGCGATCGCCGAGGCGCTCGCCGCGCTCGGCGCGGAGGTGACCCTCGTCTCCGGCCCGACGCAGCTGCCCGATCCGCCCGGCGTCACCACGGTGCGGATCGAGAGCGCCGAGGAGATGCTGGCCGCCTGCAACCATGCCTTGCCGGTCGATGTCGCGATCTGCGCCGCCGCGGTGGCCGACTGGAAGGTCGCCGAGCGCGCGCCGGGCAAGATCAAGAAGCAGCAGGGTACCGCGCCGCCGGCGCTGGAACTGGCCGAGAATCCGGACATTCTGCGCACCCTTTCCGCGCGTGGGAAGGCGCGCCCGCAACTGGTGATCGGTTTCGCCGCCGAAACGGATCGGGTGGTCGAGCGGGCGGTCGCCAAGCGCCAGTCCAAGGGCTGCGACTGGATGCTCGCGAACGACGTGGCCGAAGGCACCGGGACCTTCGGCGGGGACGACAATGCGATCCATTTCGTCACGGCGGACGGCGTCGAGGACTGGCCGCGCCAGACCAAGCGCGCCGTCGCCGAGACGCTCGCCCGGCGCGTCGCCGCCCATCTCGGGGCCGCCTCGCACGACGAGGCGGCGGAGTAGCAACCATGCGCGGGGAGACGGACGCCACCATGCAGACCATCGCCGTCCGGGTCGAGAAGCTGGCCCATGGATCCGACCTCGATCTGCCGGCCTATGGCAGCGCAGAGGCCGCCGGCTGCGACCTGCTGGCGGCCGTCGCGGAGGGGCTGACGCTCGCGCCCGGCGCGCGCGCGCTGGTGCCGACGGGCCTCAAGATCGCGCTGCCGCCCGGCTACGAGGCGCAGGTGCGCCCGCGCTCCGGCCTCGCCGCCAAGCACGGGGTGACGGTCTTGAACACGCCGGGCACGGTCGATTCCGACTATCGCGGCGAGGTGAAGGTGATCCTGGTCAATCTGGGCGAGGAACCGTTCGAGGTGACCCGCGGCATGCGCATCGCCCAGATGGTGGTGGCGCCGGTGACCCGCGTCGCTTGGCAGGAGACGGCGGATCTGGACGCCACCGCGCGCGGCGAGGGCGGCTTCGGCTCGACCGGCACGTAAAAGAGAGCGACGGGGCGCAACCGGGGGAAACGAGGGCTTCATGCGGCTCACCAAGAAACTGATGTTCGCGATCGAGGCGGTGCTCGATATCGCCTACCACGCCTCCGACCAGCCGGTGCAGTCGAAGGAGATCGCCGAGCGTCAGGGCATCCCGCGCCGCTATCTGGAGCAGGTGCTGCAGGGCCTCGTCCATGCCGGCATCCTGCGCGGCGTGCGCGGGCCCCGCGGCGGCTATCGCCTGGCGCGCGAGCGCCGGCGCATCACCGTCGCCGACATCGCCCATGTGGTCGCCGAGATGGAGGGCGGGCGCGACCCGCTGACCGACCCGGCGGGCTCGGAACTCGGCCATGTGGTGCTGCGCCCGATCTGGCAGGAGATCGAGGATTACGCGATGGGCCGCCTCTCCGAGACCACGATCGAGCATCTGTGCGTCGCCGCCCAGAAGGCCGGCATCAAGAGCCAGTCCCAGACCCAGTTCGATTTCATGATCTAATTGATGATCCGGGGGCGGCGCATCGCGCCGCCCACCCCCTCCCGCACGATGCCGGTCGGCGCCGATGCCGCCGCACGCCGCCCCGCGCAGGTTCCCCGCGCACGCTCTTCGCGCACGCTCTTCGCGCACGCTCTCCGCGCGAAGCGCGCTTTTGTCGGACAATCTTACAATCCATCAGCGTAGTGCTACACTCCCTGCACGGCATGCCTGCACGGCGCCGAAAGAACCGATCGAAAACCACGAACAGGGAGTAGACGCGATGAGAGCACCCACCCGCCTGCGCCGGATGATTCCGGCCGCCGGCCTCGCCCTCGGCCTGCTGGCCGCCGCGCCCGCCGGCGCCCAGGACTGGACCCAGAGCCCCTGGGGCCCGGACGACGAGATCGGCGCGGCCAACCGGATCACGCAAGAGAGCGTCAAGGCCGCCGCCGGCCTCGTCACCACCGGCAAGACCTACGCGCTGGGCCTCACCGTCGACAGCACGACGCCCGCCTTCGCGCCGCGCTCGCTGTCGGTGACGGTGCTGCAGCCGAACCAGATCAACAGCTCCGGCCTCGGCCCGACCGAAACGACCTACAATGACGACATCTTCATGGGCTGGCTCGGCATCGGCTCGCAGATCGACGGGCTCGGCCATATCGGGGTCGACCACGTCTACTACAACGGCTACCAGGACAACGACTTCGCCAAGGCCTCGGGCCTGACCAAGCTCGGCATCGAGAAGATTCCGCCGCTGGTGGCGCGCGGCGTGCTGCTCGACATGGCGGCGTTCTACGGCGAGGACATCCTGCCCGAGGGCACCGCCTATACCCGCGAGGACATCATGGCGGCGGCCGAGCAGCAGGGCGTCGAGATCCGCGAGGGCGACGTGGTGCTGTTCCATTCCGGCTGGCTGCAGCTGCTCGACGGGCCGGAGCCGGACCATCAGCGCTACGTCTCGACCGAGCCGGGGCTCGGCAAGACGGGCGCGGAATATCTCGCCGAGATCGGCGTCGTCGCCGTCGGCGCCGACACCTGGGGCCTGGAGGCCGTGCCGTTCGAGGAGGGCGTCGGCATCTTCGAGGTGCACCAGATCCTGCTGCCGAAGAACGGCATCTACATCCTGGAGAACATGGATGTGCGCGGGCTCGTCGCCGACGGGGTCAGCGAGTTCCTGTTCGTCCTCGGCCAGGCAAAGCTGCGGGGTGCGGTGCAGATGATCATCAACCCGGTCGCCATCCGCTGACCGGCCGGCCTTCCGGAAGAAATCCCCGGGGGCCGCCCCGGGGATTTTCTTGTGCGGGGACCTACAGCCGCTTCTCGATCGCGTCCCAGATCTGCGCTTCGAGGCAGATGTTGTCGAAGCGGTTCACTTCCTGCAGGCCGGTGGGGGAGGTCACGTTGATCTCGGTGAGGGAGCCGCCGATCACGTCGATGCCGACGAAGATGAGGCCGCGCTCCCTCAGCATCGGGCCGATCGCCTCGCAGATCTCGCGGTCGCGGGCGGTGAGCGTGTCCTTCACCGCCTTGCCGCCGACATGCATGTTGGAGCGGCTCTCGCCCTTCGCCGGGACGCGGTTGATGGCGCCCGCGGCCTCGCCGTCGACCAGGATCACCCGCTTGTCGCCCTGGCGCACGGCGGGCAGGTACTGCTGCACCATGAAGGGTTCGCGCGGGAAGCCGATCGCGAACATCTCCAGGAGGGAGGCCAGGTTCTCGTCCCCTTCCTGCAGGCGGAAGACGCCGGCCCCGCCATTGCCGAACAAGGGCTTCACGATGATGTCCTTGAACTCGGCGCGGAACGCCTCGACGTCGGACTTCGAGCTGGTGATCAGCGTCGGCGGCATGAACTCGGGGAACTGGGTGACCAGCAGCTTCTCGGGCGCGTTGCGCACATGGGCCGGGTCGTTCACCACCAGCGTCCTGGGGTGAATATGCTCCAGGATATGGGTCGCGGTGATGTAGCCCATGTCGAAGGGCGGGTCCTGGCGCATCAGCACGACATCGACCGTGGCGAGGTCGAGCACCCGGCTCTCCCCCAGCGTATAGTGGTCGCCATGGACGCGGCGCAGGCTCATCGGCCTTGCATGCGCCCAGACCCTGCCGTCGCGGAAGTTGAGGTCGCCCGGCCGGTAGTGGAACACCTGATAGCCGCGCTTCTCCGCCTCCAGCCCGAGGACGAAGGTGCTGTCCCCGTCGATGTCGATCGTCTCGACCGGATCCATCTGGATCGCGACGCTTTTCTGCTCTGCCATGCCCTCAGCCGTTTCGTCTCAATTGATCTTGCGCCGCAGCTCGGCGATCAGCTCCGCCGCCTCCTGGCGCGGATTGTCGCGGGTCTCGCGCTCCAGATAGATCTCGAGCGCCGAGATCGCGGTCTTGAAATTGCCGATATGGGCGTTGAGCAGCCCGGCCTCCCGCCACAGGCCCGCGCGCTCCGGCGCGATGGTCAGCATGGCGTCCACGATCTCGGCCGCGCGCTCGACCTGCTGGCGCTGGATCAGGCGGAGCTTCAGATTGTTCTGCAGCCGCAGCAGCACGTCCTTGTCGGCCGCCGGCTCGTAATGGCGCGCCTCGAGCTCCGCCTCGACGCCGAGCGTGGTCTTCAAGAGGCCGCGCAGCTCCGCGGCGTCGAGCGCCCTGGCGCCTTCGAACGGGTCGATCACGCAGCGCTCCCCGCCGCTGTCGAGCCGCACCAGGAAATGGCCGGGGAAGTCGAGCCCGACCGCCTCCACGCCGACCGCCCGGGCGACCGCGATCACCAGGATGCCGAGCGCCACGGGCAGCCCCTTGCGCCGGTCGATGACGCGGATCAGGTTCGCGTTCTGCAGGTCGTCGTAGGTCTCGTGGTCGCCCTGATAGCCGTGCAGCCCGTAGACGACATGGGCGATCGCGCGGCGCGCCTCCTCGACCGGCACGTCCGGTCCGCCGCCGGCGCCGCCCCCGCCC
>MRWG01000299.1_pt1 | contig 73791 bp, 66 predicted proteins | sample 1013341 | NCBI WGS metagenome assembly MRWG01 (sample SAMN06117577, study PRJNA244670) | biofilm metagenome | biome: Water; feature: Cathode Biofilm; material: Biofilm; isolation source: microbial consortium enriched at the cathode of a solar microbial fuel cell | place: USA: District of Columbia ...
GCGCACTGGCGCGCGAGGGCGACCGGCTCACCGCCTGGCGCGGCTTCGAGCTTTCCTCGATCTATGTGATCGCGCTCGCCTCGGCCTTCGCGCTTCTGGGCGCTGCCGCCGGCTGGTCCGGGCAGAACCTGCAGCTCGTTCTGCAGTCGCCTGTCACGATCGGCATTCTGTCCGCGCTCTTCGCGGTTCTGGCGCTTTCCATGTTCGGCCTGTTTGAGCTGCAATTGCCCACCGCATGGACAAGCTGGGTGGCAAACCGCACGGGCGGCGTCGGCGGCTCACGCCGCTCGGCGGCCATTCTCGGCTTCTCGTCAGCCCTCATCGTCGGCCCCTGCGTCACCGTTCCGCTCGCCGGCGCACTCCTCTACATCGCCCAGACCGCCGATGTGGCGCTGGGGGCGGCAGCCCTTTTCGGCCTTGGCATCGGCAAGGGCATCCCGCTTATCATCATGGGCACGCTTGGCGGCAAGGCCCTGCCGCGCGCCGGCGCATGGATGGAAAGCGTCAAGCGCGTGTTCGGCTTCGGCTTCCTGGCCACCGCCATCTGGACGGCGACACCCCTCCTGCCCGCCGGCCTTGATCTCGCGCTCTGGTCAGCCCTTCTCATCGCCATCGCAAGCTTCGCCTTCAGCGCAAAGATCGCAGAAACGACGCCGCTCGCCGCCGTCCGCTCGGTTGGCGCGCTGTCGCTCATCTACGGCATCATCCTGATGCTGGGCGCGGCGTCCGGCGGCACCGATCCGCTCAAGCCGCTGGCCCAGATCGCCCAGCGCAGCGAGGCATCCGCCCCCGCCCGCGAACTCGCCTTTGGACAAACCGGCTCGATCCCCGAGCTCAAAGCGCAGCTCGCCAGCGCCGGCGATGCGCCCACCCTCGTCTATTTCACCGCCGACTGGTGCGTCACCTGCCGCGTCATCGAGCGCTCGGTCCTGCCGGATGCCGGCGTGATCGACGGTCTCGACGGTTTCCAGCTCATCAAGGCCGACCTGTCTGACTTCAACGACGAGAACGCAGCTCTCATGAAAGCCCTTGAAGTGGCAGGCCCGCCCACCATGCTCTTCTTCGATCCCGCAGGCCGCGAGGTCGCCGGCACCCGCCTCGTCGGCTCCGTCACGGTGGAAAACCTGACCGGCTCGGCCAAAACCGCAGGGGCGCTCTGATCATGAATGCCGTATCTCTCGGGCCGCTCGTGCTTGCGGCAGACCGCTTCGCGGTTGTACTCGCCATCTTCGTCTTCCTCATCGTCACCGGCATCATGGCCCGCAAGGTGGACGAACGCTTCAACGCCTGGTCCTGGTGGGCGTTTCTCGGCGGCATCATCGGCGCGCGCCTCGGCCATGTGCTCATCAACATGGAAAGTTTTGTGGCCGATCCGCTGCGCATTTTCGCGGTTTGGCAGGGCGGCTTCTACTGGCCAACCGGTGCAGCCGCCGTAATCGTCAGCCTGCTCGTCATGCTGCCCACAGGCCGCCAGCGCCTCTGGGCGGTCCTGCCGCTCGCCCTCTCCCTCATCGTCTGGAACACGACATGGCAGCTCACCGGCGGCACCGACCCGCTCGCCGTCCCGGATCAGGCCTTTGAAACGCTGGAGGGCAATGGCTACCGCCTCGAAGAGCACAAGGGCACGCCGCAGGTGGTCAATCTGTGGGCGACGTGGTGCCCGCCCTGCCGGCGTGAAATGCCCATGATGGCCGACATCGCCGCCTCGACGGACGACGTCACCTTCGTCTTCGCCAATCAGGGCGAAGGCCGCACCGCCATCCAGCGCTATCTCGCCGCCTCCGGCCTCTCGCTCGACACGATACTTGTCGACCAGTTCAGCGATCTGTCGCGCTTCTACAGCGCCCCCGGACTGCCCGCCACGCTGTTCATCGACGCCGACGGCGTCCTGCAACACGCACATCTGGGCGAAATCTCACGCGAGGTGCTCGTCGAAAAGATCGAGAACCTCAAAACCAGCATCAGCCCATCAGGAGACACAAGGCCATGATGAACCGCCGTACCCTGCTCGTCGCCGGCGCAGCGACGCTCGTCACCGCCGCCGGTCCGGCCCGCGCCCAGCTTTACCCGACCGTCGAAGAGGTTCTGTTCGACCCCGAAATCCCGGTCATCGGCAATCCGGATGGCGACGTAACCATCGCCGAGTTCTTCGATTACCAGTGCCCCTATTGCAAACGCGGCCACCCCGACCTGCTCGACGTGGTGCGTGAAGACGGCAATGTCCGGCTGGTGATGAAGGACTGGCCCATTTTCGGCGGCCCGTCCGTCCATGCGGCAAGCCTCGTCCTCGCCGCCGGCCCGGATTATGAAGCCGTCCACAACGCGCTGATGGCCACGCCTGGACGATTGACGCAGGACGAGGTCGACGAGACGCTTGCCGCCGCCGGCCATGACCCGGAAAAACTCCTGTCGAACTTCAAGAAGGACCGCCAACGCATTGAAGGGATTCTCTCCCGCAACATGGAGCAGGCCAATGCGTTCGGCTTCAACGGAACGCCGGCATTCCTCTTCAACACCAAGATCCAGTATGGCGCGATGCGCCGCAACGACATTGCTGCCGCCATTGCCGAGGCCCGTGGCTAAAGCAATTCCGGCAAAAACGGGAACCGGTTTTGCGTCCAAAATTGCGCAAAACAAAAACACCGCAAAAGAAAGGGGGGCGTAAAGCCCCCCGAACAAGCGGTCATTTCCGTACAGGCGGTCAGCCCGCCACCTTCCCGACCCAGCGCCACCAGGCGCTTTCATTGCCGTGGAAGACGTTCAGGTCGATCTTTCCGTCAACGCCCTGGCTCAGGCCCGATCCCGAATACTGCCAGAACACCCAGTCACGGCCCGGATAGACCTTCGAGGGATGTTCGGCCACGGCGCGCAGCCAGAACGGATGGTTCGGGAACGCGCCCTTCAGATTGTCCTCATAGAAATCCGGTGCGGTGTAGATGACAGGCCGCTGGCCGTAATGGCGCTCCAGCCGGTCGAGGAAGACCTTCATCTTCTCCAGAACTTCGGCACGCGAAGGCTTCCATTTGCAGCTCGACTGGTGGTTCCACTCCACATCCAGAACCGGCGGCAGCGCGCCCTTCACCTTGGGCACATTGCGAATGAACCACTCGGCCTGGTCAGACGCCTTCCGGCACCAGAAGAAGAAGTGATAGGCGCCCCGGCGAATGCCCGCCTTCGCGGCCCCGTTCCAGTTCGTCTTGAACATCGGGTCGATATGATCGATGCCGTCGGTCGCCTTGATGTAAGCGAAATTCGCGCCACGCGAGCGCAGCTTCACCCAGTCGATGTCGCCCTGCCAGCGCGAAACATCGACGCCGTGCACCGCATGATGCTTGGGCGTCACCTTGCCGAAATTGATCGGATGCGCATCCCCGAACCGGCTGCGATACACCTTGCCGGAAGAAGAGCTTTTCGGCCGCACGGAGGGCGCCGGCATCGGCGTGATCATCGCCACCTGCTGCAGTGCAGGCGCGGAAACCCGGTCCGGCTCGGCAATCGCCATCATGCCCGCTTCGCTCGCAGGCTCGGCCATCACATCGGCGCTCCCCGCCCCGGGGACACCGACGCCGGGCCGCACAATGGAGCTCGTCACCTCGTTCGAGGGCGGGCCAATCTTGAGCGCTGTATCGATACTGGGGCCACCGGTGCAACCGGCAAGGCCAAGGGTCAGAACGACAGGTCGAAGGAACGCGGGAAGACGCATATACGATCTGCATGGGTTCGAGGGATCTGGGTCCCCGGCAGCTTTCGCCGGGCGAATAGCCAGTAATAGCCTCAACTTACCAATAAAGTTTGAATCAAGCCGTTAACCACGCCGCAAGGATGTCGGCCCACCTCCGTCCCCATGCGCCGCCCCCAATGCGCCGCCCCCAATGCGCCGCCCTATCCACAAGCTGGCAAATAAAAACCGCAGATTGAAACCTGCCGTTAGGCTGCGAGACGTTACACCGCCCGCTGCACAGGAAAACGGGCGCGCGGTTTTGAACAATTTCACGCTATTTGCGGCAAACGCGATTGTCGTTCTGGTCATGGCTTCGGTGTTCTTCATCGCCGGTCGGGCGCGGCGCGAGCCCTATTGGGACACATGGGGCGTCGCCAATCTCGTGATCTGTCTCGCGCTTCTTTGCTATATGGCCGGCGCCCATCTGCCCGACGCGCTGCGCGGCGCACTGCCCAACGGGCTTCTCGTGCTGGGCATCAGCCTGCGCTGGCGCGCCGCGCGCCAGTTTGAAAACAGGCACGCCCCGCTGGCGCTCTTCTTCCTGCCGCTTGCGCTCTTCCTTGTCTTGAGCGCGGCGCCCCTTGCCGCAGGCTCCTACCCCGCCTTCCATATGGTCACGAACGTCATTCAGACAGCCATCGCCCTGGCTTGCGCCTATGAGTTCTGGCGCGACAACGATGACAAAAGCCTGTCGCGCAAGGGGCTGATCCTCGCCTACGGCATTCTCGCAGCCACATTCATCATCCGCTTCGCACAGGCGTTGCTCGTCGGCGATGGGTTCGTGCGCCAGATGTCCCTCGACACGATCCTGACCATCCAGCTTTACGTCGCCCTCTTCCACTTTCTGGCTTCAAGCGCCTTTGCGCTTACCCTCGCCTATGAACGCGATGCGCAGAAGCTGCATCACCTCGCTTCGCATGACGGCCTGACCGGCCTCCTGAACCGCCGCGCCTTTGAAGCCGAGGCCCGCAGCTTTCTGGAGCGCAATCCCGAGCAGCCCTTCGCGCTTGCGATCTTCGACCTCGACCATTTCAAGCAGATCAACGACCAGCACGGCCATGCCACGGGTGACCGAACTCTTGAGGCCTGCGCAGAGGCGTTTCGTGAAACCTTCGAGCAGTCTGCGATCATCGCGCGCTGGGGTGGCGAGGAGTTTGTGGCCCTCCTGCCCGACCTCTCACCCGTGGAGGCCGCACTCGCCGTCGACAGGCTCCGCGCCAATGTGGCAGCCATAGCGGTGCCCACCCAAAACGGCGTCATGCACCCATCCCTGAGCGCCGGTCTTTGCTACAGCAACGCGAAGCGCACGCGCGATCTGGAAACGCTTCTCTCCGTCGCCGACAGCGGCCTTTACGCCGCCAAGAAGCGTGGCCGCAACCGGGTCGAACAGGTGGCAGTCACGGCCGCCTGACCCGCTGAACGGGGATAGATCCCGCGCATCATCCCCGCACATCCCATAAAGACCGGTCATCGCTTCCCGTTTCGGGGCGCGATTTCTCCCCTCCCGTTCAAACAGGCTTATCCTTCTCCCTGCCCATCTCGTGGGAAAGCAGGTCGCGACGGTGATCTCGCGGAGATGGGACGGTGCCCGGGCCGGTCGCATAACGTGTGTGGTCGCTGCTAGCGGGCGGCTGGTCCGGCAAAGGGTCGTGCGCAAGCACGGTCTGGTGCAACGGCCCGCCCCAGGGCGAAGCCTGAACACCCGGTTCCAGGGCGATCCCTGTCGGAAGTTGTCAAGAGCCGGGCGGGTGGCTGAAGGGTCGCACGTTTTACAATAAAGATGAGCGTCGCTTCAGCCGCCCGTCTTCCCCTTCTCCAGCCAAACCCGGCTCAGGCGCGGGAGCGTTTCCGCACGCCTGCACTCCACTCCGACACTGGAAACCGGCAAAGGTTCTAGCTGCTGATATGCGCCCTTGGCATTCCATACATCAACTGCTCGAACCCCTGCCGCGTCACATGCACCAGCGTGCGATGATCGCCGCCCTCGAAATAGACGTCGTCATCGGCATCGAGCGCTTCATCAATCATGCATGCGATGCGGTATGGCGCACCAAACACGGGAACCGCACCCTCATCGCAATCGGGAAACAGCGCCGCCGTCTCCTCCTCGCTTGCGAGCACGACCTTCTCACCCAGAATGTCGGCCACCTTGCCGAGATCGACCTGCCGGGAGGCCGGCACCACGGCCAGCAGATAGCTGTCATCCCATTTGAGCACGACGCCCTTGGCCATTTCGCGGCCCGGAATGTGGCTCACCCGCGCCGTCATGGCAGAGCTTGCCGTGCGGTTGTGTCTGGCCACGTCATAGGGCACGTGGCTGTCTTCCAGAAATTCATGCATCGTCATGGCGATACCCATGGTCCCGTTCCTTTCCTGCCTTCGGGCCGGCAGCGGATGCAGACATGGATTGCGCATCGGCCCTGCCCGGTTTCTGACCCATCGGTCAGCCGGCGCGTCGGGCGCGGTTCTGGATATGCGGACAAGGGCGGCGTCATACCGCCGCTTGCGAAAGCCAGCGCCGCGCCAAACCGTCGTCCGGTCGCCTGCTGGTCTCTCATGCTTCAAGAATACACCCGTCATGCCCGTTGGAAAAGCGCCATGGCCCGGCACACCGCTTTTCGGGCGGGCGCAACCTTACGCTGCGTCACTGTGGGAAAAATGCCTCACACCGCAATCAGAATGGCCAATCCCATTACGATTCACGCGACATTCGGGCACGATCGCCGGGATTTGCCACAATTTATCAAGAACCGGGTGGCAAGTGCCCCGCAACGCCTCTGCGCAGCCGCGCCTTCGGGGCGAAAGACATCAAAAACCGACCGGTATTTTACACTTAAGGAGAGTTTCCTTGTTCCACACCACTGTTGCACGCGCAGCCAATCGCGGCGCGCGGGTGTTCCTGCTGTTGCTTCTGCCCGCCTTCGCGGCGGCATGCACCACCACCGGCAGCGGGCCCGGCACCTCTGCAAACGCCCCATGGCCGATGCTCTCCTATTATCAGGACATGTATGGCGAGATCGAAGACAACGGCATCGTCATCCCTGCGGTGGACGTGACCAAGATCGACCGCCAGTATCTGCGCCAGATGGTCGACTACCCGACCAGCGAGCCCGTGGGCACGATTGTCATCGATCCGGGCAACCGCTTCCTCTACCTGGTCATGGAAAACGGCAAGGCCATGCGCTACGGCATCGGCGTTGCCAAGGCCGGCCTCGAATACGAAGGCGATGGCGTGATCGGCCGCAAGGCCGAATGGCCGAACTGGGCCCCCACCCTCGCCATGATCGAGCGCGAGCCGGAGCGCTATCGTCCGCTGGCAGCCGGCCTGCTGGGCGGCCTCACCAACCCGCTCGGTTCGCGCGCCCTCTACCTCTACAAGGATGGCAAGGACACGCTCTACCGCATCCACGGCACCACCGAGCCGTGGTCCATCGGCAAGTCGGTGTCCTCGGGCTGTATCCGCCTGCTGAACCACGACATCATGGATCTCTACAAGCGCGTTCCACGCGGCGCCCGCATGGTTGTGCTGGGCGCAGGCCAGCCGCAGCCCGGCACGGTCTGAACCTTACGGCGCGACAGACAGACAAAAACCCCTGCCATGTTGCCACACGGCAGGGGTTTTTCGTTGTTTCACATCAACTGCGGCAACACCGCAACCGACATTATCTAAAGCAATTCCAGAAAAAGTGGAAACCGGTTTTCCGTCCGGAATTGTGCAAAATCAGTACATTAGAGCGTTTTCGCGATTCAACGAAAAGCGGAAACGCTCTAGGGGCTGGGATTGCCGATTTTCTGATGCAGATCATCAACGGCAGTCTGCATTTCCTCGGTCCAGCGCACATCGAGCGCATCAAGTGCCTCTTCGAGCTGCTCCATCTTGGTCGCGCCAATAATGTTTGACGTCATGAAGGGGCGCGAATTGACGAAGGCATGCGCAAAAGCGGCCGGCGTCAACCCGAACGCGCGCGCCATGGTGTTGTAAGCCTTGACCGCATCCTGTGCGCCAAGCTTCTCATAGCGTTTGAGACGGTCAAACAGCGCCTTGCGCGACCCTTCCGGCAGCGCGCCATCGTCGTATTTCCCGGTCAGATAGCCCTGCGCCAGCGGCGAATAGGCAAGCAGGCCCACTTCTTCGCGCTGGCAGGTTTCGGCAAGGTTCACCTCATAGGTGCGGTTGACCAGGCTGTAGGCGTTCTGGAGCGAAACCACACGCGGACCAACGCCCTTGTCGGCTTCGGCGACGTAGCGCATCACGCCCCAGGAGCTTTCGTTCGACAGACCGAAATGGCGGATCTTGCCAGCCTTCACCAGATCGTCGAACACGGCCAGCGTCTCTGCAATCGGCGTCTCGTCGGCCAGCGGCTCGTTCAACGCGGTCACCCGCGTGGGGTTGGAACCGAAAGGGTTTTCCCGGTCCGGCCAGTGGATCTGATAGAGGTCGATATAGTCCGTCTGGAGCCGCGCAAGCGACTTGTCGATGGCGTCCATGATATCGGCGCGAACGAGCTTCGACGGACGGTCGCCGCGAAACCATTCATTGTCGGTGCGGCCGATCACCTTGGAGGCGATGATGACCTGATCGCGGTTGCCGCGCTCTTTCATCCATGTGCCCACATAGCGCTCGGTGCGCCCCTGCGTCTCGGCTTTGGGCGGGATGGGATAGAGTTCCGCCATGTCGAGGAAATTCACACCACGCTCGACGGCGCGGTCCATCTGTTCGTGGCCTTCTGCCTCGGTGTTCTGTTCGCCAAAGGTCATCGTGCCCAGGCAAATCTGCGAAACAAGGAGGTCGCTGCGTCCAAGACGGCGCTTTTCCATCAAAAGTCTCCGGATGCTGAAATCTGGCGCGAACGCGCCAATGCCGGCATCATAAGGCCGTTCAGTGGGCGCGCAAGCATCCGCGCGCAAAGCAGGACGCATTCGCGCCGCTATCAACGCAATCACGTCACAATACAGTGCAAAACAATTGCTCATCTGGAATGTCGGCTAGAGTATAGAGTCGACAACACGTTCAAATTCGAGGTTTCCATGTCCTTTCAACGCCGTTCGGTTCTTCTTGGCCTTGCTCTTCTGTCCACCACGATCTGGAGCGCACCGTCCTTCGCACAGGAGGAGAGCATGCTGAAAATCACCGGTGAGCTGACCTATTTCGCGCGGATCGCGCTGCCGGAGGACGCCCTCGCCATCGTCGAGCTGCGCGAGGCTGACGCAGACGCTTCGCAGTCGGTCGCAGCGGAGACGCGCATTGCAACGGAAGGCCGGCAGGTGCCGATCCCCTTCACGCTTTCGGTCGACCGGGAAACGCTCGACAAGGACGGAACCTATCAGCTGCGCGGCGGCATTCTTGATGGCCTCCAGCCCGGCTGGATCTCCGAGCCCGTCGCCATCGACATTGCCCAGACCGAGATCGATCTGGGCACGCTGATCATGAAGCCCTACGAGGCCCCGGCCCCGTTCGGCGTTGTCGGCATGGACAAGATCACGGGCACCGAATGGGTGGTCGAGGACATTGATGGCGGCGGCATCATCGACAGTTCAAATGTCACGGTGACCTTCGGCGAAGATGGCCGGGTCGCCGGCAACGCCTCGTGCAATCGCTACACGGCCGGATGGGAAGAAGACAATGGCAGGCTGACCATCAGCCAGGCCGCGTCGACCCGCATGGCCTGCGCGGAAGCGCTGATGAATCAGGAACAGAAATTCCTGGAGATTCTCGCAGACGTCACCTTCTTCACCATGACGCCCGAGGGCGCACTCGTCCTCCAGACTGTCGACGGGCGCACGCTCAAGGCCTTCCCGGCCGGCTGATTTCCGATGCCCGGTGCGCTCAGGTGAAGGCGTCGGGCATCGATTCCTTGCGCCGGGCGATGAAGTCCAGAAGCCCCTCCTCGATGCCTGCATCGAGCGGGGGCGCTTCATAGGCTTCCAGCCAGTTGCGGGCGAGTTGGTTCGCCCGCTGATGCGCCGCCTTCTCGCCTTCCGCCGCCCACTGTTCATAGGAATTGTTGTCGGCGATGGAAGAGCGGTAGAAAGCGGTCTGGAAATTGGCCTGGGTATGGGCGCATCCAAGATAATGGCTGCCCGGCCCCACTTCCCGGATGGCGTCCATGGCCTGCCCGTTTTCCGAAACATCCAGCGGTTCGCAAAAGCGCTGCTGCATGCCCAGCTGGTCGATGTCCATCATGAATTTCTCATAGGACGACACCAGCCCGCCCTCCAGCCAGCCAGCGGCGTGGAGCACGAAATTGGTGCCCGACATAACGGTCGAGTTCAGCGTGTTCGCGCTCTCATAGGCAGCCTGCGCGTCGGGGATCTTGGACCCCGTCAGCGAACCACCCGTACGGAACGGCAATCCCAGCCGGCGGGCGAGCTGTGCTGCGCCGTAGGAGACCAGCGAGGGCTCCGGCGTGCCAAAGGTCGGCGCGCCCGACTGCATGGAAATGGACGAGGCGAAGGTGCCGAACAGAACCGGCGCGCCGGGGCGCACCAGCTGCGTGAAGGCTGCACCCGCCATGACCTCGGCCAGAACCTGCGTCAGCGTGCCGATCACGGTTACCGGGCTCATGGCGCCGGCCAGAATGAAGGGCGTGACGATGCAGGCCTGATTGGCCCGCGCATAAACCTTGGCCGCGCCCAACATGGTCTCGTCAAACACCATGGGCGAATTGGCGTTGATCAGGTTGATCACCACCGCATTCTCATCGACGAACTTCTCGCCGAACAGGATGCGGGCCATCGACACCGTGTCCTCGGCGCGATCCGGCGCTGTTACCGAGCCCATAAAGGGCTTGTCGGAATAGCGCATATGCGCAAACACCATATCGAGGTGCCGCTTGTTGACCGGCACATCGACCGGCTCGCAGACAGTGCCGCCCGAATGGTGAATGGACGGCGCCATATAGGCGAGCTTCACGAAATTGCGGAAATCCTCGATCGTCGCATAACGGCGCGCGCCGTCGAGATCGCGCACGAAGGGCGGGCCATAGACCGGCGCGAATACGGTGGTGTTGCCGCCAATCTCGACCGAGCGCTCGGGATTGCGTGCATGCTGGGTGAAGGTGGAAGGCGCGGTTTTCAGGAGCGCGCGGCAGAGCCCTTTGGGGAAATGCACCCGGTCGCCCTGCACATCCGCACCTGCCTCCTTCCACATGGAGAGCGCCTCGGGATCGTCGCGAAACTCGATGCCGATCTCTTCGAGAACCGTATCGGCATTGGCCTCGATCAAGGCCAGCGCTTCTTCGTCCAGAACCTCGAAGGGCCTGAGCGTGCGGCGAATATAGGTCAGCTGCGGCCCGGGCCCTGCACCGGCTCTCGCCGCCCTGCGGGCCGCCGCACCACCGCGCTCGCCACGCCCTGCCCGTCCACGACGTGGCCGATCCTGTGCTTCGTCGTCTCCAGCCATCACCGTCATCCCACAAGCTCCCTGTCAGGGGTCCTCAAGCAATCGTGCTAACACAAGCCTAGCGTTTGCAGCATGGACTTCCATTCCGCAAGCGGCACGCGGTGTCGCAACTGGTCTGCCGGTCGCAGGGCATGGCTTGTGGACGTCAGGGCGCATCATCTTTGCCCGGCATCGGTCCAGCCCCCGCTTTCCGACCAGTCTGCCCGGTCTGCGGGCTGGTGACCGATCATCCGCGGATCAAGCCCCTGTTCCAGAAGCTTGACCTCAAGCTGCAACCGCCGCAGTTCGAGTTGATAAAGCCGGTCGCAATTGAGACGCTTCGGCCGTTCGCCCAGGGGAATGACCAACCGGCCATAAGCCGACAGCGATTTGTCGGGCGAGTTCAGGGAATCGCTGATGACGCCCGTATCGAAATAGCTTCCGCCACTGGATATCGATGAGTGACACGTCGTGCCGTCGGCCGCGCGAACTTCGTCATATCCATTGGGTGAGACGACCCCCGGCAGGGCGAAACCACTGTGGTTCTGCCTGACGGCATAGACCTGCTCGCTTGCTCTGGCTCCACCCGCTAGAGAGGCCATGCAGACGGCCAAACCGATCACAGCCGGTGTGCAATGAACTTTCCGCATATCTGTGCCTTCATACCAAGATGAGCTTCGGGAAACGGGATGCTTTCCGTGCATATCCGCACGCGACGTTCGCGCTCGCCTTCGAAATTGACCACAACAACAACCGGACGCGACTGTTTTGCTCCGAGCGTAAAAGTCTGAGGCGTCACGCGTGCTTTCACGGGCCGGAATTCGGCATCGTAAACGCGCACGGCGACGTCGATCCGGTGGCTGTAAGGGTTTTGCGGATAGACGCGGACGGCAAAGCTGTCCGTATAGCTACGGACCACACCGCGCATGGGAGACATTGACTGCGAAAACGCAGGTGGCGTCGATGCGGCGAGAGCGGCACCGAACATCATGACAAACCGGAGCATGGCCGTGCCTACTCGCAAACGACCGTGACAAAGGTTTCGTATTTTCCCTTGTGAAAGATCGACTTCTGAGAGACGGCGCGCAGGTTTACAACGACATTTGTCACGCCCATTTCCAGCGGGGTCTTCGTCGCCCCTGAAACACTGGAAGTCGTTGTTCCACCGCTGGTTTTGTAGCTGGAAGTGAATGTCGCAGACGCATCACCAGCGGGCGCGGTGGTGAAGTTCTTCGGGTTGCGCAGATTGACCTTGAAACCAGACGAGGTGGTGTAAATGGCGGCAACACCGGCGCGACCGCCAGACGCTGCAGAATCGAGCGCATAGAAGCCATCGCGCGCCAGTTTGCCTGGGGTCTGAAACTCCACGCTGCATGTATCATCGATCACTGCTTTGAACGGAATATTGGCCTCCAATGCAGAGGCAGATGTTGAATAGGGTAATAATAACAATAATGAAAATAAATACTTCACTTTAAACCTCATTTGAAAAATAAATATAGAATTCCTCAAACCAAAGAGATCGTCAAATGAAATAAAGGAACATTGCATATCTGCTTTAAAGTAGGCAGGCGCTTTTCAGCGCCTGCCCTTGTTGGTCCAGGAGGCGTCGCTCGCCCAACTGCCCGATGACCGGGAACTCATGCGCGGGTCCAGCCCCTGCCGCATGAGCTGAACCTCAAGCTCCAGCCGCTCGATCTCCAGCTGATAAAGCCGGTCGCAGTTAAGGCGCGTCGGCCTTTCTCCCAAGGGCACAACGAGACGGCCATAGGCCGATACGTTGTCATTCGCGCCGCCAATGACGCCGGAATCGAGATACGCACCGGAACCGGACATGGAAGCGCGACAGGTGGTGCCGTCTGCGGCACGCACTTCGTCAAACCCGTTTGGCATCGTGACGCCCGGCAGGGTCACGCCTGTCTGGTTCTGATTGATGATGTACTGATCCTCTGCCTGGCTGGCAGCCGCACCAGCCAGCAGGAAACACAGGGCCACGCTCAATTGGCGCGGTAAGCGATGAAGCGTCCACATATCTGGGCTCTAATCCTCGTTTTCTGATCGGGAAAGGGAATGCTCTCCGTGCAAATCCGCACGCGTCTGGTTCTGCTCTCGCCGAAATCGACGGAGACCAGAACAGGACGCGACACATCGCTCCCCAGCATCATTTTCGAGGGTACGACCTTCGCCGCAATCGGTCGGAAATCCTCGTCATAGACCCGCACCGCCACCTCAATGCGATGGCGGTACGGATTGTGCGGGCGAACCCGCACGGCGAAGCTGTCGGAGAAGCTTCTGATCTCCCCGCGCATCGGTGTCATGGATTGTGCTGCGGCAGGCGTGACCGTCGCCAGAACGACGATCGCCGCGACAAACTTCGCCATCATGGCTGCCTCCTACTCGCAGGTGATCGTGACGTCGGCGATGTAGGTGCCGACGGCAAAGATCCCCGTGGACTTCGTCGCCGTGAGGTCGACGCTAGCCATCGTGAGGCCCGTTGAAAGTGGGGTCAAAGTTGGACCAGGAATATCCGTCACGCTGGTCGCGCCCGTCGTCGTATACTTGGATGCAAAAGTTACATGAGCATTGCCGGTCGGCGGCGCCGAGGAAAATGCGGTCGGCGCCGTGGTCGACAAGGAGTATCCCGCGCCCGTCGCCAGAACGGATGCGCGACCGGCTATGCCGCCGCTCAAATCGGAACTCAAGACGGTAAAATCACCGCTGATACCCAGGGTTCCCGGAGAATCCACCGTAATGACACAGGTGGAATTAACCTCTCCACGGAACGGGATAACGCCACTGGCGGCAAAGGCGATGGATGGTGAAGCAAGCACCGTGAGAACGGCACCCGCCACAAGGGACATACGCATATGCGACTCCTACTTGATACGCGTGGGCCGCCCCTTGAAGAAACACTACCATGGGAAGCATTTTAGAAAAGAAGAATGTAATCTAAAGTTGCATTTATTCCTGATCATGGTTAACAGTTTTATGGCTTTCCGAACCCGCGAACGCGCGCCATCCGAAGCGGGGGGAAGATACCAGCCGCCCCTCCCCCGTCGCTTTCCCTGCGCTACAGGTCGCAAATCAGCCATGGGAACCGGCAGATCGCGCCCTATTCTCCTTTGAGACGCATGTTTGCGAGCAATCCGGAGCGCGGAACGGGAAGCCCTGCCCGCGCAATGTGAGCAGCGGGAGCCAGAGAATGTCCGACGACGAGATCATCCTGTCCGAGCTTGCGGACGACGAACTCGTGCAGCAGATGCATGACGACCTCTATGACGGGCTCAGGGAGGAGATCGAGGAAGGCACGCGCATTCTTCTGGACCGGGGCTGGAAGCCCTATGAGGTTCTGACCGAGGCGCTGGTCGAAGGCATGCGGATCGTCGGCGAGGATTTCCGCGACGGCATTCTGTTCGTTCCCGAAGTGCTTTTGTCAGCCAATGCCATGAAAGCTGGCATGGCGATCCTGAGGCCCCTTCTGGCCGAAACCGGCGCACCCAAACAGGGCAAGATGGTGATCGGCACCGTGAAGGGCGACATTCACGACATCGGCAAGAACCTCGTCAGCATGATGATGGAGGGCGCGGGCTTCGACGTGATCGACATCGGCATCAACAACCCGGTCGAGAACTATCTGGCGGCAATCGAAGAGCACCAGCCCGACATTGTCGGCATGTCGGCGCTGCTGACGACGACCATGCCCTATATGAAGGTCGTGATCGACACGATGAAGGAAAAGGGCATCCGCGACAATTACATCGTTCTGGTGGGCGGAGCGCCGCTCAACGAGGAATTTGGCCAGGCCGTGGGCGCGGACGCCTATTGCCGCGATGCGGCGGTGACGGTGGAAACCGCCAAGGAACTGATCAGGCGCAAGCACAATCTGACGGCCGGCGCCTGACCTTCTTCAAGGCCGGGCGGTGCCCGAAATGCTTCAAGGCCGGGTGTTGCCCGAAATGTCAGTTGGCGGCGCGCACGACATTGCGACCGGCATTCTGGGTCGCATCGACCGCATTGGCCGTATCCTGACCGACGCCGCGGATCGTGTTGGCGCAGCCGGCTGCAGAGCCTGCGACCAGAACGAGGATCGCCAGACGGGAAAGAGTGGAAAGTTTCATGGTTTATCTCCCTCACGGATAGACCGCCCGAACAGACTGGGCCGCCACGATGAATGAACGCGCAAAACCGGAAAAAGTTCTCAGCCCCGCGAAAGTTCCCGTCCCGGAGCGCGTTCTTGTCATCGCCTGCGGGATGATTGCGCGCGAAATCCTTGCGGTGCGCGACCGCTACGGCTTCGACCATCTGGAACTCACCTGCCTGCCGGCGGAATTTCACTACCGCCCCGAGCGCATCGCGCCTGCCATGGACAAAGCCATCCGGGAGGCGCTTGCGCAGGGCTATCGCCACATTTTCGCGGGCTATGCCGATTGCGGCACGGGCGGCGGGCTCGACCGGGTTTGCGAAAAGCATGGGGTTGAGCGCATCGAGGGCCCGCACTGCTTCGCCTTCTACCAGGGGCTTTCCCGCTTTGAAGCGGTTGCCGAGGCGGACATGCTCTCCTTCTACATGACGGATTTTCTCTGCCGCCAGTTCGACGCGTTTTTCATGAAGCCGATGGGGCTCGACCGGCACCCGGAGCTCATTCAGGACTTTTTCGGCAATTATCAAAAGCTTGTCTATCTGGCGCAAACGGAAGATCCTGCGCTTGAGGCCGTGGCGCAGAAGGCGGCGCGCCTGCTTGGCCTCGCCTATGAAAAGCGGCAAACCGGGTATGGCGACCTGCCGGCAGCCCTTGCGGGGGCGCTGAAAAACCACTGACGCTTCGGAAACCGCCATGAAATGGTTACATTGGCGGTGCTTTGCTGACCTGCGTTCCGGAGAAACTCATGCACCGTCTCATCACCATTTCACTGGCGCTCGGCCTCATGGCCGGCGCGGCCAATGCCCAGTCGCTGGTTCAGGAAAAACTCGACATGGAGCGGGCCGGTTTTGAGAAGGACACGGTCGTACAGAAAATCACCTATCGCGATGCGGCGCGGCTTGATGCCTATGAACGGATGCGCGGCGAGGCTTTCAAACAGGCCAGAGCCGGCGGCGCGGCAGAAGACATCGCGCTACTCGACGAGATCGACGGGCGGCAGAAGCGCTCCTTTCAGGGGCTCGACCTCTCCGGTGCGTGGCAATGCCGCACCATCAAGACCGGGGGGCTTGCGCCACTCATCGTCTATGGCTGGTTCGGGTGCGAGGTCAGCGATGACGGATCGGGCTGGTTCTTTGAAAAGCTGACCGGATCGCAGCTGACAGACGGCCATTTTTTCGACGATGGCGATTCGCGCATGATCTATCTCGGCGTCTTTTCGGTGAGCGGCGACCAACCGCCCGCCTATGGCGCAGGGCGCGAAACCGATCAGGTGGGCTATGTTTTCCGCGACGGCGAAGCGCAATGGCGCATTGAATTTCCAGCGCCGGAGCGAGAATCCATCCTCGACATCATGGAAATTCGACGGGCGCAATAACATATCGGATGGGGGCGGAAGCTTGCAGCCATTGTCATGAAGGCTTAACGGCATTCGAACAAGACTGTTTGACGTCCCCTTTGGGATTCGCAGGGCGGGCAAGACGAGTACGATGAAAGCTGAGGGAACGGACTTGGACACGGTGTTGGGCGCACCGCCCGCTGAGCTGCCGCCGCGCCGGCTGTCGCGCATTTTCCGCGACCTGGCAAAACGTGCAGAAGACAAGGTTTCCATCGGCGAAATCCGCCAGGCGCTCGGCGATCGCAGCTTTGCGACGCTTTTCGTGTTCTTCGCCTGCCTCAATCTCCTGCCCTTCCCGCCCGGCAGCACGGTGATCCTGGGACCGCCGCTGGTGCTGATTGCGATCCAGATGGTGATGGGCAACCGTACCGTCTGGCTGCCCAACTTCCTGCTCAACAAATCCATCGGGGCCGACAAGTTTCGCCATATGAGTGAGCGCTTCATTCCCCGGCTGATCCTCGTCGAACGGCTGATCAAGCCGCGTTACTGGCCGTTTGCGCGGGACCATGCGGACCGGGTCATCGGCCTCATTGCGCTGGTTCTCTCCATTGCGGTGACGCTGCCGATCCCGCTCGGCAACTGGTTCCCGGCCTTTTCCTGCGTGCTGGTGGGCCTCGCGCTTTCGGAGCGTGACGGCATCCTTCTCAGCATCGCCATCACATGCGGCGTGCTTTCGCTTCTGGTGATTGCCGGCGTCGTGGTCGGCGCCAGCATGATGGCCGGCGCCGTGATGCACTAGATCGCCCTTGTGCGTCCCACAGGACGCGTAAAGGACGATCCGGACTGTTGCCGTTCCACCTTCTTCCACGTCGCATTTGAATGCGTGCGCGTCGCCCGCCAGCAAGCGGGCGCGCAATGCATTCGGCAATGCTGAAAACGGAGGAAGGAACAAGCGCTTATGGCCAATCTGATCGTGGTATACTGGCGTGATATCCCCGCGCAGGTGATCGTCCGGAAAGGACGGCAGAACGCCAGGCGCGAACTGCCGCTGCGCTTCACCGAGGCGATAGACATGTGCGCCATGCGGGTGGGCGCGCGCGACAGCGACGCCTATCTGGCCGAGTGGCGGCGCGGCGATCCGGTTTCCGTCAGCGACGATCTGGAGGCGGAAGCCGACAGAGCACTCGAAACCATCGAGCGTGATTATGACAGGGCGCGCCTCGTGGCGCTCGTCAAGGCAGGCGGTCATGACGGGAAATGACAGCACAAAAACGACCACGGTAACCCAGGCGACGCTGGTGAAGAAAACCCGCGAGCGGCTTGCCTACCGGCCGGCTGACGTGTCGCCGCTGCGGCGCGTGCAAAGACGCTACACGATGCGGCGCTGGTCGGTTCGGCATGCGCGGTTTCTCGAATGGGTCTATGCGCGCTTCTCCAGCCTGTTTCTGGCGCTGCATCCGTTCTGGAACGCCGTCGGCTATGCGCGGGCTGAAAAGCCGGTGAAATTTGTTGAACGGCAGGTGAAGGGCCTGATGTTCGACTGCCGCATGTGCGGCCAGTGCATCCTCTCCTCCACCGGCATGTCGTGCCCGATGAACTGCCCGAAACAGTTGCGCAACGGCCCCTGCGGGGGCGTGCGGGCCAATGGGCACTGCGAGGTGGAGCCGGACATGCCCTGCGTGTGGGTGAAGGCCTGGGAAGGCGCACAGGCGATGCGGAATGGCGATGCGATCCTCGACGTGCAGAAGCCGGTGGATCAGTCTCTGCGGGAAAGTTCGGCCTGGCTGCGGGTGACGGCGCGGGCCGCACAGGAACGCGAAAATGCAGCCGGGAGCAGTGCCGCATGAGCCCGCGCCCGCCGCAGATCGATGAGAACCCCGAAGGCGTCGACCTGCCGCTGGAGCCCCTGCCCGGCCACGCCTCGCGCGGGCGGCTGGAACGCGTTCTGCGGCGCGGCGAATTTGCGGTGACAGCAGAGCTGAACCCGCCCGACAGCGCCAATGCGCAGGATGTCTACGAGCGGGCGGCGATCTTCGACGGCTGGGTGGACGGCATCAACGCGGTGGATGCATCGGGCGCGAACTGCCACATGTCGTCCATGGGCATCTGCGCGCTGCTGACGCGCATGGGCTACGCCACCATCATGCAGATCGCCTGCCGCGACCGGAACCGCATCGCCATTCAGGGCGATGTGCTAGGGGCCGCCGCCATGGGCGTGAGCAACATCATGTGCCTGACGGGCGATGGCGTGCAGGCCGGCGATCAGCCGGGCGCAAAACCCGTGTTCGACCTCGACTGCATGTCGCTTCTGGAAACCGTTCGGACCATGCGCGACGAGGAGAAATTCCTGTCGGGCCGCAGGCTCACCACGCCGCCGGCGGTGTTTCTCGGCGCGGCGATCAATCCGTTCGCCCCGCCCTGTGACTTTCGCCCGCAGCGGCTCGCCAAGAAGATCGCCGCCGGCGCACAGTTTGTGCAGAGCCAGTATTGCTACGATGTGCCGATGCTGAGGGAATACATGAAGCGCGTGCGCGACATGGGGCTTGATGAAAAATGCTTCATCCTTGTGGGTGTCGGCCCGCTCGCATCGGCAAAGACGGCACGCTGGATCCGCACCAATGTGCCCGGCGTGCACATTCCCGACGCCGTGATCGCACGGCTTGAAGGGGCCGAAAACCAGAAAGAGGAAGGCAAGCGCCTGTGCATCGACATCATCAATGAGGTGAAGGAGATCGAAGGCGTTTCCGGCGTTCATGTCATGGCCTACCGGCAGGAGGAGTTCGTGGCCGAGATCGTGCACGATTCAGGCGTTCTGAAGGGCCGCAGGCCATGGAAGCGCGAACCCGGTCTGGACGATGCGCTGGTCGCCGAAAGGCTCGACCATATTCTGCATGACAATCCGAGCGAACGGCCCGTGGAGATGGTGAAAGACGCCAGCGAAACGAGTGTCGATACGAATTGAGATCATCGATCAGCGACATGAAGCGCGTTTCATGTCTCCCAGGAGGACAGTGAATGACCCGAACCATCGTCGCCTCTGCCACAAAGGAAGTCGTGATCGGCTTCGACCAGCCCTTTTGCGTGATCGGCGAGCGCATCAACCCGACCGGGCGCAAGAAGCTCGCCGCAGAGATGGTCGCAGGCAATTTCGAGACGGTGAAGAATGATGCGCTGGCGCAAGTTGCGGCCGGTGCAACCATGCTGGACGTGAATGCCGGTGTGACGGCGGTCGATCCCAACGCCACCGAACCCGGCCTTCTGGTGCAAACCCTGGAGATCGTGCAGGAGCTGGTGGACGTGCCGCTCTCCATCGACTCTTCCGTTTCCGCCGCCATCGAGGCCGGGTTGAAGGCTGCCAGGGGGCGTCCGCTGGTGAATTCGGTGACCGGCGAAGAAGAGAAGCTGGAAGCCATCCTGCCGCTGATCAAGAAGTACGATGTACCGGTGGTCGCCATTTCCAATGACGAAACCGGCATTTCGGAAGATCCCGATGTGCGCTTCGAAGTGGCGAAGAAGATCGTCCAGCGCGCCGCCGATTTCGGCATTCCCGCGCATGACATCGTGGTCGATCCGCTGGTGATGCCGATCGGCGCCATGGGCACGGCCGGCCAGCAGGTGTTTCGGCTGCTCAGGCGGCTGCGCGAGGAATTGAAGGTGAACACCACCTGCGGGCTTTCCAACATCTCGTTCGGCCTGCCACACAGGCACGGCATCAATGCCGGTTTCATTCCGATGGTGATCGGGGCCGGCATGACGAGCGCCATCATGAACCCCTGCCGCCCGCAGGAAATGGAGATGGTGCGCGCGGCCAATGTGCTGAACGGCACGGACCCCAACTGCTCCCGCTGGATCATGACCTATCGCGACCATCAGCCAGCCGCGGCCGGAGCAGCGCCCCCCGCTGCAGCACCTGCCTCGGGCAGCGGGCGGCGGCGCGGCGGACGCGATGCGCGCCGCGCGCGGGAGTGAGATAACCTTGGACATACCGACATGCATAAGGGCATCGGACATGATACAGGCTCCCGGCATGCGGGGATGGCCATGAGCGACGACCCGCTCGTGCTCTTCATGCCGTCGGGCAAGCGCGGGCGCTTTCCCAAAGGCACGACAATTCTGGACGCGGCGCGACAGCTTGGTGTCTATGTGGAGAGCGTATGCGGTGGCCGCGCCACATGCGGGCGCTGCCAGATCGAGGTTCAGGAAGGCCAATTCGCAAAGCACAGGATCACGTCCTCCGAGGATCACATCTCGCCGGTCGGCCCGCGCGAGGCGCGCTATGCGGAGAAACGCGCCATGCCGGCGGGACGCCGCCTCTCCTGTTCGGCGACAGTCGAGGGCGATCTCGTCATCGACGTGCCGCAGGATGCCGTCATCAACGCGCAGGTGGTGCGCAAGGACGCCGACACCCGCATCATTGAGCGCCGCCCGGCAATGCACCTTTGCTATGTCGAGGTGGAAGAACCCGACATGCACAGGCCGCTCGGCGATCTCGACCGGCTGAAGGCAGCGCTCCAGAAGGACTGGGGCTTTGGGCGCATGGAAGTGGATGCACACCTGCTGGCGCAGGTTCAGGGCATACTGCGCGCCGGCCAGTGGGCGGTCACCGCAGCCGTGCATCAGGATGCCGAAGACGACATTGCAAGGCTGGCGGCGCTGTGGCCGGGACTGAAGAACGAAGCCTATGGGCTTGCCTGCGACATCGGCTCCACGACCATCGCCATGCATCTCGTCTCGCTTCTGTCGGGCCGCGTGGTGGCGTCTGCCGGCGCGTCGAACCCGCAGATCCGGTTTGGCGAAGACCTGATGAGCCGGGTTTCCTATGTGATGATGAACCCGGACGGGCGCGAGGCCATGACGCGCGCCGTGCGGCAGGAAATCTCGAAACTGGTGCAGAAAGTGGCGGACGATGGCGGCATCGAACGGCATGACATTCTCGATGCGGTGTTCGTCGCCAACCCCATCATGCACCACCTGTTTCTGGGGATCGACCCGACGGAGCTGGGCGGCGCGCCCTTCGCGCTGGCCGTGTCGGGCGCGGTGAAGCTCAAGGCCGACGATCTCAGGCTGAAGCTCAACCCCGGTGCGCGAACCTATCTCCTGCCCTGCATCGCCGGCCATGTGGGCGCGGACGCTTCTGCCGTGACGCTGGCGGAAGGCCCGCACCGGCAGGACGAGATGATGCTGATTGTCGATGTGGGCACCAATGCGGAGATCGTGCTTGGCAACCGGGCGCGCGTGGTGGCTGCCTCCTCGCCGACAGGCCCTGCCTTCGAGGGCGCCGAGATTTCCGCCGGCCAGCGCGCCGCCCCCGGCGCCATCGAGCGGGTGCGCATCGACCGCGAAACACTCGCTCCGCGCTATCGCGTGATCGGCTGCGATCTCTGGTCGGACGAGCCCGGCTTTGCCGAAGCGCTGGGCGAAACCGGCGTAACCGGCATTTGCGGTTCGGGCATCATCGAGGTGATTGCGGAGATGTATCTGAGCGGCATCATCTCGGAAGATGGCGTGGTGAACGGAGCACTGGCAGAGACGAACCCGCGCATCATCGCCGAGGGACGCACCTTCTCCTACGTTCTGAAGGAGAGCGGACCACGGCTGACCGTGACCCAGAACGATGTGCGGGCGATCCAGCTCGCCAAGGCCGCACTCTATGCAGGCATCAGGCTTTTGATGGAAAAGCAGGCGGTGGCGACGGTGGACACGATCCGCTTTGCCGGTGCATTCGGCTCCTTCATCGATCCGCTTTACGCCATGGTGCTGGGGCTCATTCCCGATTGCGACCCCGACCGGGTTTCAGCTGTGGGCAATGCTGCGGGCACCGGCGCGCGCATGGCGCTTTTGAACCGCGACCACCGGCGCGAAATCGAGGAGACGGTGAAGCGCATCGAAAAGATCGAGACGGCGCTGGAGCCGAAATTCCAGGAGCATTTCGTGCACGCCATGGCGCTGCCCAACAAGATCGACGCCTTTCCCAGGCTGGCCGAACGGGTTTCCCTGCCGCCACGACAGCTGGCGGATGCGCAAAACGGCGATGGCGAAGCGCGCCCGCGCAGACGCTCACGCGAAGAACGCGCGGCGCGGCGGCGGCGCGACTGAGTATCAGCCGGCGTCAACCGCGCTGAGCATGTCCGCAGTGATGGACTGACGCCAGCGGGCGCTTTCAGCCCAGGGATCAGGCCCGGAGAGGCGTTCTGCCATGTCGGCAAGCGTAAAGGCGTTTGCGGCTTCGATGCTTTTCAGTTCCGCCCATGAAACGGGCGTCGCCACCGGTGCGCCGGGTCTGGCCCGTGTCGAATAGGGTGCGATGGCGGTTGCGGCGCGCTCATTGCGCAGCCAGTCGACAAAGACCCGCCCTGTCCGTTTCTCTTTGGAGGCTTCCGCCAGAAAGCGATCCGGCTCGTCCTTTGACAGTTTGCGCGCGAAGCCGTGTGCAAAACGCTTCACATCAGGCCATTCGCGCCGGCGCTCCAGCGGCGCGACCACGTGAATGCCCTTGCCGCCGGTCAGGAGCGGCTGACTTTCAAGGCCGAGATCGGAAAGCCTTGTGCGCACAGCGAAGGCGGCGCTGCGAACGGCAGCGAAATCCAGTTCCTCATCCGGGTCGAGATCGAAAACCAGCCGGTCCGGCGCGTCGAGACGGTCGATGCGCGATCCCCAGACATGGAACTCCAGCGTGCTCATCTGCACGGCGGCGATGATTCCGGCGAGATCGTCAATATGGAGATAGTCGTCGCGCTCACCGCTCTTTTCGGTGATCTCCATGCGCCCGACCGCTTCGGGAAAGCCCTTGCCGCCATGGCGCTGGAAGAAGCAGGGACTGCCCTGCCCGTCCGGGCAGCGCACGAGGCTGACGAGGCGCTTTTCAACATGCGGGAGCATGCGCCCTGCGACACGCTCATAATGGCGCGCCAGATCCAGCTTGCTGATGCCGGCCTCGCCAAACAGCGCCTTGTCGGGGCTGGAAAGCGCAATGCCGGCAAGCTGCGGCCGATCATCCGAACGCATCGTATATGGCCTCCCCGTGTTCAGGCCCGATTGTCCTCCACGAAGGCATCGAAGGTGGAGCGGATGTGGTCGGCTGCGGCCTTTACCGGCGCGGAAGCGTCGGGCGCGACGACCATGCCGATGTGATAATTGCCAAGTTTCGGCAGCCCGTCCTTGACGCCGAGCTCCACCAGATCTCCGTGCAGGAAGGATTTGGGAAGCGGCGCGATGGCGAGATCGGAAAGGATGGCGGCGCGCTGGCCTGCCGTATGGGCGCTCATATAGGCGATGCGATAATCGCGGCCGTCTTTTTCCATGGCCTTCAGCGCGCCGGCGCGCCAGGCGCAGCCCTCTTCCCAGATGGAGAGCGGCAAGGGTTCGCGCAGATGGGCGCTTCCGCCCTTTGCGCCGGCCCAGACGATGGGCTCGGTGTAGACGATCTGCACGCCGTTTTCAGCGGAGTCGTCCGTGCATGTGAGAAGGGTGAGATCAAGTTGCCGGTTGGCCATGCGCTTGCGCAGATTGAAGCTCTGGTCGATGACCACGTCAACGGCAATGGCAGGATGGGTTTCTGCAAAACGTTTCAGGACGTTTGGCAGGATGCGCTCGCCGTAATCGTCCGGCGATCCTAATCGTACGATGCCGCTGATGTCGGGCATGACGAATTTCGAAACGGCTTCACGGTTTAACGCCAGGAGCCTTCTGGCGTAGCTTAATAATAACTCGCCGTCGGAGGTGAGCGATACCGAACGCGCGTCACGCACGAAGACCGAGCGCCCGAGCATCTCCTCAAGCTTCTTGATCTGCATCGAAACCGCCGATGGCGTGCGGAAGACGGCGTTGGACGCCGCAGTGAAACTGCCCGTTTCCGCAATCGCGACGAAGGTTCGCAGAACGTCCAGCTCCAATAAGGGAACGGGATGATTGACGGGAGCGTTCATGGCGTTCTCCATTCAATAACTTTGAACGAAAGCATCATTCGATTGTGTTTGATTGAACATCAACCTTGCGGCATAGTCAACAGCGTCAGGCAACGACGAGAGGCGAAAGCCAACCAAAGGAGAAGACGATGTCTGTTTTCACACGCGTCAATCATTTTGTCCGTCACTACCGCACAGCCCTCAACCGCCGCCGCACCGAGCGTCTGATCGGCACATTGCCGGCAGAGATCCGCAAGGATATCGGCTGGCCCAGCCAGTATACGGGCCTTCAATCGGATGGTCAGGACAACCGCGGCATCTCGCGGCTCTGAACAACGGGGCATCAAACAGGAGTGCGTTCAATGATATCGCTGGGAAAAGCCCTCAAAGCGGTGCGTGATTTCGCGATTGAATTCGACGCAATGACGCATCATGCAAAATACGGCCTCCGTCCAACGGAGAAGAAGAACGCGTCGTCGACCAGACACGCGGACTGAGATGGCCAAATCCGCCACGCGCTTAGTTGCACCCGCAGCCAGACCATCCCTGCATTGAAAGACCCCGGCCAAACCACCGGGGTCTTTTTTGTCTCCGGTGGCGCTGAAAACACCACGATTTCGCCGAAAATGTCGTTTTCCCGGCGGAGCGCTTCGCATTTCCCATGCAACAGCGCCCGCGCAGCGGTTAGTTTTCCGCCATCCAACGAGCGACCCCATTCCATCACGCATGGAAGGCGCCCGGTGAGAGCCGACTGTCTTTCGATATTGCTGTTTCCATGGAGCGCAGGATGAAGCTTTTCGCACGCATTTTCCGCCGCAGGCGGGTTTCCAATCCGAACACGGTTTTCGCACGCCAGCGGCTTGGCAGGACCATGCCCGGCGAAACCGGCGCGCTGGCCGGCGCGCGTTTCGGATTTCTGGTGAACTGAGTTCCCCGGCCCGGTTACACCATCCGTTTCAGAGCCACCGTCCGACACGCGGAACGGTGGCTTTTTCGTTCTACCGTTTAAGAATTCGCCACGAAACAGTTGGGTTGGGCGCACATAAAGCTGGGACTGCCCGCGCCTGCCGCATTGACAGAAAACCCTTTTCCTGATGACGCTTTGACGACAGCAGCATGATGAGGAGAGAGCATCATGCGCGATCGGGAGGCAATATGGCGGAAGAGCATAGCTGCAAGCGGTCCATCGTTTTCTTTCTGATCCCCGACTTCACCATGATGGCGTTTGCCGCGGCGCTTGAGCCGTTGCGCGCCGCCAACCGCATGGCGGGCTACGCGGCCTATCAATGGCGGCTGGCGAGTGCAGATGGCCTGCCGGTGCGCGCATCGAACGGTGTTGAAGTGGCCGTCAGCTCGTCATTGGCCGATGAACGGCGGATGATGACCGGCCATGAACGCCCCTCGATGGTGATCGTGTGCAGCGGCCTCAATGTCGAGGATTACAGCGACAAGACCGTGTTTGCCTGGCTGCGCGAGGAATACAATCGCGGTGTGACCCTGGGCGGGCTTTGCACGGCCGCCCATGTGCTCGCCAGCGCCGGCCTTCTGACCGACAGGCGCTGCGCAATCCATTGGGAAAACCTGCCGGGCTTTGCAGAAAAGTTCCCGCGCGCCAATGTCTATGCGGATCTGTTCGAGACCGAAGCGAACATCTACACCTGCGCCGGCGGCACCGCCGCCATGGACATGATGCTCAAGCTGATCGGCGAGGATTTTGACGAGAACCTGATCAACCGCGTCTGCGAGCAGTTACTTACCGACCGGGTGCGCAGCCCCTCCGACCGCCAGCGCCTGCCGCTGAGAGCCCGGCTCGGCGTTCAGAATTCGAAGGTTCTGACCATTATCGAACTGATGGAGGCCAATCTCTCAGAGCCGCTTTCGCTGGTGCAGGTGGCGGAGACTGTCGGGCTTTCCCGCCGCCAGATCGAGCGGCTTTTCCGGCAGGAGATGGGACGCTCCCCGGCGCGCTATTATCTCGAAATCCGGCTCGACCGCGCGCGGCATCTCCTCATCCAGTCTTCCCTGCCGGTGGTGGAGGTGGCGGTCGCCTGCGGCTTCGTCTCGGCATCGCATTTCTCCAAATGCTACCGCGAACTCTACGCGCGCTCGCCGCAGCAGGAGCGCGCCGACCGAAAGCAGCTTCTGGTCGCCTGAGCGAAAAAATCCGCCGGGCGTGTCGGATCGGGCCGCTCTCATTCGTTTCTCGAACATCAGAAGCAGGAGACACAGCGATGACCGAGACAATCGACGTAAAGCCCGAAACCGAACATGAACTGGTGCTCGCGCGCATCATCGCAGCGCCGCGCGAAAAGATCTTCCGCGCCTGGACCGATCCGGAAATCCTGAAACAATGGTTCGTGCCGAAACCATGGACCATTGCCAGGGCCGAGCTCGATGTGCGTCCGGGTGGCAAATCGCTGATCGTGATGCGCGATCCGGAGGGAAACGAATATCCCAATCCCGGCGTCTTTCTTGAGGTGGTGGAGAACGAGAAGATCGTGACCACCGACGCCTACACCGATGCGTGGACGCCTGCGGCCAAGCCCTTCATGACCATGATCCTGACGCTTGAAGATGCGGGCGAAGGAAAGACCCGCTACATTGCCCGCGCCCTCCACTGGTCTGCCGAAGACGTCGCAGCGCATGAGAAGATGGGGTTTCACGAAGGCTGGGGCCAATGTGCAGAACAGCTGGAAGAGGTCGCCGCAAGACTCTGAATCGACTCACGGATCGGTCCACATCCAGGAGCGGTCCTGCCACATCTTTTCGCCGATCAGGCAATCATAGATGTCGTGATAGCGGGCGCGGATCACCGGTGGGCGCTCGCCGGGCGCACCGGCCAGCTCCAGAACCAGCTTTCGCCTGATCGCCTCTGGAAACTGCGCCCATTCATTGACCGGCACCACAAAAGCACCCGGCCCGCCAATCACGCATTCGCGGTAATAGGTGTCCAGATCCTCGACATCGAAACGGGTGGTGAGCCCGCCATTGGTCATGAGCGGCAGACCATTGATGGTTATGCCGAGCGCCACCAACCGGTCGCGGGCCGGAACGACCGGGCCGCCCTGATTGTTGGGGCCGTCGCCGGAAATATCGACCACGCGCCGCAGGCCGCGAAAACCGCTTTCGGCCAGAAGATCGCCGGCGAAATCGAGCGCACCTGAAATCGAGGTGCGCCGCGCGCTGCCCGGCGGATTGGACGAGAGACGGGCAGCGAAGCCGGCCGCGTCTTCGACGGAAGCGATGCGGGTCCAGGGCACGACAACCCGCTGCGAGTAGTTGCCCGCCCATTCGAAATAGGTGACCGCGATCTTGCCGTGCAGGCCGCTCAGAATGGCCTTGATGACGTCTTCATGCGTCATGGCCTCGGCATAGCCGCGCCGCTGGATCTCCAGCTCGCCCGCCGACATGGAAAGGGAGACATCCACGGCGAGGACGAGCTGGACATCGACGGCCTCCTGCGCATCTGCGGGCCGGTTGCCCGCAAGAAGAGCACAAGAGAGCGCCAGGAGAGCGGCCAGAAAACCGCCATTCGTGAAGCGCCGGGGCTTTGACGAAATGGACATGCCCCAGTTTAAACCATGCACAGGGCATCAAAAATCAGGCAATTGGGCGTAGTCGCCTAACAACTCGGCTGGATCGCCGTGCGTCCATTTGGACGCACAAAGAATGATCTACATCATTGAAGGAGCATCCGTGTAACCGAAAACCGGATTCCACTTTTCCATCCAATGCTCCGGATCGCTGGATAAAAAAAAGCGCGCTCAAGGCGCGCTTTCTTCCGACTTTATTCAACCATCGGTTCGCAAGGCTGCATTCTCCGGGTCGAACGGACTTTCGCTGATCACCCGGGCGGGATGCAGATCACCGAGGATTTTGATCTCCAGTTCCGTGCCCTCGGCCGCATGCTCGGGGCGCACCATGGCGAGCGCCAGGCTTTTTCCCACACGCCAGCCATAGCCGCCATGGGTGGCGCGGCCCGCCAGTTCACCGGCCCTGTAGATCGCCTCATTGCCGCGCGCATCGGCATCGCGCACGCCGCCGATTTCCAGCGTGACATAGTTCCAGCCAAGCCCCGCATCGCGCTGCTTGAGCAGAGCCTCACGGCCAATGAATGCGCCCTTGTCCGGGTGGACGAAACGGTCGAGCCCGCTTTCCCACGCCGTGTATTCGATGGAGAGTTCGCGCGGGATCAGCCGGTAGCTCTTCTCGATGGCCATGGAGGTCATGGCGCGGATGCCAAAGGGGCGAATGCCGAACTCCGCACCGGCCTCCATGATGAGATCGAAGATAAGGTTCTGCTGCTCGATGGGATGGTGCAGCTCCCAGCCCAGCTCGCCGACGAAGTTCACACGCAGCGCATGGGCGCTCGCCCGGCCAATGGAGACCGGCTTTCCCGACAGCCACGGGAAGTCAGCATTGGAAAGCCCGGTGCGGGTGAGCTTTGCCAGAACATCGCGGCTTTTCGGACCGGCAAGAACGAAGACGCCATATTGCTGCGTGATGGGTTGCAGGACGACCGAGCCATCGTCAGGCAGAAGCTTGAACAGCACGTCGTGGTCATGCGCCTCGTAAGCACCGGCGGAGACCAGATAGAAACGGCCGGGCGTCCACTCATAAACGGTGAACTCGGACCGCACGCCGCCATTCTTCGTCAAGAGATGGCAGAGCGCCACGCGGCCACGCTTCTTTGGAATACGGTTGGCAAAAATACTGTCGAGCCAGGCCCTTGCGCCCGATCCCGAAACCTCGATCTTGGCGAAGGCCGACATGTCGAGCAGGCCGACATTCTCGTGAACATTCTTCACTTCATTGCCGACATGCTCGAAATAGTTGGAGCGGCGGAAGGACCATTTCTCCACCACGCGGCCATCTTCAAGCGCCGGCGCATGATTGTGTTTGAGAAGCACATCCGCACCGACGCCAAGGTCGTTTTCGGGCACTTCATAGCCCTCGGGCGCGAACCAGTTGGGCCGCTCCCAGCCATAGACGGAACCGAACACGGCCCCCAGCGCCTTCATCCGGTCATAGCTCGGCGTGGTCTTGAGCGGACGCGCCGCCGAACGCTCCTCGTCGGGATAGTGAACGGTGAAGACATTGGCATAGGCCTCCTCGTTTTTCTCGCGCAGATAGCCCTCGGTGGCATAGGGGCCGAAACGGCGCGGGTCGACGCCCATCATGTCGATGGAGGGTTCGCCCTCGACGATCCATTCGGCAAGCTGCCAGCCTGCACCGCCAGCCGCCGTGACGCCGAAGGAATGGCCCTCATTCAGCCAGAAATTCTTGAGCCCCGGCGCGGGGCCGATGATGGGGGAGCCGTCGGGCGTGTAGGCGATGGCGCCATTGTAGATCTTCTTGATGCCCACCTCGCCGAAGGCGGGAACACGCTCGATCGCCGTTTCCACATAGGGCATGAGGCGTTCCAGATCTTCCTGAAACAGCTCGTATTCGCTGTCGTCGGTCGGGCCGTCCACATAGCAGCAGGGCGCGCCGACCTCGTAAGGCCCAAGCAGGAGGCCGCCATTCTCCTCGCGCATGTACCAGGAGGAATCGCTCTCGCGCAGGACGCCCATTTCCGGCAGGCCTTCCTTCTTGCGCGCGACAATGGCCGGATGCGGCTCGGTGACGATGTACTGGTGCTCGACCGGGATCACCGGCACGTCGAGCCCGACCATGGCCCCGGTCGTGCGGGCAAAATTGCCGGTGCAGGAGATAACGTGTTCGCAGGCAATCTCGCCCTTGTCGGTGGTCACGGTCCAGGTCCCGTCATCGCCCTGCGCAATCGCCGTGACGGCGGTGTTGCGATAGATGGTTGCGCCGAGATCCCGCGCGCCCTTGGCGAGCGCCTGCGTCAGATCGGCAGGCTGGATATAGCCATCGTCAGGATGCTGGATCGCGCCAAGGAGCCCGTCGGTCTCGCAAAGCGGCCAGATCTCCTTCACCTGTTCGGGCGTCAGGATGTTGACCGGAATGCCGATGGTTTCGGCAATGCCGGCATAGTACATGTACTCGTCCCAGCGATCCTTCGTGCGCGCCAGACGAATGTTGGAGCATTGGGTGAAACCGACATTCATGCCGGTTTCCTCCTGAAGCTCCTGATAGAATTTCACCGAGTATTTGTGGATCTGGCCGACCGAATAGCTCATGTTGAACAGCGGCAGCAGACCGGCGGCATGCCAGGTGGAACCGGAAGTGAGCTCCTTGCGCTCGACCAGAACGACGTCCGACCAGCCCTTTTTGGCAAGATGATAGAGCGTGGACACGCCCACCACGCCACCGCCGATGACAACCGCCCGCGCCTTCGTCTTCATGGTCTCTCACTCCCTCGATCGCACTCCGGCCAACCGCGCAGGCAGGCTGGATGACACCCATGATCCGAAACGATCCTAGTCCGCCAAAGTCTTTGCCTCTTTGCCTGAATGCGACATTGCCGAAACGGCGCGCGCCATTAAGCAAAAGCGCCAATCAGACTGCCTGATTAACTTCTTCTGATCGCCTCTTCTGTAGAAACGACGCGACGACAGGCAGAAGGCACCCCGGGGGCACGACATGGCAACGGCAGTGAAACGCGGCACGGCGGCAGGGCAGCGCATGCGCCTGACAAGTCCGATCGCCATCCTCGGCATGACGGCCATCGCCATGGCAGTCGTTTTGATGCTGCCGCTCAACGTGCCCATCGGGCCGATGTACTGGGATCTCTTCATCTATTTCGATGCGGCCAACCGGATCTTTTCCGGGCAGGTTCCGGCAACCGATTTTTTCGCTCCCGTGGGACCGCTCGGCTATTATCTGTTCGCCGGCGGCGTGAAACTCTTCTCGAACGCACAGCCGCTGCTTCTGGTGCACTGGTCGCTCTTCGTTGTGACCGCACCGCTGATGGCGCTGGCGCTGTGGCAGGTCGACAGGACGTCACGCGGTGTTTCTCTGGCGCTGCTCCTGCCCTTCCTCGCCTTTGCCGTTCTGCCCTTCAACACACGCGAGTTCTATCCGTTCCCGGGTTCGGACGGGTTCGCCGTCTACAACCGGCAGATCTGTCAGCTTCTCTATGTACTGACGGTGGCGCTGGTTTATCTGCGCGACCAGCGCCTGCTGCTCACCTCCATCGTGGCAGGCATGACGGCGCTGTTCCTGACCAAGATCACCGGCTTTGCCTCAGGCGGCATTCTGTGCGCCTTCGCCTTTGCGGCAGGGCGCGTGCAGCTACGCACGGCCATCGCCTCGGCGCTGATCTTCTTCGCCATTCTGGGCGTACTGCAACTGTGGAACGGCATCACCCTCGCCTATATCAACGATATTCTGGCGCTCGTGGTGATGAACGAGGGCAGCCTCCTGCCCCGCTTCCTGCAGGCGGCCTCGCACACATTCGGCATCGTGGTGCCGGCGGGGCTTCTGGCGCTGTTCATGCTCTACCGGGACCGCGCGACACTCACAGAAACCCTGCGCAGCAAGCCACGCCTTCAGGCCATTGCGCGCTTCCTTGATCATGACGCTTTCTGGATCATGGTGGTGCTTTTTGCTGGCATCTTCTTCGAGACGCAGAACACCGGCAGCCAGGCGCTGATCTTCATTTGGCCGGTGCTTCTGCCGGTCCTGATGCGGCTCTGGCAGAGCGATGCACCGCGCAGCGCCTTCATCGCCGCCGGCCTGCTTGCCGCCGCTGCAGCACTTCCGCCGCTGGTGAACACCGCCGAGCGGGCCGCACGCACATATGTCGGCGCGATCAAGAACGTGACGATGCCAAGCGAAAACCTGAAGACGCTTGGCCGCCTCAACATGCGTCCGGAAATCCTCGCACGGGCGGAGAAGATGATGGGCTTTTACGCGAAGCATCGCAAGACCTATGCGGACTTCATCCGCATTCAGGAACTGCCCTCCTATGTGTTCTACTCGGAATTCGATTTCCAGATCGCGCATCTGATGGCCATCGACGAGGCCATCACCGCGATCCGCGAACTGGAGGCGGAACAGGGCGTCACCTTCGACACGGTCATGAACCTCAATTTCGTAAACCCCTTCCCCTGGCTGATGGACAGGGAAGCGCCACGGCACGTCTCCATCGGCGCGGACCCGACCCGCACCGTGCCGCCGCCGGACGCCGAGGCGCTGGAGGCGGTGCGTGAGGCCGATCTCATTCTGCACCCCACCTGCCCGCTGACGACCGCGAATGCGGATCTTCTGGCGCTCTACGCGCCCGCCATCGAGGACCATGAGCAGATCACGCTCAATGAGTGTTTCGACGCCTATCTGAGCCCGCTTATGGCGGACCGGATCGAATAGACGCAGCAGTTTTCTTCGAGGCTGGGTGCACGCCCCTCATCCGCCTGCCGGCACCTTCTCCCCGTGCACGGGGAGAAGGAAGCGTTGCTGTTGTTCAGTGCCAAGCGCCCCCGCCCTTCGACAAGCTCAGGATGAGGGCTGTTGAGTTGATGACGCCCGTAAATAGAACGGTTCGGAATGAACCACACCGCAAGCCCAGTAGTCCTCATCCTGAGCTTGTCGAAGGGCGGGGGCGCCTGGCGCTGCCCTCCCAACCGCCGCACTTCTGCAACGTCTCACTGCCGGGTTTGAGCGCTGGCGCACGCCCCTCATCCGCCTGCCGGCAGGCGGATGAGGGGCGTGCGGCATTGCAAACAAAAAGAAGGCCGGGACAAGCCCGGCCAGTTGTCGCGCGAGAGGCGCTGTTCCTAAATTTTTCAGAGCCTTGAGAGGCAGCCCTGAATCATCCTGTCAGAAGCCGGACCTTACTTCACCTGGCTTTTGACGAAATCCTTCACGATGGAAACGACACCGCGCCCGAGTAGCGCGTCGAGCGAATCCACCAGCTTGTCCACGTGCTCCTTCTGCATGATGAGCGGCGGCAGGAGACGGATGACATTGCGGTTGTATTCGGTGAAGGCGACCAGCACATCGTAATCGCGCAGGAGAAGCGCGCCCACAAAGCCCGACAGCGAGCCCTTGAGCTTCTCGTCCAAAACGCCGACCACCGGGCGCAGAACCGCCGGCAGGGTCTGCGAGAAATCGTGGAACTCGAGCCCGACCATGCAGCCACGGCCGCGAATGTCCTTGATGATGCGCGGATATTTGTCCTTCAGCGCGTTGAGGCGCTCGACCAGATAGGCGCCGGTGCTTTCGGCGTTCTCCATCAGCGCTTCGTCATAAAGCACATTGGTGCCCTCGATGGCCGTGGCGCAGGCCTCGCCGATGCCGCCAAAGGTGGCCATGGCGTGGATCATCGCATTTTTCGGAGAGCCATAGGCCTTCATGTAGATGTCGCGCTTGGCGATCATCGCGGCCATGGCGGCCTTGCCCGCACCCAGCGACTTGGCGAGCGCGGTGATGTCCGGCACCACGTCGTAATGCTCGAAGGCATAGAAACGGCCGGTGCGCCCGTAGCCGCACTGCACCTCATCCGCCACCCAGATGACGCCGTACTGATCGCAGAGCTGGCGCAGCTTCTGCCAGAATTCGCGCGGGGCCTCGTTGATGCCGCCGCCGCCCTGAACGGTTTCAAGCACGATTGCGCCAATCTCGGGATCGGTGCGGAAGGCGTGTTCGATGGCGTCGATATCGCCAAAGGGCACGCGCACCGTGTTGTCCGTCAGGCGGAACTCGGCACGGTAGAGATTGCCATCGGTGATGGTGAGAACGCCCTTGGTCTTGCCGTGGAAGGAGTTCTCCGCATAGACGACCTTCGGACGCTTGGGACCGGCGGCGCGCTCGGCAAGCTTCACGGCCGATTCCATGGCCTCGGAACCCGAGGAGCCGAGGAACACCATGTCGAGGTCGCCCGGCGAACAGGCTGCGAGATTGGCAGCCAGCGCCGTCGAATACTGCGACATGAAGGCGATGGCGATCTCGTGGCGCTTCTCGTCCTGGAATTTTTTGCGGGCTTCGAGAATGCGCGGATGGTTGTGGCCGAAGGCCAGCGAGCCGAAACCGCCGAAGAAGTCGAGGATTTTTCGACCGTTCTGGTCGATGTAATACATCCCCTCCGCACTCTCGATCTTGATCTTGTGGAAGCCCAGAAGCTTCATGAAGTGAAGCTGGCCGGGGTTCAGATGCGCCTTGAACAGATCGGTCATCCGCTCGACGCTCAGAGCCTTGGCGTCTTCCACGGTGAGAAGATCGGGCTTCACGATTGCCCTGGGTGCAAGGTCAGGTGCGTCCATCACGGGCCTCGCCCCTTTCGTATCGGTCTTTGTCACGACGGTCATGGCGACCTCCCCTATTCGGCCGGAACCTGGCTGGCACCAACGGCCTGGCCAGATTTCTTGGCGCGATATTCGTCATAGGCGGCGATCAGCATGTCGCCGTCATTGTATTGCGGCACCCAGTTCAGGTCGCGCTCGCCCTTGGAGACGTCGAGCACGCACATCTCGTCGGCGATCAGATACTGCTCCGGGTCCATGAGCGGCATGTTCATCCAGTCGAGCATGTCGAGCGTGCGCTTCACGGCCCAGCCCGGCGTGGGCAGAAGCAGGGATTTCGAGCCCGCATGCTTCACCAGATCGCCAAGCAGCTTGCGCACCGGCGGCGGATTGATCGAGCCGAGATTGTAGGCCTCGTTCGGCACGCCGGCCTTCCACGCAAGACGCGCTGCTTCCGCGCAGTCGAACACGGAGATGAACTGATAGGGGTTCTTGCCTGCGCCAATCATCGGCACCGGCAGGTTCATGTCGATCAGCTTGAACAGCTTTTCGAGAATGCCCAGACGTCCCGGCCCAATGATGAGACGCGGGCGGAACAGCGAAATGTTCATGCCGCGCTTGCGCCACTCGGCTGCCAGCACTTCCGTGTCGAGCTTGGACTGGCCGTATTCGCCAAGCGGCGAAACGGGATGATCCTCCGTCATCGGATAGGTGACGGTGTGGCCGTAGATCATGTCGGTGGTGAAGTGGACGAGGTTTTTTGCCCCCGCCTTGTCCATCGCCTCGATGATGTTGACCGTGCCGTGATAGTTCACCGGGTAGAAGAAGTCGTGCCGCTTGGCGCGCACCTGGATCGGCGACAGCATCTTGGCCGACAGGTTGTAGACCATGTCGTCGGCCTTCATGCCCAGCGCCTCGACAGCGGCCGGATCGGTCACGTCGCAATGGACGAACTCCACCTGGCGGTAGTGTGGCAGGTCGCTCTTCACGATGTCGGCAACGATGACCTCTTCGCCATCGGCCACGAGCTTGGGGGCCAGGTGCCGGCCGACGAAGCCGTCACCGCCAAAAATGATATGTCTCATTGGATCATCGACCTTTCGGACTGAAGTTTGTCTTTTGCGAGCGCCGCCTGTTCTTCAGGCATTTCGCGGCCGCTCTGCGCGATCAGCACGGTGCCGACGCAGATCAGCGCGATGCCGGCGATGCGGTAGGCGTTCAGGTCTTCCTTGAAGAGGAAGTAGGCGAACACCGCCACCGCCACATAGGCAAGGCTCAGAAACGGATAGGCGAAGGACAGCTCGACCTTGGAAAGCACGTAGAGATGCGACGCCATGGAGATGACGAAGACGCACAGGCCGGCAAAAATCCACGGGCTGAAGACGATCTGAAGAATTTTCAGGATCGGGTTCGCACCCGCAAAGCTCAGATCGCCCAGCGTCATCATGCCGTGTTTCAGCATGAGCTGCGCAGCCGCGTTGGTCATCACCGTGAAGAGTATGAAGGGTATGTATTTCATCTTGTCCCGCCCGTCCCTGTCATAGCGCCTTCTTGCAAACAAAGCGTGAAGCGCTGGATATAAATTGCATCTTTTGCGTGAGTTTCCGGTGTCTGGCCGGGTTGAAAGAAATCATTCGGCGGCATGCCGGCCTCCCGCCTCGCTGGCCGGCAGCTTCTGCGCCGTGCGCCGCCAGAAATCGGAAAGGAAAGCCGGGTCGCGCAGCGCCTCCAGATCGCGCCAGTGCGGGAACGAGGCTTCGAAAAGAGCAGGCCCCATGCGCGCATCCTTGTAGGGATTGACCGCGCCGCCCGCCTCGACCGTCATCCGGTCAAGCCGCGCGAAAAGCGCATCCGTGGCAGCGCCCGCATTGGAGAAATCGAGCGTCAGCGTGTAGCCCGGCCGCGGAAAGGAAAGCATGCCCGGCGAGGCGACATCGCCAAACCGCTTCAAAACGGTGAGGAACGACGCCTGACCGGCCTCGCGCGCAGCCGCCAGCATTGCCGGGATGGTTTCGCGTGCGGCCTCGAACGGCACCACGCTTTGATGTTGCAGGAGACCGCGCGGGCCATAGAGCCGGTTCCAGTGGCGCACGGCGTCGAGCGGAAAGAAGTAGCTTTCGTAAGAGGAGCGCCGAACGCCTTCGGCGCGCGCCTTGCTCCAGGCAAAGGCCCGGTTGAACAGGGTCAGCGACCAGCGGTTCAAAAGATTGAGCGGCGGCCGGAAGGGAACGGTGAGACGGCGCGGGGACGCGGCGCGAAACACCGCGCCATCTTCGGCGTGATTGGCCGTGAGCAAAAAGCCCCTGCCCGCCTTTGCACCCGACGCAAGCTGGTCGAGCCAGGCAACGGCATATTCGTTCCGGGCGTCGGCGTCTTCAGCCAGATCGAAATATTCATCCAGACCGGAGAAGCCGCGCACGCATTCGTTCACATCGACGGAGGCGACCTTCATCAGGCGAATGGTGGCGTCGAGGATCAGGCCCGTCAGCCCCATGCCGCCGATGGTGGCGCGGAAAAGCTCTGCATTCTCATCGGCGCTGCAACGGCGGACCTCTCCATCGGACCGCAGAAGCGTGAAGGACACCACGTGGCAGCCAAACGTGCCGCGCCGGTGATGGTTCTTGCCATGCACGTCATTGGCGATGGCCCCGCCCAGCGTGACAAACCGGGTGCCCGGCACGACGGCCGGAAACCAGCCCTTCGGCCCCACATGGGCGATGACATCCGAGAGCATGAGACCGGCCTGCGCCGTCAAAAGCCCGCTCTGTTCATCGAAAGCGACGATGCGGTTCATGGGGCGCATGTCGATCAGCGCGCCGGCATCGTTCAGACAGGTATCGCCATAGGAACGGCCATTGCCATAGGGCAGAACGGAGGACGGAAGCCCCCTGCCCGCGCGCAGGCGCTCAATGGCGTCTTCAGCGCCGATCGCCACAGGCGCTCGACGGCGCACCAGCCCGAAAGCGGAGTAATCGGCCATGCCTCAGAGCCCCGCCGAGAAGAGAAGGACAGCGCCGAGCAGACCGAAAAGCTGGCTGCGCCAGTCGCCGATGATGAAGACGATGGGATCGTCATGCATCTCGTCGCGCCGCGCCAGGATCCACATGCGAATCGTGATGTAGAGCACGATCGGGCAAAGCGGCCAGATCAGCCAGGGCATCTCGTAGAGCTCACGTACGGCGCTGCTCTCGATGTAGAGCGCCAGAACCATGGCGGAGGAGAAGGCCGAGGCCATGCCTGCCTGGGCGATCACTTCCTGATCCTCGGTGCGATAGCCACGCCCGGCAATCCGCTCTCCTGCGGGCAGAACGGTTGAGCGCAGCTCCACATAGCGCTTCACCAGCGCCAGCGAGAGGAAGAAGAAGACCGAGAACGCCAGAAGCCAGAAGGAAACGCCGATGGTCGTGGCCGCGCTGCCGGCAAGAATGCGCATCGTATAGAGACCGGCAAGGGTCAGCACATCGATCAGAAGCATTCGCTTGAGCGACAGGGAATAAGCGGTGGTGGCGATCAGATAGCCGACAAGCACAATGCCGAAGAGCGGCGGCAGGAACAGCGCCGTGAAACCGCTGATCGCCAGAAGACCGATCATCGCCGCAAACCCGAACGGAATCGAGAGCATGCCGCTCGCAAAGGGCCTGTTGCGCTTGGTGGGGTGACGCCTGTCCAGACCGAGGTCGAAGAAGTCGTTCAGGATGTAGATGGCCGATGCGGCGGTGCTGAACGAGATGAAGGCCAGAACGCACAGCGTCAGCAGGGGCATGTTCAGATATTCATGGCTCAGGATGAGCGGCACGAAAATCAGACTGTTCTTCAGCCATTGGTGCACCCTGAGCATCTTCACATAGGTCTTGATGGTCGGCCTGGGCGCTTCCAGAAGCTCGGCGTCATTTGCCGCCTGCCAGCGCGCTGCGGCGCGATCCGGCGCAACGACGATGCCATTGCGCGCGGCATCAAAAACAGCGACATCGGCGCGGCTGTTGCCGGCATAATCGAAACCGCCATCGCCAAATGCCGCAACCAGCGCATCGCGCTTCATTCCCGAGGCCATGTTGCGTCCGGGTTCGGTGGAGATCACCTCATCGAAAACGCCCAGATGCTCGGCAATCGCATCGGCGAACTTCTTGGGCGAAGCCGTGGCAAGAACGATGTGGCGGCCAGCGGCCCTGTCTTCGCGAAGCCGGGCGAGAAGATCCTGCCGATACGGAAGACCGCCTGCATCAAGTTCGACGCGCGAGGCGATTTCGCATTTCAGCCGCGCCTTCCCTCCCAGAAGCCAGAACGGCAGAAGAAAGACGCACAGGGGCTTGCGACGCAGGAGAAGAAAAAGACTCTCCCATAAAAGATCGGTCGCAATCAGTGTGCCGTCGAGATCGACGGCCAGCGGCACCGCATTGCGTTCAGATCGCGCGTCCATAAAAGCCCCCAGACAAAACCCGTACTGGAGACGGCCTTACGTGAAAGGAACTTCTGAATTCTGAACTTGCTAACGCAGGGGCAAGTCAAGCGATGGAAAATGCCGTTCAGGCTTAACAGGCTCATAACAAAACAAACAAAAGGCCGCGCAATGGCGCAGCCTTTCTTTGCATTCCCGTTAAAAGGGGAACAGATTTCGAGATCTATTCTTGGGTCCTGGCCCTAGCGCACGCGGCCCTTGCCGCCGGAAATCTCGATGGTTTCCGAACCGCTCAGAACCTCGCGGTCGCCATTCGGCATGGTCACGAAGCACCCGGCAGCGCAAAACTCGATGGTTTCGCCCGCGCCGACAACCAGCTCCGTCTTGGAGCCGCCCTCGGTCACGACAAGCGTGTGGGCCTCACTGTCGAGATTGACGGCGCTCGCCGCGAAAGCCGCGCCACCGGTGACGAGCAGCGCTGCGGCTGCATAAACGAATTTCTTCATTGTCTTCATCAGTGTGTCTCTGCCCCTTGAATGTCAGAGCCTTCCAGCTGCGTTCTTGTGTTCGGTTATATAGCTTCCAACGTGAACGGCAACTGAACGCCATATTCATGCCGCACATTACTCCGGATCAGTTTTGCGGCGGCGACGGCGACGCACCACCTTCTCCGCGCCGGGCTCTGCAGGCGTTTCCTCTTCAAGATCGTCCGTTTCCCCGTCTTCAGGCAGCTCCGGCTCTTCCGGTTTCAGGAAACCGGAGCGCACATGAATGTCGCGCTGCGGGAACGGAATCTCGATGCCCTCGGCCTCGAATGCATCGACGATGGCGAAGCGGATGCCGTTCTGCACTTCGAGCTGCGTCAGGATGTCGGAGAGATAGACGCGGATTTCGAAATCGAGCGATGAGTCACCGAACCCGGCGAAGAGCACGAAAGGTTCCGGGTTTTTCAGAACCATCGGATGCGATTTGGCGATTTCCAGAAGGATCTCGTGCACACGCCGCACATCCGATCCATAGGCCACGCCCACGGCGATTTCCATCCGGCCCAGCTTGTTGCGATGCGTCCAGTTGCCGACCGCCGCGTTGATCAGCTCGGAGTTCGGCAGGATCACAGACTGACGCTGGAACGTCTCGATCTCGGTGGCGCGCACGGAAATCTTCTTCACCGTGCCGGACACTGCGCCAGCCACGATCCAGTCGCCGGCCTTGAAGGGCCGCTCGGCCAGAAGGATCAGGCCCGAAACGAAGTTCGACACGATGTTCTGCAGGCCAAAACCAATGCCCAGGGAAAGCGCACCGGCAACGAGCGCCAGATTGGAAAGATTGATGCCCGCTGCCGAAACGCCGATCAGGCCGGCGATCACGAGGCCCACATAGCCAACACCGGTGCGAATGGAGTTGCGCACGCCTGAATCCATGCGGCTGCGCGCCATCACCTTGCCGTCGAGCCAGCCCTGGAACCAGCGGGTGACAAAGTAGCCGACAACGAAAACGACAATGCCCGTCACAATGCCCATGATTGAGAAGGAGAGCGAGCCGATCTGAATGTTGCCGGCAATCCGGTAGCTCCAGGCCGTTAGGTCGGCCCAGCGGAAGCCCCATTGCAGAAGAATGAGCGGCACACCGATCAGAACGACGATGACATTGATGATCATGCCCGAGATCAGGCCGAGCTGATCGAGCGCGGTTTCGTCAAAGGCCGTGTGACGCTCCAGACGCCGGGCGAACCACGAATGCGCGAACGCGCCTTCCGAAGTGATCGCACCGGCCGTCAGGAAACCGATATACATGGTCGCAATGATCGCGCCGGTCACGACCACCTGTTGCGACAGGAAGCGGGCGAAACCGATATAGCCAAGCAGTGCGGCGATGATGATCGCAGCGCCGATGAAGAACAGAAGGTAGCGGAATTTGAGCGGCCACTGCCGGGGCTTGCCCTCTTCGTCTTCAAGCGGCCGGACTGCGCCAATGGCCATGATGAGAAGCCCGACGACAACCGTGGCAACCAGACTTGTGGCGACGGTCAGCGAAAGCTGCGAGCCGAGCACCGAATAGACCTGGTCCATGAAATGGTCGAAGCCGGTCGCAACCGCCGTGACAACCGCAAGAACGAGAAGCCACTGCGCCGCCTGGGACCGCACCGGCAAAAGCCGCCAGTTGGGACGCCGTGGCGCAAGGATTGCGCGCGCCAGCCGGTAGACGAAATAGACCAGTATGATGACCGAGAAGAGCGACCAGAGAAGCGGCGCGATGTCACTGCGCAGCAGGTTGAAATAATCCAGAAAGAGATAGCTGAGCACGAGGAACGTGCCATAGGAAACCGACGGGATCAGCGTCGAGAAGAGCGCTGTCGCCAGACGGCTGAGATAGGTGGGGTTCTGCTCACTGCGGTCCGGTTCGACAAAGTCATCAAAGAGGCGGCGTCCACCGAACAAGAGGGCAAGTGCTGCAATGGAGGCAAGCGCCGTCGCCAGAAGCAGCGGCTTCAGGCGGTATTTGACCGTGAAGCTGAGCCAGGCGGACACGCGCGTGTAGACACGGCCCAGTTCCTGCGTAAATTCACCCAGGACATCGGTGCTGACCGCCGCCGAAATGTCGTAGCGGCGCGACAGGGTGCGGGTGAACAGATCGCGGCGCAGTTCCGCGATCTCTTCGATCACCGTCTTGATGCGCACCGAAAGGCGCTCCGCATCGCCGATCAGGACGTTGAAGCTCGCCTTTTCATCAAGAAGGCGCGTGCGCTCGCGCGTTACCTCTTCCGGTTCGGGCGGCTCGCCTTCCTTGCGCGGCTCGCCCAGTTGCTCAAGGCGCGTGTTGATTTCCGAAAGCCGGGGGCGGAACGCCAGGCTGGCGTCGAACACCTCACGCCCCAGCCTCTCCAGTTCGACGCGAATGTCGACGAGCTCGGCATCATCCGTCGACTGGTGGCCGATCTCCGTCTCCAGCCCAGCGACGCTGTTTTCGATGCCCGAAAGCATCTCGCGCTGGCCTTCCAGAAAGCTTTCCGTGTCCTGCGCTGCGGCAAGCGAACCGAAAGCGAGCAGGAAAACAAGGCACAGGAAAGCTGGCAGGGTGCGGAGCTTCAACAACATTTCTGTCAGTCTTCTCAAAGAATCAGGATCGTTCAGGGGGCGATTTTGGTGCGCCGACATTGCCCGAGGCATGCGTCAGCAGCAAGCATTGCCGGCGTCTGCGCGGCAATGAAAGGCAAGCCTGTGAAAAGACATACGCCTTATTTGCCACCATCGGCCGGGGTGTCCTATAGGTTTAGCCCTGAACCTAGACTTCGTTCTGGCAAAAGAATGGCGGCGCATGGCGGAATATTCAGCACTTTCGCTTCTGAAGAATGCCCTTTCAGGCAATCGTGACTGGAAACCGGCCTGGCGCAAGCCCGATCCCAAACCGAATTATGATGTCATCATCATCGGTGGTGGCGGGCACGGTCTGGCGACGGCCTATTATCTCGCCGCCATGCATGGCATCACGAATGTGGCCGTTCTGGAGAAGGGCTGGCTCGGTTCGGGCAATATCGGCCGCAACACGACCATCGTGCGCTCCAACTATCTGCTGCCCGAATCCATTCGCTTCTACGAACATTCGATGAAGCTCTGGGAGAACCTCTCCCACGAACTCAACTACAATGTGATGTTCTCGCAGCGCGGCGTTTTGAACCTTGCCCACAGCCCGGGCCAGGCGGATGATTACATCCGCCGGGGCAACGCCATGCGCCATGACGGCGTGGACGCCGAATGGCTGACGCCGCAGGAGATTTCGCGCAGGGTGCCGGGGCTCGACGTTTCCGGTTCGGCGCGCTTTCCCATCGCCGGTGGCCTGTTGCAGCCGCGCGCCGGCACCGCGCGTCATGATGCGGTCGCCTGGGGGTATGCGCGCGCTGCCGACCGGCGCGGCGTCGACATGATCGAGAATTGCGAAGTGACGGGTTTCCTGCGCGATGGCGACCGGATCATCGGCGTCACCACCACACGCGGCGACATCCGCGCGAAGAAGGTGGCGATGGCGGTGGCCGGCAGCACGGGCCAGGTGCTGAAGCGCGCCGGCGTCGACACGTTTCCCATCGAAAGCCATGTTCTGCAGGCTTTTGTGTCCGAAGCCATAAAGCCGTTCGTGAACTGCGTCGTGACCTTCGGGGCCGGCCATCTCTATGTCTCGCAATCGGACAAGGGCGGCCTGGTGTTCGGCGGCAGTCTGGATTTCTACAACTCCTACGCCCAGCGCGGAAACCTGCCCGTTGCGGAAGACGTGATGAGCGAGATCTGCGCCATGTTCCCATCGGTCGCGCGGCTTCGCCTCCTGCGCTCCTGGGGCGGCATCATGGACATGTCGATGGACGGTTCTCCGATCATCACGAAAGGCCCCCTGCCCGGTCTCTACCTGAATTGCGGCTGGTGCTATGGCGGCTTCAAGGCGACGCCGGCTTCGGGCTATTCCTTTGCCTGGACCATTGCCAAGGACGAGCCTCACGCCATCAACGCGCCGTTCACGCTGAGCCGCTTCGAGCGCGGCGCGGTGATCAACGAAGCGGGCCAGGGCCCGACCCCGAAACTGCATTGAGGGAACCGCCATGCTGATCGACTGCCCGCATTGCGGCCCCCGCGACCTCGCCGAATTCTCCTATCAGGGCGACGCGACGCGCACCCGGCCCGATCCCGCCTCGACCGACACGCAGGCGTGGCTCGACTATGTCTACAACCGGCCCAATCCGGCGGGGCGCCACCGGGAATACTGGCAGCATACCGGAGGGTGCCGCGCGCATCTGGTGGTGGAGCGGGACACGCTGACCCACGAAATTCACGCGGTCGCTCCCGTTCGCGGCAACGCCGACAGCGGAGACGCCGCATGAGCCCGCGCCGTACATCCGCCGGCGGATCAATAGACCGCACCCGCACCATCCGCTTCACCTTCGATGGCGAGGCCCATACCGGCCATGCCGGCGACACGCTGGCCTCCGCGCTTCTCGCCAACGGCGTTTCGCTGGTGGGCCGCTCGTTCAAATATCACCGTCCGCGCGGCGTCTTCAGCGCCGGGGTGGACGAGCCGAACGCACTCGTGACCATTCTGCGCGAAGGCGTGCGCGAGCCGAACATTCCCGCCACGCAGATCGAACTGCATGACGGGCTCAGGGCGGAAAGCCAGAACCGCTTCCCTTCACTCGCCTGGGATTTCGGGGCGCTGAACCAGCTCGGCGGCCGGCTTTTGGGCGCTGGCTTCTACTACAAGACCTTCATGGGGCCGGTGGCCGGACCACTGAAGGGCACGCGCTTCTGGATGATGTGCGAGCATGTCATTCGCCGGGCCGCCGGCCTCGGCCGCGCCGATTACGAAGCCGATCCCTCGCGCTATGAGCACATGAACGCCTTTTGCGACGTGCTCGTGGTGGGCGGCGGCATTGCGGGCCTGATGGCGGCGGAGGCAGCCGCAAAGGCCGGCAAGCGCGTGATCCTCGCCGAACAGGAGAAGCAGACCGGCGGCTTTGCACGCTGGTCGGGCGAAACCATCGACGCAAAACCGGCCGATGCATGGGCAGCGGAAATCACCGCGCGGCTCTCCGGGCTCGACAATGTGCGCCTTCTCACACGCACGGCGGTCTGGGGCTATTATGACGGCAACACGCTGGCAGCGCTCGAGCGCGTCAACGATCATGTGGCGCGCACGCCGAAAGGGCATCCCCGTCAGCGCCACTGGACGATCCGCGCCGGCACGGTCGTGCTTGCGACGGGTGCGCTTGAGCGCCCCATCGTCTTTCCCGGAAATGACTGTCCCGGCGTGATGCTGGCGGGTGCGGTGCGCCGCTATGCGGGTGAATTCGGCGTCTTGCCGGGCGAAAAGACGGTTCTTTTCACCAATAATGACAGCGCCTATCAGGCAGCCGCCGCCATCAGACGCGCCGGCGGGCATGTGGCGGCCATCGTGGATGTGCGCAAGCAGATCGGCGATGAAGCGACAGCGCTTGCAACCGAGGCCGGCGTCGTGCCGCTGACCGGTCACGCCATTGTCGGAACCAAGGGGGGCAAGGCGCTTTCAGGCGCTGTGGTGCAGGCATTCGACGCCGATACGGGCAGGCTCTCCGGCGAGGCAAGGCCGATAGACTGCGACAGTCTCGCGGTTTCCGGCGGCTGGCAGCCGGTCATCCATCTGGCGAGCCAGGCTGGCGGGAAGCCTGTCTGGGATGCCGAAAAACAGGCGTTTCTGCCGCCTGAACCGACGCAGCGCTGGATTGGCGCAGGCGCGTTTCTCGGCGAAACGGGGTCAGCGGAAGCCTTGGCGAGTGGCCGCAATGCGGGGTTAAAAAGCGCCGACAAGCGCCCTTCGCGGGCCAAACTGCCGGAAACGGCTCCGTCAGCACTTGATCTCACCCCCGCCCCGGTTCTGGAAATCCGGGGCAAGGGCAAGGCGTTCGTCGACTTCCAGCACGATGTGACCGCCGACGATGTGCGGCTTGCGCACCGTGAGGGCTTCGTCAGCGTCGAGCACCTGAAGCGCTATACGACGCTCGGCATGGCGACCGATCAGGGCAAGACCTCGAATGTGCCGGGGCTGGCCATCATGGCCGCCGCGCGCGGCATCGAGATCCCGCAGGCCGGCACAACGCGGTTCCGCCCGCCCTTTTCACCGGTCGCCATCGGCGCGCTGGCAGCGGAGCGTTATGGCGACCTGAGGCCGGAGCGGCTGACGCCCCTGCACGACTGGCATGAAGAGCATGGCGCAGAGATGACGCCGGCGGGCCTTTGGCATCGCCCCCTCGCCTATGCCGGTGCGGGCGAGACGGTGGAGCAGGCCTATATCCGCGAGGCGTCGGCGGTGCGCCGTTCGGTGGGTCTTGTCGATGTGTCGACGCTCGGCAAGATTGCCGTGAAGGGACCGGATGCCGCCACATTCCTCGACCGGGTCTACACCAACACCTTCTCCACGCTGAAAGTTGGCAAAGCGCGCTATGGGCTGATGCTGCGCGAAGACGGGCTGGTCTTCGATGACGGCACCACCTGGCGGCTTGGCGAAACCGATTTCCTGATGACCACCACCACCGCCAATGCAGGCCCGGTGATGCAGCATCTGGAATATTGCCTCGACATTCTGTGGCCGGACCTGAAGGTGCATCTCACCTCCGTCACCGACCAGTGGGCGGGGGCTGCGATTGCCGGTCCGAAGGCCCGCGCGGTTCTCGAACGCTGCGTGACCGGAACCGGTGTCGACAATGAAACGCTCCCCTTCATGGGCATCGTGCATGGCGAGATCGACGGCGCGCCCGTCATGATCTGCCGCCTCTCCTTTTCCGGCGAGCTTGCCTATGAGGTCTATTGCGGGGCCGGCCATGGCGTTCATGTCTGGGAAGCGCTGCTGGAAGCCGGCGAACCCTTCGGCATCACGCCCTATGGCATGGAAGCGCTCGGCGCGCTGCGCATCGAGAAGGGCCATGTGACGGGCGCGGAGATAGACGGCCGCACCACGGCGCGCGATCTCTATCTCGACGGGATGCTGTCGAAGAAGAAGCCCTTCATCGGTTCGGGCCTGATGGACCGCCCTGCCCTGATCGACAGGAACAGGCTGCGGCTCGTGGGAGTCGTCTCGCTCGACGGTCAGCCGCTTGGCGGCGGCGCGCATCTGGTGGAAAGCGGGAACCGCGACGAACCGGGCGAAAGCATCGGCCATGTGACCGGATACTGCTATTCGCCGGCGCTCGAAAAATACATCGGCCTGGCGCTGGTCAAGGGCGGCAAGACACGACACGGCACACGGGCCTTCCTTTCCGATCCGCTGCGCAAGCGCTTCGGACAGGTGGAAATCGTCAGCCACCATTTCTTCGATCCGGATGGGGAGCGCATGCATGGTTGAGCGCGCATCACCGCTGGGCAGCGATTTTCGCCCCGGCTCCTATGGTGATTTCGCCAATGGGGCGGAAGTCACGATCCTTGAAATCGACAGGGCGGGCATTGTCGAGGCGACAGCCTGGCCGGGCCAGGAGAAGGCGCTTTGTGAAGCGCTGGCGGGTGCCTGCAATCTCAGGCTCTCGGCAGGTTCGGGCAATGGTGCGGCCAATCGCGAAGGCGTGTGCGCCTTCAATATCGGCCCCGGCCGGTTTCTGGTGAGCGGCCCGCGCGAGACGCTTGCGGGCCAGCTGGAAAGCGCGGTGCCGGACACGATCGGCACGGTGACCGACCTTTCGCATGGGAGAACGGTGCTTGGCATTGAAGGGCCGAAAGCGGAATGGGTTCTGGCCAAGCTGTTCGCGCTCGATTTCGCAAGTGCGGCCTTCCCCGTCCATTCGGGATGCGCGACGGCGCATCATGAGATCGCCGTTCAGATCCAGCGCCGGGGCGAAAAACGCTTCGAACTCTACGTCTTGCGCTCTTTTGCACGGTCCTTCGCAAACACGCTGCGCCGGGCCGCAGAAGATGTGGGTTACACAATCAAATAGGTCCGGCGCGGCGACACCGGACCTATTCACCGGTTCGCAGAAACGCGAAGCGAACCGGCCCCACCGCCGGGGAAGTGACCCAGCACTTCCCCACCGATGCCTTTGTAGCAACCTACGTATTGTCAGCCATTGTCAGAGGGAGCTGCGCCGCGGCGCATTTCGCCCTTGCCGCCGCCCTTGTGCTCACCACCCTTGTGGTCGTGCCTGCGCTCCATCTTGCCGCGACCTTCGCCGCGTTCACCACCACCGCGCTTGCCATGCTCCGCCGCCATCTGGCGACCGCCACGGCGCATCTCGCGCTGGTCGAGCTGACCGTCATTGTTGGCGTCCATCAGCGTAAAACGCTTGGCGTGCTGGCTTTCGATCTCGGCGATGGTCACCTTGCCGTCGCCATCCGCATCGAGATGCTGTGCGGCGCGCTTGGCGCGGCGTTCTGCCATGCGCTGGGTTGCGAGATCCTGCAGTTCGGCATCGGAGAGCGTGCCGTCGCCATCGGTATCGGCTGCCTTGAGGCGATCAAGCTGAATGCTGGTGAACTCTTCAGCGGTGATGACACCATCGCCATCGGCATCAAAGCGGGCGAAACCGCGCATCTGCTTGCCGCCCTTCATCTGCTGCCCGGCAGCCTGGGGGTTGCCCTGACCATTCTGCGCAGCTTCCTGGGCGATGGCGGCGGAACCGGCAACCAGGCTGAGAGCCAGAGCCGACAACAGGATCTTGTTTTTCATGTCTTCATCCTCGTAAAGGGGCGCCGCTTGGGAGGCGCGGCAGGGAACGAGGTGAAATTGACCGATCCCACATTACGGCAACCTTGCCGGGGAATTACAAATTCGTAAGCAAGGGCCGTAGGTGGAAAAACATGATCCAGGGTCCTGCCCCCAGGGTCCTGCCCCTAGCGCACGAAGGAAACGAATTCCTCAAGCGGCTCGCGCTCGCTGCGCAGGCCGTTTTCCGGTGCAGAAGCATCTTCATAGCCAAGCGCCATGCCGCAAACCACGATTTCCTCATCCGGAATGTCGAGGATCGGGCGGATCTGCTTGTGATAGGGCGCGAAAGCCGCCTGCGGGCAGGTGTGCAGATCACGACCGCGCGCGGCGATCATCACCGACTGCACGAACATGCCAAGATCGATCCACGAGCCCTTGTTGAGGCGGCGGTCGATGGTGAAGATCAGCCCGACCGGCGCGTCGAAAAAGGTAAAGTTGCGGTCATGCTGGGCGCGCATCCGGTCCACTTCGCGCCGCCCGATGCCCAGAAGGCTGTAGAGCGCAAAGCCAACGGCGCGGCGGCGGGTCAGATAGGGCTCGAAGAATTTGTCGGGGTAGTATTTGTACTCGTCCCACTCGATCTTCTCGGGGCGGACGCCCGAAGAGAGGATCGCATCCGACAGTTCCTGCTTGCGCTCGCCAGAAACGACATAGACCTTCCAGGGCTGCATGTTCGTGCCCGAAGGCGCGCGTGCGGCAACACGCAGAATATCCCGGATCGTGTCGTCATCGACCGGCTCGGGTAAAAACGCGCGTACGGAGCGGCGCGACAGCATCGCCTCGTCGACGATTTCTGAAACAGACAGTTCGTTCTTCTTTTCAGGGGCCAACATGCCGCCATCCTTCTGCAAAAATGCGGTGCGAACCGACGGATGCCCCTCACATCCATACCGCAACCCGTTCAGGATCGGATCGCCGGGCGTCCATCAGGACGTACAAAAACCGATCCAGACCATTGATGGAGCGCCGCGATAAACGGAAAACCGGTTTCCACTTTTCGATCCGGCGCTCTGGGAACACATGCCCCCGGGTGCGCTATTTGGTTGCGCTGTTCTCATGACTGCCACTCTGTTAAAAGAGCGGCCAGTGCGCGGTCCTCGTAGTCGAAGGGCCTTCCTTTTTCAAGTCGAATGCCAAGAGCCTCACCCATGCCAAAGCCTTCATCACGCATTTCCGGCATCGTTCCTTCCGGCAAAAACGGTTGGGAAATCCATTTCGCAGCCATGGCCCGCAAACAGGCCGGCGACAAGGTCATCATGCTCTCGGTCGGAGACCATGATTTCGACACGCCGGCCGAAACGGTCGAGGCCTGCGTCGAAGCCGTGCGCGGTGGTCACCACCATTATACGCAACTTCCGGGCCAGCCCCGACTGCGCGCCGCACTCGCCAAGCTCTCCGAAGAATGCACCGGTATCGAGACCAGCGCAGACGAGATCATGGTCACCATTGGTGGTCAGGGTGCGCTTTACGCAGCGTTTCAGGCAGTGCTCGATCCGGGCGCGCATGCGGTGATCGTGTCGCCCTATTACGCGACCTATCCCGGCACGGTGCGGGCCGCAGGCGGCCGTTTCACCGAGATCGAGACGCATGCGGAAAACAATTTCGAGCCGAGCCTTGAGGAAATCGAGGCCGCGCTTGAGGCCGACACGCGCGCCATTCTCATCAACTCGCCGAACAATCCGACGGGCGCGGTCTATTCGCGCGCCACGATTGAGCGCATTGCCGAAATCTGCCGCGAGCGTGATATCTGGCTTCTGTCCGACGAGGTCTACTGGACCATCCGCTCCGACAAGGAGCATGTCTCGCCGCGCGCCCTGCCCGGCATGAAGGAGCGCACGCTGGTCATCAATTCGCTGTCGAAGAGCCACGGCATGACCGGCTGGCGCGTCGGCTGGCTGACCGGCCCCGCCGACATGATTGCGGTGATGACCAATCTCAACCTCGTCGCCACTTATGGCCTGCCCGACTTCACCTCGCATGCGGCCACCGCCGCCGCCGAGAACGGTTTCGGTGTGGTTGAGATCGCCGAACTCTACACGAAACGGCGCGAGGCGTTTCTCGATGCCGTGCGCGGCATGAGTGGTGTCGTCGTTCGCGGTTCGGAAGGCGGCATGTATGTCATGCTCGACATTCGGGCCATCGAGCAGGATTGCGAAAAGTTCGCCTGGGACTTCCTAAACGCGGAAGATGTGGCGGTTCTGCCGGGCACCAGCTTCGGTGACGCCGCAAAAGGCCATATCCGCATTTCCATGTGTCAGGATGAGGAAACGCTGCGGGAGGCTGCAAAGCGGCTGGAGCGTTTCATTTCCGGCCGTCTCGATGCGGGCAAGTCAGCCACAGCCGCAGGCTGACCCTGAGGCCATGAGGCGCGCGCTGGCGCGCCTCAGTCCTTCTTCTCGGGCAGATCGTCGTGGCTGGTTTCCGCCAGTTCTTCGAGTTCCGCCTCGCTCATCGTCTCGAACATCTCCAGCGAAGCGCCCTTCAGATCCGATTTCGGCGTGTCACCACGCCTCGCAGACAAGGCAGCCCCGGCGGCTTTTTGCTGAGCCTTTGACTTTGCTGGCATCGGCATCTCCTTTCGTCTTGCATCCGAAAGGGAAATTCCGCGAATGCGCTCAGGGTTCCCACAATCACACGATTTGCGGCTCTCACGACATGGCGCGGGGTGACGCTGCAATTTTCAGCCAGTAAGGATCGGGGGTGAAACGCTCACCATATTTTTCCTGCAGGCGTTCGAGTGTCGAGACGATCTCTGCACACCCCCGCCGGCGGGCATAGGTCAGCGGGCCGCCCCGGAACGGAGCGAAGCCCGCCGCGAACACCATCGCGGCTTCAAGCGTTTCCTCATCGGCCACGACACCTTCGCGCAGACAGGCCGCACAGCTGTTGAGCATTGGCAGGATCAGCCGGTCCGTAATCATCGGATGTGGCTTGAGACGATTGCTCTTCTTCTTCGGGCGACCCGACTTGTCATATTCGTAGAGGCCGCTTCCCGTTTTTATGCCGGTACGCCCTTCGGCAACCAGGGTTTCCAGCCATTTTGGGCCTGTCTGCTGCGCTTTGCCGCGCTTGGGATTGAGCGCCCGCGCAACCTCAAGACAGATGTCCAGCCCTATCCGGTCAGCAAGTTCTACGGGACCGACGGCCATGCCGAAATCCTCTGCCGCCTCGTCGAGGCTCTCCTTGCGAACCCCTTCCTCCAGCATCACAAAGGCTTCACCAAGATAGGCGGAAAGTGCCCGGTTGACGAGAAAACCCGGCGAACTGCGGACGGGCGCCGGCAGACGATCGATTGAGCCGCAGAAGGCCATGAGCCGTTCCTTCACCGTGCGTGACACCCGGCTGTGCGAGACAACCTCCACCAGTTCCACTTGAGATACCGGATTGAAGAAATGCAGCCCGGCGACACGCTCGGGAGAGGACACGACGCCAAGCAGTGTATCGAGCGAGAGGCTCGTCGTGCTGGAAACCAGAACCGCGTCTTTCTTCATGCCGGAAGAGACAGCTTTGAGAAGCTTGCGTTTGACGTCCAGTTTCTCTGCGGCCGCCTCGATGACCAGATCCGCGTGACGCAGGCCGTCGTCAGCGAAATCCGGGATCAGCCGGTCGAATGCCGCACGCTGCTCCGTGCCTGAGTGGAGCCATTCCCCAAACTGTCTGGCCGCGCGTTCAATGGCCGCTGTCAGCGCCTTCTCGTCAGTGTCCGACAGCGTGACACGCAGCCCCCGCGACGCGCACCACGCGGCAATGTTTGCCCCCATCGCTCCCGCGCCGATGACGTGAACATGCGCGATACCGCTTTCTCCCCCGCCACTCGCCTTCAAATGCTCGCGCAAAAAGAACACATGGATCAGATTCTGCGCCGTGGCTCCGGAAAGAAGCCTGGCGAAAGACCGTATCTCGCCGGCTTGCATGGCTGATTTGCGACCGCCATTTCGCAGCCATAGATCGATCAGGCGATAGGGCGCCGGATAGTCCTTCTCCCGCACCTGCCGCGCCACAGAAGACCGCATCTTGCGGACCGCCAGATGCCGGAAGGGCGAAACGGCGCTGAGGCGCGAGAGGCCGGACCCCGGCCTGGCCGGCTTCAGCCTGCGCGAGACAAGCGCCTCGATGGAGCTGGCCACGTGGCGCTCTTCAACCACGGTATCGACAAGACCCAGTTCACGGGCCTTCCCTGCATCGACCGGCTTGCCATCCAGCATCATCTTCATGGCTTCGCCCGGCGCAATCAGCGCGGGAAGACGGAAGCTGCCGCCGAGCCCCGGATGAAGCCCCAGAGATATTTCGGGAAAGCCGAAGGTCGCTCCCTCAATGGCGATGCGGTGTTTGCAGGCAAGCGCGAGCTCCAGCCCGCCGCCAAGACAGTGGCCATGAACCACGGCGATGGTCGGGATCCGCAAAGCGGCCAGACGGTCGATGGTCGCATGCGCACGCTTCATGCGCGCTTCCGCTTCAACCGCCTCCGTCATCCCCTGCAACTCGCGGATGTCGGTCCCGGCAATGAAGCCACCGGTCTTCGCCGACCGGATGACAAGCGCAGCGAGCGCAGTGGCTTCGATCTTCTCCAGAAGCGCGTCGAGCTCCACCAGCACATCTTCGCAGAGCGTGTTGGTGTTTTCGTCCTCCCGATCAAGGACCAGCCACGCGATGTCGCCGGCATCCTTCGACAAGGACCAGTGTTTCTTCTTCTGGATTTTCTTCAGACCATGTCCGAGCGTCAACTGACGACGGATCATGTTTTCGCTCGCGGGCATGTTCTTTTCAGCCATTATCCGACCTCCACAAGCATGGCCCCGGAAAGTCCGCCGCCGATGCACTCTGTCGCGATGCCCCGCTTCTGCCCCTTCTTCCGCATGGCGTTGACAAGATGGAGAACGATCCGGTTGCCGCTGGCGCCGACGGGGTGACCGAGGCTGATGGCCCCGCCATCCACATTCAGCCGGTTGCGGTCGATGCGTCCGAATGCCCGTTCAAGCCCCAGAACGTTGCGGCAGTAGTCCACATCCTCCCAGGCGGCCTGGCAGGCAAGCACCTGCGCGGCAAAGGCCTCGTTCAACTCCCACAAATGGATATCGCTGCGCGTCAGTTTCTGACGCTGCAGGAGTGCGGTTGTGCTCAGCGTCGGTCCAAGCCCCATGATGGAGGGATCGAGCCCCGACCATTCGCTGTCGACGATACGCGCGAGCGGCGTCAGACCGTGCTTTTTGACGGCGGCCTCCGATGCGAGGATCAGCCAGGATGCGCCATCGGTAATCTGGGATGCGTTGCCGGCTGTGACCCGCCCATGGGGCTTTTCAAACGCCGGACCAAGCCGGGCCAGATCCTCGACGGAGGTTTCGGGCCGGACACCATCATCCGCGGTAAACATCTCGCCATCGCCGGCAACCAGCGGCACGATCTCACGCGCCAGCGCCCCGCCTGTCTGCGCCTTGGCCAGCCGCTGATGGCTTTCAGCCGCATAGGCATCCGCTGCCTCTCGGGAGATGTTGAACAAATGCCCGACCTTCTCGGCTGTCTGCCCCATGGTGAGCAGAGTGACGGGATCTGTCAGCCCACGCTCCAGCCCGACAACCGGCTTCAGAAGGCGCATTTCGAAAGCCTTCAGAGCCCTTAGCTTCCCCAGGAAAGAGGTCGCGCGGGAGTATCGGCTGAACCACGCAGCCCCTTCCCGAGACCAGACCAGAGGCGCGTGCGACATTGCTTCCGCCCCGCCAGCCAGAACAAGGTTCGCGCTGCCGGACTGTATCGTGCGGAAAGCGGTGTCGATGGACTGCATGCCCGACCCGCAATTGACCTGCACGGTAAAGGCGGGCATGGCGTCGCCCATGCCAAGCCGCAGCGCTGCGACACGCGCAGGATTCATTTCGTCGACCGGCACGTTGACACAACCCAGGATCACCCGTTCGAGACTGTCCGCAGCAAAGGGCTGGCGCGCAAGAAGCGCCCGTCCGCACTGGACCGCCAGGTCCACGGGGGAGAAGGGGCCGGGCTTGCCGCGCGCCTTCAAAAAAGGCGTGCGCGCGCCATCCACAATGTAGACCGCCTCCCTCGAAGCCGAACTGCTTCGCGAAGCCGAGCCTTTGCGTGATGCCGTCACCTTTTTGCGGGAACCCGAGCGTGATGCTGCAGCGGATTTCACGGGCCGGGCTCTCCTTGAAGCGGGCTCTGCGGAAGCAGAGGTCTCGGAAGCACTGTGAAAGGGGGCGGCTTTCGGCGGGGAGGATTTGGCGGGAATGGCGCGCCGGGGCTTTCTGTTTCGGGGGATGGCTCGCGTCAGATCAGGCTCGCTGATGTCTGGCTCCATCAGCGCAGCAGGGCTTCCGAGCGCTTCTGCTTCTTCCGGCGACAACGATTCGCCCTGGGTATTCCGGGGTTCCGGCCTGCGTGGTTTTTGTGCCATTCGACACGTGCCTCTCCTTGAAAACAAACGTATTGCGATTGCCTGAACCGCCCCCGGCAACCCTGAATTGGTCACGGACAGACAACCACCTTCTCATTTCGTAGGTCTCAATTCGGCTTCACTTCAAATAACGCCGGCTTTAAGCCACATTTTCTCGAGACAGCCGACTAGCTGCATTGGCCGTGATCGTTGTTTGTGATTTAACCTCGATATTCTGCACAGTGAGAGCGTGAGACGTTAACGTCACGGCAAGACCGATGGCCGACACTCGGCTCGAGAATGGGAGACGGGTTTGAGTAGGATCGACGTCAAGTCGTCGATGGGTCGGCGTTTGCAGGGGCCTCTTGCGCTCTCGCTCATGCTCGCCTTCACGACCGCTCCCGCCGACGCTTTCGAGCTGTTCGGCATCAAGCTCTTTGGCAAGGACAAGGTCGCCGAGGAAAGCGAGACCATTGGCGAACCGTGGAATTACACGGTCGACTTCGTCGTTCCCTATGGTTTCGAGGATGTCGAAAAGTCGCTCAAGGGTTCTTCAACTCTATGGACCGACCGCGAAAGACCGGCCTCCGGCGCTGCCGGCCTCATCGTCAGGGCGCGCGGCGATTACCGCCGCATCCTGAACACGCTCTATGGATCAGCGCTCTATGGCGGTTCGATCACGATCACGATCGACGGCAGGGAAGTCTCCGAACTCCCCATCGACGCAAACATTGCCAATCCGGCCAATGTGCGGGTCGAGGTGGACCCCGGCCCTGTCTTCCGCTTCGGACAGGCACAGATCATCAATCAGGCCCCGCCTGCCAAAAGGCGCAGGGACCGCGTCGAAGACCCGGCCAGGGAAGGCTTCCTCACCGGCGAAATTGCCCGTTCGGGAACGATCCTCCAAGCCGGACGCCTGGCGGTCGAAGCCTGGCGCTATCAGGGGCACCCAAAGGCGAAAATCGGCAACCAGCAGGTGACGGCAGAGCACAGGACCAGCACGGTGGATGCGGTTCTGACCATGGAGCCCGGCCGCAGCGCCGTCTATGGAGACGTATCGGTCAGCGGGACCGAGCGCATGGACCCGGAGTTCGTGGCGCGCCAGACAGGCATCGTTCCCGGCCGCGAGTACAATCCAAACGATCTGGAACGCGCCAAAAAGCGCCTTGCAAGGCTTGATGTGTTCCGTTCCGCCCGCATCGAGGAAGCAGAAGAGATCAAGCAGGATGGTTCCCTGCCTCTTTCGGTCAGCGTTCAGGAACGTCTGCCGCGCCGCTTTGGCGTGGGCGGCACCTATTCCACGCTCGACGGTCTCGGCGTGGAAGCCTACTGGATGCACCGCAATCTGTTCGGCCGTGCCGAGCGCCTGCGCTTCGAAGGCAAGGTGCTGGGCATCGGCAACACGTTCAAGCCGGAAGACCTGACCTATCGGGTTGGCACATCGTTCACCAAACCCGGCGTCTACACGCCCGACACGGACTTTCAGGCGTCCGTCTTCGGCGACCGCGAGGTTCTGGAGCGCTACACCCGCACGAGCGTGACCGCGCAGGCCGGTTTCCACCATGAATTCAACGAAGAGCTTTCGGGCAGTCTCTTTGCGAATGTGGACCGGGCGCGCTTCGACGACGATTTCGGCACACGCGATTTCCTGACGGTGGGGCTTTCGGGCACGGTCACCTATGACAGCCGCGACAATCCTGCCGACGCGACGGAAGGCTTCTTCGCTGAAGCCTCGCTCGACCCGTTCTACGAGATGGAATACGGCAATCTGGCGGCACGCATGATGCTGGAAGGCCGGGCCTATTACGATTTCGGCAGCGACGGGCGCTTTGTGGCGGCCGGCCGCGCCAAGCTCGGTTCACTCGTGGGCGCCCCCATTTCCGAAACCCCGCCCGACAAGCTGTTCTTCGCAGGCGGCGGCGGTTCGGTGCGCGGCTATGCCTATCGCAATATTGGTGTCGACACGCCCAATGGCGTGGCTGGCGGACGCTCTCTGATGGAGGCATCGGCCGAGCTGCGCGCCCGCGTGACCGACAGTATCGGCCTTGTCGGCTTTGTCGATGCCGGTCTGGTCGGCGCTGAATCGTTCCCGGATTTCAATCAGGATGTCAGGATCGGCGTCGGCGCCGGACTGCGTTACCTCACACCTCTTGGCCCCGTGCGCCTGGATGTCGCCGTGCCGCTTGACCGGCGCAACGACGATCCGAGCGTCGCCTTCTATGTCGGGATAGGACAAGCATTTTGATCCGCCTCCTCGCCGCCCTCAGCCTCCTTCTCCTCCTGCTGCCGGCCATGGCGCAGGACACGCCGAGCGAAAGCACGCCCGAAGAGGAGCGCTCTTTCCTGACGCGGCTGCTTGAAAACCAGCTCTCCACCCCGAACCGGCAGATCCGCATCTCGGGCATTCGCGGGGCGCTCTCCTCGCAGGCGACCATTGGCGAGATCACCATCGCCGACCGCGAAGGCGTTTGGCTTCGCCTTCAGAATGCATCGATCAACTGGAGCCGCTCGACCCTGATTCTGCGGCAGCGCCTTGAGGTGCAGAGGCTCGCCGCAGAGAGCATCGAGGTGACGCGCCGGCCGCTGCCGGATGAAACGGCCCTGCCCTCCCCTGAATCACGCTCGTTCCAGGTTCCCGAACTGCCGCTGGCGATCAATCTGGAACAGCTGGAAATCCCGAAGGCAACCTTCGGCCACGATGTGTTCGGCCTCGCCGCCGAACTGTCGCTCACCGGTGCGCTCAGAATTGCCAGCGGAACGCTGGACACGAATTTCGACGTCAAGCGCCTTGATGGTCCCGGCGGGCAGTTCGCCCTGAAGGCGGCTTTCTCCAACGAAACGGAAGTTCTCGACCTCGACCTCGTGCTCGACGAGCCCGCAGACGGCGTTGTCGCCAACCTGCTTAACGTGCAGGGACGCCCGCCGCTGAAACTGACCATTGCCGGCAACGGCCCGCTCAGCGATCTGGACATCAAGCTGGCGCTGGAAGCCGATGGCGTGCCGGCCTTTGGCGGCACGGCGCGTCTCCGCGAGCGTGACGAGGGCCTTGGCTTCTCGGCAAGGCTCGCCGGCGCCATCGGCCGGCTGGTTCCGGCCCAGTTCCGCGACTTCTTCGGCGCAGGCACACATATCAATGTGAGCGGCGTGTCCAAGACGGGCGGCGGCGTTCTGCTTGAGAACCTTCAGATCTCCAGCGCCTCCATGCGCATCGAGGCAGCAGCCGAAACCGGCAGCGACCACTTCCTGACCGCTCTTTCGCTGAGAGCCAGCGTGGCCGACCCCAATGGCAAGCGCGTCCTCCTGCCCGTTTCGGGCGGCGAAACCTCGTTGCAGACGGCAAACCTCAATGTGACCTTTGGCGAAGCCGGCTCCGAGCGCTGGCGCGGCAATCTGGCGATTGACGGTCTTCAGACCTCGGAATTCGCTGCCGGCCGCACAGAGCTCGTCATGGGCGGACTTGCCCAGAACCTGAACAATGCAGAAAACCGCCGCATCAGCTTTGACGTCGATGGCGGCCTTTCCGGCATCACCGCAAAGCAGGCCAAGATCGCCAAAGCGCTGGGTGATGCGCTGGATATCGCGGTCAAGGGGGACTGGCGGGCCGGCAATCCGGTCATGCTGGAGAATGCCAGCATTTCGGGCAACGGGCTGGAAACCGCCCTGCGCGGACAGATCGATGAGTTCGCCTTTACCGGCGACATCCTGCTCAGCGCCGACGACATCGCGCCCTTCTCCGGCCTTGCCGATCAGGAACTTGCAGGCGCGGTCGACCTCAAGGCAAGCGGCACGGTGCGCCCGATCAGCGGCGCATTCGATCTCGACCTTGATGGCACGGCGACCGATCTGCGCATCGAAAACGAGATGGCGGGCAATCTTCTGGCCGGCACGACCCGCATTGATGGCGGCGTGGCGCGCGGCGCCGACGGGCTGACGGCGCGCAAGCTGCGCCTGGCCAATGACCAGCTGACGCTGAACGCCGACGGCAATTTCGCCACCGGCAAGGCCAATTTCACCTTCGACGCCGCTCTGGAAGACATGGCGCTCCTCTCGAAGGAGGCTTCGGGACGCCTGACGGCCACCGGCCGCGCCCAGGGCGCGGAAGGACGCATCAACCTGACCTTCAAGGCCGACGCCCCGAGCGGCAGCCTCGCGGGCCGCGCACTGACCGAAGCCGCGCTTGGCTTCACCGGGCAGCTGGAGAAGCAGGTGCTCACCGGTCAGGTGGACGGCACGGCCTTCCTCGCCGGCGAACGCGTTGAACTGGCGAGCCACATCGTGCTTGACGACACGCAGCGCCAGCTGACGGAACTGAGCTTCCGCGCCGGCGGCGCAAGCGCAACGGGCAATGTCATTCAGGACGTTCAGAAGAACCTGATTGACGGCCGGCTGAACATTGACGCCGCTGACATCTCCACCGCCGCAGCACTGCTGCTGCGCGAGGCGAGCGGCAGCGTAAACGCCGAAATTTCGCTCTCACCGGTGAATGACAGCCAGACGGCCGACATCAATGCGACGATCCGCAATCTGGAGATCGATCAGACGCGCGTCTCGAACGCGGAGATCGCCGCCACGATCGAAGATCTGTTCGGCGTGCCCGCAGCGGTGGGCGAGATCTCTGCCGACGACATCACCGCCGGTGGCATCGGCATCACGCGGCTGGACGCCAGTGCACGGCAGGAAGGCGACGCCACGCAGTTTGAAGGCTCCGCCCTTCTCGATCAGGGCACGAAGCTCGCCACAAAGGGAGCGCTCGCGCCCGAGGGCGAAGGCTTTCGGGTGAGCCTCGACCGTCTCACACTCAATCAGGGAGCTATTAGCGCGCGTCTCGTCAACGCCACCTCCCTGCTGGTTCAGGGCTCAAGCTACACGCTCGACCCGCTGGAAATAGACGTTGCGGGCGGTCGCATCAGGGCCAGCGGCAAGGTTGCCAATAGCCTCGACCTGGCCGTCGACCTCGCCAATGTGCCGCTCTCCATCGCGAACACGATCCAGCCGGATCTCGGTCTCGGCGGTACGCTGAACGGCAAAGCCGACATCAAGGGCACACGCGCGAAGCCGATGGTCACATTCGATGTTGCTGGCCGCAGCATCACCTCCTCCATGCTTCAGCAGGCCGGCCTGAGCATGCTGACCGTGGACGCCTCCGGCACGACGGACGGCAACCGCCTCAATGTGAACACCAGCATCACCAGTCCCGAAGGTCTCAACGCTTCCGCCAGGGGCGTCGTGCCCTTCGATGACAGCCAGCTTGCCATGGATGTGGCCTTGAACGCCTTCCCGCTGGCCGCGCTCAACCGCGTGGTGAAGGGACAGAACCTGGCCGGCCAGGTGACGGGCAATGCCCGCGTGACCGGCAGGCTCAATGCGCCTGAAGCGCGCTTCGATGTCCGCGCCTCCGGCCTGAATGCAGCGCCGCTGGCAAGCGCCGGCCTCGGCCCGCTTCAGCTTGCCGCCAATGGCAGCTTCGCCCGCAACACGGTGCAGCTTGCAAGCCTCACCGCCAATGATCCCAATGGCCTCGCCATTCAGGCCAGCGGCAGCGTGCCCCTTTCGGGCTCGGGCCTCGGCATCTATGTGTCGGGCACCGCACCGCTGTCCATCGCCAACCGCATGCTTGCGACGCGCGGGACGCAGCTTTCCGGCACGGCGACGGCAGATGTGCGTGTTTCGGGCGCTCTCTCCAATCCGGTGATCAACGGCACGATCTCCACCGCCAATGCAGCAGCCGTCGATCCGCTCACCAATCTGCGCGTCAATGATGTGCGGCTTGCCGCCACGCTGACAGGCGACCGCGTGTCGATCACCGAAGGTTCGGCAGCACTTGCCGCCGGCGGCCGGGTTTCCATCTCGGGATCGGTCTCGACCAATGCCCAGGCCGGCTTCCCCGCCGATCTGCGGATCAGCCTCGACAATGCCCGCCACACGGATGGCGAGATGGTGACCGCCACGGTGGATGGCGCACTGTCGCTGACAGGCGCCCTCACCCGTGATCCGCTTCTGGCCGGCGAGGTCAATATCGAGCGCGCCGAAATCATCGTCCCGGAAAATCTGGGCGGCGGCGCTGCGGCCATCAATGTGCGCCATGTCGATCCGCCCCGCGCGGTGGCGCTCACGCTTGAACGCGCCCGCGCCGACGACGGCACGCCGATGCCAACCGCGCGACCGAGCGTCATGCGGCTGAACGTCAATGTCACGGCCCCTGCCCGCATCTTCGTGCGCGGCCGCGGCCTCGACGCCGAGCTTGGCGGTTCGGTCCGCCTCACCGGCCCGGTCACCAACATCCAGCCGGTCGGCGGCTTCAAGCTCATTCGCGGCCGTCTCTCCATCATCGGCCAGCGCATCACCTTCGATGAAGGCGAAGTCACGCTGGTTGGCGATCTCGACCCGCAGCTCAACTTCGTCGCCCGCTCGCGCGGCAATGACATCATCGTCTTCATCAATGTTCGTGGCCGTGTTTCCGATCTCAACATCTCGTTCTCCTCGCAGCCGGAGCTGCCGGAAGACGAAGTGCTCGCCCGGCTGATCTTCAATCGCGGCGTGAACGAGCTTTCCGCTGTGCAGATCGCGCAGCTGGCCGCAGCGGCGGCGGAGCTTGCCGGCGGCGCCAACACGTCGCTTCTCGGCTCGCTGCGCAACGCCACCGGGCTTGATGATCTGGATGTGATCACCGACAGCGAAGGCAACGCGGCTGTGCGCGCCGGGCGCTACATCCAGGACAACATCTATCTGGGCGTGGAGGCCGGTGCGAAGGGCACGACGCGCGGTACGGTCAATCTGGACATCACCGAAGACCTGAAAGCGCGCGGTTCGCTCGGCTCCGATGGCGATTCAAGCGTCGGCATCTTCTTCGAGAAGGACTACTAGGGTCAGGACGCCAAGTAGTCGACAGAGCAAAAAGAAAGCCGGCCAGAAAACTGGCCGGCAATCGGCGCGCATGGTTCGGGTCGGGGGGATGGTGGGGCGCGCGCCTGGAGCAAGAACACACACGCCCCGCAAAGGTTCCACACCGTTTCAATTTTATCGAACGCGCACGAACACCCGCGCGTGAGACCGCCTCAGCGCTGCCAGCCCTGTGCGCCGATGAGCGGCACGAAGGACACCGGCGCGAGATCCTCGGTGCGGAAGTTCTCCTCCCCGTCCCGCGTCACGCATGTCAGCTTCTGGGGACCGGAGGCGGAGCCGACGGGCATGATCAGCCGCCCGCCCATGGCAAGCTGCGCGCGCAGCGCCTCCGGCACACGTGGCCCGGCCGCAGCGATGATGATCGCATCAAACGGCGCTTTCTCGGGAAGCCCGAGCGTTCCATCGCCCACGGAAAGCGTGACATTGTCGAGATAACCGCCCGTCTCCAGCCGCTCGCGGGCGGCTGTGGCAAGCGTGTCATGTCGCTCGATCGAAAAGACGTGGCCGGCGAGCAGAGAGAGGATTGCGGTGGAGTAGCCAGACCCCGTGCCCACTTCGAGAACCCGGCTTTCAGGCCCGAGCTCCGCCGCTTCCGTCATCAGGGCAACGATATAGGGTTGGGAAATGGTCTGCCCGTCGCCAATGGGCAGGGCCCCGTCTTCATAGGCGAGTTCGGCGAGATGATCGGGAACGAAGCGTTCGCGCGGCACCTGCGCCATGGCGTCCAGAACCGCTTCGGAGGCAATGCCGCGCCGCCTGAGCACCGCCAGCATCTCTGCGCGGCGCACTGTCTGCATGTCTGTGTCGTCGTCTCTGCTCACGCCTGCCCGGCTCGATCAAGGATTGGTTCCACAATCCCTATAATGTCGCCAAAGGGGCTGCAACGTCCATAGTTGGATGTGATGCGGATGGCATTCCGGCGGACAAGATCCACTAGGAGGGCTGTAACGATCTGAGCCGCTTCAGAACGGGCTTTGCGTAACGGGCGGCAAAACGCCTTGCCCGGCGATATGCGACCTGAGGAAGCCAACCGAACCGGCCCCAGAAATAGACGCTCCTGATCTTCTTCTCCTGCGTCTCCCAGGAGTACTCCTGATCAAAAATACGTCTGCTTTCTGCAGTATAGGCATAGATAGAAGGATTACCGAGCAACGTGCGAATGCCACGTGCGATATCGGACGGATCTGTAGGGTTGACCACTTCACCAATGCCCAATCGCTGCACGAAGGTGCGCATGTCGGGGAAGTCAGAAGCGCAGATCGGAATGCGGGCAAGCGTCGCCTCGAACAGTTTGTTCGGCATGGAGTAGCGATAGCTCAGGGCAACCGGCTCAATCACACAGATGGCAACATCCGCATCACTGATGGCAGAAGGCACCTGGTGGTGCTCGACGGGATCAAGCAGATGCACACGATCACCGACACCGTTCTCCTCCGCCACCGACATAAACCATTCATCGCGATTGCTGCGAGGGCCCATCACCGCGAGATGCGCGTCGGGCAATTCGCACAAGGCTTTCACCGACGGCACAAGGCCTCTTCCGGTTTTCATGACATGCCCCGTGTAAACAATCAGTGGCGTGTTTTCCGGAAGGCCAATGCGTGAACGGAGATTCGGCACCGCCAAACTGTCAGTTTCAACTGCTTTCGGCGCATTGAACACGACGGTTGGACGCGAACCAAAGCGCTTTCCATATTCTGCAGCGATGGACTCACTGCACGTAATCATGTGCCCTACCGAAGGAAACAGCGCATTCTCGGTCCTGATGGCCATGCTCTTGGCATCTCTGGACATCGGTGGATTGCGGTCATACTCCAGTTCATGCGCATCATAGATCACACGTCCGCCGACACGACGCGACAGAGCCACGCCAGCCGCAAGTGTCTCGATGTCGTGGCAGTGGATGAAAGCGGCGGGCTCTGATATCGCCTGCTTCATCAGAGCTTCAGAATAGAAGTAGCGCTCAGTAATTCTCAGCTGTTCTCTTCTAGCGGTGCGCTCATGCCAGGGCTTTTCGAATTTCCTCGCCTGCTCATCCCAATCCAGCGTCAATCGCTGGACCATCTCCTCTCGCAATGCGCCGAAGGCCTGAAGCGTTTCCTCGCAGAATGGCGGCTCTGACCTGAAATGCCGGGTATCAAAACGACGAATCTCGAAGCCGTTCTTCGTTTCCCTTTCCGGATGATCAGGGCTGAAACGCGCGAAAACGATTACGCGAAACCCCTGTTTCGCTATCGCTTCTGTTTCCTTCAACACCCGTGCATCCTGAGCACAATGGTTGTTGACCAAAACATACACAATCTTCTGAGGCAAAAATCAGCTCCCGAGCTCTGCGCAAGCTGTAAAGCGAAACCGACCGGTCGCACAAGTCATCAATTACGACGGACTTTAAAGCCGCTTGAATCCTGCTGTCGCGTCCTCAAAAAAGGAGCGCTGTTCACGATGAGCGAGATAGGCAAACGCCGACGCGCCCTGGCAGCACAACCGCTTTGGCAGATGATCTTCGACAATTCATCGCCAGCCCCCGGCTCAGCGGAGTTTCTTTCTGCAAACCAGATGGAAATACCCAATTCGACCGGGCACAAGCGTCGAACAAGCAATAATGCGATGCAATGTCTGGAGGAAGATTGGTGGGTGATACAGGGCTCGAACCTGTGACCCGCTGATTAAGAGTCAGCTGCTCTACCAACTGAGCTAATCACCCGACCGATCCGTGCGGCGAAGAAGTTGCCGTCAACCGAATGACCGGCTCCTTAAAGGGTTTTTCTCAAGCTGGCAAGACACTCTGACACGGGTTTGTCACTTTTCTCAAATGAACAGCCTTCCCTCCGCCACGCGAACCGCCTGGCCACCGATCCGGGCAGCCTCGATACGGCCCGCAAACGCTTCAATTTCAAGGCGTATGCTCGATGGACGGCCCATTTCCAGCCCCTGCTCGATCAGAAAGCCGTGCGCGCCGTCCACAAGCGCGTCATGGCGCATTATTGTGCCGGCAAAGGCTGCTGCGGCCGATCCCGTGGCCGGGTCTTCACTGATTCCCAGATCATTGCCGAACATGCGGGCATGAAAGGCGTGATCGTGATTCACCGTCTCGCGGCAATAGACATAGGGATTGGCCACGCGCCCGTTCAGCTCCGGCACCATAGAGGACCAGAGCGCCGGATCGAACCTGGCGCGCGCGGCCACATCGAGATTGGCGACCGGCACGCAGACATAGGGAACGCCAGCGCTCCACACGCCAACAACGTGGTTCTCAAAGCCGATCTCGTGATGGCCGAGCCCAAGTGCGGCCGCCACCGCCTCCGGCTCAAAAGAACCTGCCACGGGTTCGGGAAGCTTCGGCAGGTCGAATTCGGCATAAGCTGCCTGCGCGCCGAGCGACACCGCACAGCGCACCGGCCCGACCGTCTCTTCCAGCATCAGGATCGAAGTCTGCGCGCTCTCCTGCCCTTCGCCCGCCCGTTCTGCCAGGGCAATGGCCGTGCCCACCGTGGGATGGCCGGCAAAGGGCAGTTCACACCCCGGCGTGAAGATGCGCAGTCTGGCGGCGTGGTTCTTTTCGTCAGGCGGAAAGACGAACACGGTCTCGGACAGATTGAACTCGCCGGCGATCCGCTGCATGGCCGCATCGTCCAGTCCTTCGCTGTCAAGAACGATGGCCAGCGGGTTTCCCGTGAGGGCCTCGGCGGAAAAAACGTCATAAATATAATAGTTTCGCCCGTTCATCCTGCCTCCAGATAAAAATGCACTGCCCGGAGCGAAAGAGTGCTCTCGTCCAGTTTCCTGCCATCTTTTGTCCACTTTCCTGTTACCACGTTAACGTCATAGGCGCGCGCTCAATGCTGCGATGGGTCCATGAAAAAGACAGGCAGCGATCCACAGGGGATCGCATCGACGCATGTTCGAGGCACTAGCCAAAAAGCCAAGCCTTCCCAGAGAAAAAAACGCCGATGGCCGCTAGCGCTGCCAGTCGCCGGGCTTGTTGCGACCGGCGCATGGTTTTTCGCCGGCGCGCAATCCGGCCAGACCATGGCAGGCTATATGAGCCAGCCGGTGGAACGCGGCGATCTGGTGGCGCGCGTGGCAACGACCGCCGTCTTGCGGCCGCGCACGCAGATCCAGATCTCCAGTGAGCTGAAAGGAACGGTGCAGTCCGTCCCCGTGATGCAGAACCAGCGCGTGAAACGCGGCGATATCCTCATCCAGCTTGATTCCACCATATTCGAGTATGAGCTGGAGCGCTCGGCCGCACTGGTCGAAGCCGCCGAGGCGGGCCTTTCCGATGCGCTGATCGCCCTTGAAGAAACCGACCAGAAGCTCACCCGCGCAAAGGCGCTGCGCCATCGCAATGCGCTCAGCGAGCAGAAGCTGGAAGACGTGCAGGCCGAGCGAAACCGCGCCGCCAACCGCGTCGAGACAGCCAAGGCCGATCTTGCGGTCAAGCAGGTGGATCTGAAACTCCGGCGCTTCGACCTGAGCCGCAGCAGGATCCGCTCGCCCATTGATGGCATCGTGCTGGCGAGAAAGGCCGAACCCGGCCGCACCGTCTATGCATCTTCGGAAGACAGCGTTCTGTTCATCCTCGCCGAGGATCTGGAAAGGATGGAACTCATCGCCAAGGTGAACGAAGCCGATATCGGATCGATTGCCGAGGGACAGGAAGCAACCTTCCTGGTGGACGCCTATCCCGACCGCACCTTCAGGGCGACGATCCGTGACGTGTCGTTCGCACACCGGCGCGAAAACAATCTCGTGACCTATGAAGCCAATCTGGATGTGCGCAATGACGATCTGAAGCTCAGGCCGGGGATGACCGCATCCGTTTCGATCACCACCGACGAAACGACAAATGCGCTTCTGATCCCCACCAGCGCGCTGCGCTATCGGTCGCAGACGGTTGAGCCCGAAAGCGCCGAGGAAACGAACGCCGAAGACGCACCGGGCAAGGCGCTCGTTCATGTGCTCGGAGACGATGGAGAGCCGCAGCCCGTGCGCGTGGAGCTCGGGGTGCGCAACTGGGAGAAAGCGGAGGTTCTTTCCGGCCTGACTGAGGGGCAGCGCGTCATCACCGGCGATGCACTGCACACGCAATAGCGATGGACGCCGAAAACGCTCGCACGCCGCTCATCGCCTTCGAGGCCGTCTGGCGCAGCTATGGGGCAGGCGACACGCAGGTTCATGCGCTGGCCGGCGCGAGCTTTGACATTGCCCGTGGCTCCTTCGTGGCGGTGACCGGTCCCTCAGGCTCGGGAAAATCGACTGCGATGAACATTCTGGGCTCGCTCGACGTGCCGACGGGTGGCGCGTACCACTTCATGGGCGAAGATGCCGGCACGTTCGACAAGCCCCGCCGCGCCGACCTGCGCAACCGGCATATCGGCTTCGTCTTCCAGGGCTACAATCTCCTGCCCCGCACCACGGCGCTGGAAAACATCGAGCTCCCCCTTATCTATCGTGGCCTGCCAGGACGCACCCGGCAGGAACTCGCGGAAGAAGCGCTCCTGCAAGTGGGGCTTGAAGGCCGTGGCCACCACACACCAAACGAGCTTTCCGGCGGACAGCAGCAGCGCGTGGCGATTGCGCGCGCACTGGTTTCTGAACCCACACTCCTTCTGGCGGACGAGCCGACCGGCAATCTCGACACCGAACGCAGCCATGAGATCATGGAGCTTCTGACCGCGCTCAACCGCGAACACGGGCTCACAATCGTGATGGTGACGCATGAGCCGGACATCGCGGCATTCGCCGGTCGGCAGATCGGGTTTCGCGACGGGCGCATCGCCTTCGACAGCGCCACGGGGGACGCGGCGTCATGCTGATGCAGTCGATTCTGCTTGCGCTGCGCTCCATCGCTCGCAACAAGCTGCGCTCGCTGCTCACGCTTCTTGGTGTGATCATCGGCGTTGCTGCAGTGATCGCGCTTCTCACCATCGGCGGAGGCGCACGCGAACACATAAATGCGGGAATGGCGAATATGGGCAGCCGCCTCATCTTCGTGTTCGCAGGCGAACGGCCAGATCCCTCGGCTCCGGTGATAAACGAGGCCAAACCACTCACCAATGCGCATTTCAAAGGCCTTGAAAAGGCCATTGGCAGTCAGGCCATTGTCGCGGCCGTCGCCACGACCAGTATGCGTGCCTCTTTTGGTGCGCGAAGCGTTTCTGCGCAGGTCACGGGCGCCAGCGAAAATCACTTCCTGCAACGCGAATGGAAGCTTGGACGTGGTCGCCTCTTTTCACCAGTGGAAGCCGAGAGCAGCGCCAGCGTCTGCGTTATCGGCAGCCAGGTTTCAAAAGCGCTGTTCGGCCAGGAGAGTGCGCTAAGCGCGCGCATCAGGATCGGCCCGGCGCATTGCAGGGTGGTCGGCGAGTTGAGCGCGAGAGGCTCTTCCTTCTCCGGCCAGCAGGACATGCAGGTCTATGTCCCGCTCGGCCTGTTCCAGACCCGGCTCAGCGGCAAGTCGCAAATCGATGAAATACTGATCAATGCGCCAAACCAGGCCGCAATCGAACCGCTGAAAGCCCAGATCACGCAGGAAATGCGCAATCTGCGCCGGATAGGCCCCGGCCGCAATGACGATTTTCAGGTCGAAGACATGGCGGAATACATCCAGCAGACGAATGAATTCATCGGCGGCATCACGGCCTTTCTGAGCGCTATCGCCGCCATCAGCCTTCTGGTGGGCGGCATCGGCATCATGAACATCATGCTGGTCTCGGTCACCGAGCGCACACGGGAGATTGGCATCCGCATGGCGATAGGCGCGCGTCAGCGGGACATTCTGGTGCAGTTTCTGACCGAGGCTTGCGTGCTGTCGCTGCTGGGCGGGCTGACCGGCATAGCGCTTGGGCTCGCCATCGCATGGGGCGTGACCACACTCATGGGGGTGCACTTCGCGCCCGGCCTTGCCGACATTGCCGCCATCACGGCCATCTCCATCGCCATCGGCATCGTTTTCGGCTTTTTCCCGGCGCTGCGCGGCGCACGGCTCGACCCGATCGAGGCCCTGCGGCACGAATAGAGCAATTTTGGGAAAAGTGGACACCGGATTTCCGTCCGGAATTGCGCAAAAACGCTCTCGATCAGGCGATGTCGAGCTGAACCACGACCGGGCAATGATCGGATGCCTTGGGGCGGTCCCAGCCGACGCGCGGGAAACGCGGCACATCCTGCTCGGGCGGAAAGATGGTGCGCCAGGGCTGGCCGGCGCGGATGATCTCCGGCACGGCCCGCGTGTTGTGGCGGGCGAGCGCCCGCGACGCCAGAAGATAGTCGAGCTGGCACAGATGCCGCTCTTCCGGCCCGCGCGTGTGATAGAGCGTCCAGCGGTCCATTTCCGGGCGACGCTCCACGAGGTTTTCGCAGAAATCGCCCGCCGTCAGCGCATTGACGCTCGATTGTTCTTCCGTCGCCGGCTCGAACCGATAGCCCAGATGCGCCTCACCGGTGATGATGACGCGCTCGCGATAATCGTTGAGATCGCCGCAAATGACCCAGCGCTTTTCCGCCGCCCGTTCAGCACCACCAAAACGCTGCTCGATGATGTGGCGCACCGCCGCCGCTTCAGCCATGCGCACCGGCATGGAAGCCGTGCGCCCGTCCATGCCATTGCGCGGCGGGCTCATCGCCTTGAAATGCACCACATAAAGCGTGAGCGGCCGGCCACCGACCTTGATGTCCAGCTCCAGACAATCGCGCCGGAAAATGCGCTCATGCGGCTCGATGCCAAGTTCGGCCAGTTCCTCATTGTGCAGATCGAGATCGGCGAAGGTCAGATGCGCATGGCTGGTCATGCGCACGAACTCGATGGGCTGGCCATGCGCGGTCTCCGGCCGCATCATCACCGCCACATCGATGCCGCGGGAATCATTGCCGGAAGCGGAATATTTCTCCCGGTAGCCATTGCCGATCATCTTGAACAGATAGCCATATTCGAACGCCTTGAGCGCTGCGAGATTGTCGACCTCCTGAAGGCACAGAATGTCCGCGCGCGTTGCGGCAATGGCCAGCGCCGTCAACTGGCGGGCGTCATCCGTCAGCGCAATGGCGCGGGCCTGTTCAAGCGCACGGTAATGCGCCTCGTCCTCGATCTCATAGAGCGCGAGCGCGCGATCCCTGCGCAGATCATTGCGGAAACCGGAGAAATCGAACCGGTTCATCAGGTTTTCGACGTTGAATGTGGCAAGGCGGAGGGACATGCAAGCACGTTTAACCGGCATGGCGATGAATACAAGCCCGCGTTTTTACGAACCCGTCTCGCAACCGTCTCATTCATCACGCGTTCATGGTGGATATGATTGGTTATGATACCATCAGCACATGCAACAATTCTTGAAAAATGGGGTTGAAGGGCATCTTGGGGGCGCCTGAAAACAGGAGACCATCATGAAACGCAATCTCGTCAACATCGCCTGTTCGGGGCTGCTTGCGTTAGGCTTCGCCGTCATCGGCGCACCGGCCAACGCCAATGCACTGGGCATTGCCGGCAGCGCGACGACAAACGCGGTCGAGCGCTCTGCAACGCAGGCGCCCGTCGTGCAGGTTGACCGCCGCGACCGCCGGAACTGGCGCAGGCACAATGACCGTCGCAAATGGCGGCACCGCCACAACCGCCGCGACTGGCACAGGCGGGGCCCAAGCGCCGGCTTCTATTTCGAGTTTGGCCGCCCTGCCCCGTATTACTACCGTCCGCGCTATGTGCGCCCGCCGCAGTATCGCCGGCCGGTAAGGCTTTCGCGCGCACATGTGAACTGGTGCTATGACCGCTACCGTTCCTATCGCGCGTCGGACAACACGTTCCAGCCCTATCACGGCCCGCGCAAGCGCTGCATCTCGCCCTATTACCGCTAGGGCACCGGTCTGACGGAACACGAAATGGCGCGGCGAAAGCTGCGCCATTTTTCGTTCACCCGGGCAATCTGAATTTTCAAAAAGTCTGAATACAATCAGACTTTTAAATCGAAACGGCACGCATAGGCTTCAGGACGTCACCCTGGAGTTGCGCCTCATGTTTCATCTGAGACTTATCCTGATTGCCCTGTTTTGCCTGCTCGGTGTGGAGACGACTTCTGCCGGCAGCCTCGTCGGCTGGGCGGATGCGGACCGCGCCTGCGCCGATGGCTGGGCCGATGGCTGGAACGAGCGCCGCGCCATGCGCCGGCTGTTTCCGGGCCGCATGCAGCTGACGCTCGGCGAAGCACACCGCCGGCACTGGCGCGAGCGCTGCGCCCACGAACGCCGCTGGCGCGACCGCGCCGTGCCCTTCTGGTCACGCTGGCACGATCCCCATGGCCGCTTTGCCGGCGAATTCTATGGCTTCAACGATGTCTACGGACCCGGCCGGCCGATCCTGCGCCCGCGCCATGGCGCGCACAGCTTTCACTGGCGCTATGAACGGCGGCCGGAACAGCGCCGCACCGCAAGGCGGGCCTATCCCGGCCACGATGCCCGCGCGGCGCATCTTGCCTGGTGTCACGACCGCTATCGCTCCTACCGCGCGCACGACAACACGTTCCAGCCTTATAAAGGGGGGCGCAGAGCGTGTGTTTCGCCTTATGGGCGTTAGGGCGCGATTGGCCCGGTCGGGTGTCACGACGTGGGATCTATGGGGATTTCAGGTGCGCTCGATCCTGTTGCAGCAGCGTTGTGCGTGGTTCGCCCTTCGACAAGCTCAAGAAGCTCACCATGAGGGCTGGGTTAATCACTGCAGTCCCGGAGCCAGACTCTTCTGCAAAGCCCCACCCTTCCCTCATGGTGAGCTTGTCGAACCACGCACGACATTAATGCAACGCGCCATCATGCACTGTGCATCACTGATGGCGTATCAGACCTTTCACAGTGCTCGCCTTCCCCGAAAGCCAACAGCCCCCCCCAACCATCAGCCGCGAAAAAGCGCGCGATAGGCGCGTGGCGTCATGCCGCGCAGCGCCTTGAACTGGCGGTTGAAATTGGCCAAAGCGCGATAGCCGACGGCCTCGGCCACATGGCCGATGGGCTGATCGCCGGATGAAAGCCGGGCGCACGCCTCGCCGATGCGCAGCCGCATCACATAGTCTGAAATGCTGGTGCGCATGTGGCGGCGAAAGAGCCGATGCAGGCCGGACGGGCTGAGCGCCGCGATCCCGGCCAGTTCCTCATTGGCGATGCCGGCGGCATAATGCCTGTGAATGTGGAGCAGCACGCGGTCGATGCGCTCGCGGTCGGCGCTGTCGAGATCACGGGCGGCAACCGTGCCCGCCAGCGGCGCGGCCCCGTCATCGCCGGCCAGAACCAGAAGCACCCGCACCAGCGCCAGAAAGCGCTCGGCCAGCTCCGCCTCGAACAGCGCCTCGATCAGTGGCCGGGCGCGCGCCGCCGCCTGCGGCGAAAAGGCGAGCCCCGCCTCCGCCCGCGCCAGAAGCCCGGCAATGGGCCGCAACTCGGCAAACCCCTCGCCCAGCGCCTGCGCCCATTCATGGCGAAACCACATGACCAGCGCCACATGCGGGTGCGCGGGGTCCGGTCTGGTGCGCGAGGCCCAGGTGTGCGGCAGGTTCGCGCCCACCAGAACCAGATCGCCGTCGCCATATTCGCCCACATGATCGCCGACAAAACGCTGCCCCTGAGAATTAAGCGTCAGCGTCAGCTCATATTCGGGATGGTGGTGCCATTCGAAGGGAATGCCCTCCTCCAGCCGCCGGTTCAGAAGGCTCCACGACGCGCCGGGAATGGCGGGCAGTTTTTCCAGAAACGGTCTCATAGAGCGCACTCACAGGACATGACGCCAGAATAGTATCAATATCGGCCATGTGAGTACAACACCGCCCGCGCAAGCGCGCTAGGCTTGCAAGGCAGGATATCTGGGAGGAAGCCATGCAGGAAGCAGCCATCAAGCGCGATGCGCATCCCTCGTCGACCAAGGTCGGCTCACAGCTCAAGGACATCGAGAAGACCCTGCCGCTGCGCGTTCTCTCGAAGGACGACTGGCAGCACTGGATCACCAAGGGCTATGTGATCGTCCGGCAGGCCGTGCCGCGCGAGAATGTCGAGCGGCTGGCGGAGCTCCTCTGGGCGTTCGACGAGAAAGACCCGAACGATCCCTCCACCTGGTATGCCCCGCAGCGCCGCGCGCACAAGATGAAGGAGCTCAACAACACCGGCATGCTGGAGATCTACAATCACCAGTATCTGTGGGACAACCGCATGGAGCCGCGCATCTATGACGCCTTCGTGGACATATGGGACCGCGAAGATCTGTGGGTGACCATCGACCGCGCCAATCTGAACGTGCCGAAGAAGAGCCCCGGCAATCCCGACGGCTTCATCCACTGGGACGCCGACACCTCGCTCCGCCCGCTGCCCATAGGCGTTCAGGGCGTGCTGAGCCTGAAGAAGCAGGACGGCGATGTGGGCGGCTTCCAGTGCATTCCCGAACTGTTCGAGCATTTTGACGAATGGGTGAAGACCCAGCCCGCCGACCGCGACCCGATGCACCCGGACATAACGGGCCTTTCGATCACCAATATCGACATGGAAGCCGGCGACCTCCTGATCTTCAACTCGCTTCTGGCGCATGGCGTGCGGCCCAACCATTCGAAGGACCGGGTGCGGATGGCGCAATATGTGTCGATGCATCCGGCCGAGTTCGAGAACGAGGCGGAACGGCGCGAGCGCATCCGCCTGTGGCGCGAACGCGACCACCCCAAACGCGACGCCTTCCCCGGCGACCCACGCGAATGGGAGAAGAAGAACGCGAAAACGGCGAAGCTTACGGAGCTGGGGGAGAAGCTCTTGGGCTTGAAGGGGTGGGATTGAGGGCGGAGCGAATGGCGCGACGCGAAACCTGCCCCTCGCTGAAAAGCAGAGGCGGGACCGCAAGGAGACTGGCGCTAGCGTGCTCCGATTGGGTTAGCTGACATGATTCAGCCCCTGAATACGTCGACACTCGGCCCTCTGCTGACATTGGTGAGGTCAACAATGCTGCATTGCAGCAACGCAAGCAGTCAAACAATGCTTGGACATGGTCGTGGTTTTGATGCCCTACCTATACCGTCATCGATACTTGCGACTTCTTTTGCTTGATGCTTTACGTGGCTAAACGTCTGACTGAGGATAGATCAAGTGAAGATCATAGCGAAGGTTTCACGCGGGCCGCAAAAGGGCGAGATTGTCACGCCGCACCGACATGAAGACGGGAGGTATGTTGTGTCTGACCTGCTCCCCTGAATGTACCCGTTCACAGGCTAGCGCTGTTCACGTTGTGGTCCATTCGTGACCGGGTTGCAAACTCGTTCGGG
>MRWG01000300.1_pt1 | contig 73605 bp, 67 predicted proteins | sample 1013341 | NCBI WGS metagenome assembly MRWG01 (sample SAMN06117577, study PRJNA244670) | biofilm metagenome | biome: Water; feature: Cathode Biofilm; material: Biofilm; isolation source: microbial consortium enriched at the cathode of a solar microbial fuel cell | place: USA: District of Columbia ...
CGGTCCCACCCAACAACAACCGTTCTGACAAAGGAGCGACGGCGATGAGCGACGCCACGCACAACCTCTCGCTTGAGGAAATGGACCGGCAGTCGGTCCTGCACCCCTTCACGGCCCTGAAGCCCTATGCCGCCGGCGAGCTCGGCGACCCGCGCATCGTCGAGGGCGGCGAGGGCATCCGCATCCGCGACCGCAAGGGCAACGAGCTGATCGACGGCTTCGCCGGGCTCTACTGCGTCAATGTCGGCTACGGCCGCGGCGAGATCGCGGAGGCGATCTACGCCCAGGCGAAGCAGCTCGCCTACTACCACGCCTATGCCGGCCATTCGAACGAGCCGACGATCCGGCTCTCCGACAAGATCCTGCGCCAGGCACCGGAGGGCATGTCGAAGATCTTCTACGGCCTCGGCGGCTCGGACGCGAACGAGACCAACGCCAAGATCGTCTGGTACTATAACAACGTCCGCGGCCTGCCGCAGAAGACGAAGATCATCGCGCGCAAGCGCGGCTATCACGGCGGCACGGTCTTCTCCGGCAGCCTGACGGGCCTGGAAGTCTTCCACACCGCCTTCAACCTGCCGGTGCCGCAGGTGCTGCACACCACGACGCCGCACCATTACTGGCAGGCCGAGGCGGGCGAGAGCGAGCGCGACTTCTCCAAGCGCTGCGCCGCCGACCTCGACGCGCTGATCGAGGCGGAAGGGCCCGAGACCGTCGGCGCCTTCATCGGCGAGCCGGTGCTCGGCACCGGCGGCATCATCCCGCCGCCCGAGGGCTATTGGCAGGAGATCCAGACGGTCCTGGACAAGCACGACGTGCTGCTGATCTCGGACGAGGTGGTCTGCGGCTTCGGGCGGCTCGGCAGCGATTTCGGCGCGCTCCACTACGGCATGAAGCCGGACCTGATGACCATCGCCAAGGGGCTGACCAGCGCCTACCAGCCGCTCTCCGGCTCGATCGTCGGCGACCGGGTCTGGCAGGTGCTGGAGCAGGGGTCCGACAAGTACGGCCCCTTCGCCCACGGGCTGACCTATTCGGCGCATCCCTGCGGGGCGGCGGCCGCGCTCGCCAACCTCGCCATCATCGAGCGCGAGGATCTGACCGGCAACGCGGCGCGCACCGGCGGCTATCTGCAGCGCCGCATGACGGAGACCTTCGGCGACCACCCGATCGTCGGCGAGGTGCGCGGCGAGGGCCTGCTGGCCGCGCTCGAATTCGTCGCCGACCCGGCGACGAAGACCCGCTTCGACCCGTCGATGAAGGTCGGCGCGCAGCTCGCCGCCGCCTGCATCGGCGAGGGGCTGATCGCCCGCGCCATGCCGCATGGCGACATCCTGGGCTTCGCCCCGCCGTTGATCGTCAACGAGGCCGATGTCGACGAGATCGTGGCGCGCACCAAGCGCGCGGTCGATAGCGTCACCGACAAGCTCGTCCGCGAGGGCATGCTGAAGGCCGCGTAGGCGCCGCGTCGCAGAGATGGCCGGGTCAGGCCCGGCCATGACGGCATCGATCCTCGAATCGCCCCGTCATCCCCGGGCCCGACCCGGGGATCTCTTTTTCTGGGCACCGCCCCCTCCCCCCATGGCGGGGGGAGGCTTTTCTTTGTGCGGCTTTTCAGGGGGGCGGTGATCGCCTATCTCTCGCGGGCGCAAGCGAAGGATTGCACCCGATGACCGAAGACGACCGCTTCATCACCCAGGCCTGGCCGACCGAGATCACGCTGAAGAAGGCGGAGAAGGCGCTGCACGTCGCCTTCGACGACGGCACCAGCTTCGTGCTGCCGGCGGAATATCTGCGGGTCGAGAGCCCGTCGGCCGAGGTGCAGGGCCACAGCCCCTCGCAGAAGAAACTGGTCTCGGGCCGCCGCCATGTCGGCATCATGAGCCTCGAGCCCGTCGGCAACTACGCGGTGCGCATCACCTTCGACGATCTGCACGACACCGGCATCTACAGCTGGAAATACCTGCACAAGCTCGGCCTGGAGCAGGAGGAGCGCTGGGCCAAGTACCTCGCCGAACTGGAGGCACGGGGCCTGAGCCGGGAGCCCTAAAGCGACCCACCGGAGAGCAGAACGTCCTTCCGGACGGCACGTGAGTGCCGATCCGGAATCCAGGGCGTCCAGCATCGTCCTTGCCTGTGGCCCTGGATTCCCGCTTGCGCGGGAATGACGGATAGGTCCGGGGACTACAACGCCTCGCCGCGCACGATGCGCGGCAGTTCGCCGACGAGGCCCATGGCGTGGCGCATCAGGAAATGCTTGGCGGGCGGGGTGCGGTTCACGGTGGCGAGGCCGACGTCGCGGGCGAGCCGCAGCGGCGCCACATCGTTCGAGAACAGACGCGTCAGCCCGTCGGTCACGGCCGCCAGCAGCACGTTGTCGAAGCGCCGCCAGCGCTCGTACTGCGCCAGCACCGGGGCCGCGCCGATGTCGAGGCCGAGGCGGCGCGCATCGACCAGCACCTCCGCCATCGCGGCGACGTCGCGCAGCCCCATATTGAGGCCCTGGCCGGCGATCGGATGGATCGCGTGGGCCGCGTCCCCGATCAGCGCGAAGCGGGTGTCGGTATAGCTCTCCGCGTGACTGAGGCTCAGCGGATAGGCGAAGCGCGGCCCGACCAGCTCGATCTCCCCCAGCCAGTCGCCGAAGCGGCGAGAGAGCTCCGCCTTGAAGTCCGCTTCCGGCATCTCGAGGAAGCGGGGCGCCAGATCCTTGTTCTCCGACCAGACGACGTTGCAGCGGTTCTCCGTCATCGGCAGCATGGCGAAGGGCCCGCCGGGCAGGAACAGCTCGACCGCCGTGCCCTCGTGGTCGCGCGCGTGCCGCACAGTGCAGACGATCGAGACCTGGTCGTAGCGCCAGGACGTGGTGCCGATGCCGGCGGCCTCGCGCTGGCGGGAGAACTTGCCGTCGGCGGCGATGGCGAGGTCGGCCGCGATCTCGCGCCCGTCGTCGAGCCGGGCGAGCGCCTTCGCGGGCGTGCGCTCGATCGCCGCCACGCTCGCCGGCGCGATCAGATCGAGCCGCCCGGTCTTCGCCACCTCGCGGGCGAGCGCATGCAGCCCCTGGCGGATCACCCGGTTCTCGATGATCCAGCCGAAGGGCTCGTCGCCCACATCGGCGTGGTCGTAATGCAGGAAGAGCGGCGAGACGCCGCGCAGCGGATGGCCGTCGGCGACGCGGATGTCCCAGATCGGCGAGGCGTCGGCCTCGATCCGCTGCCACAGCCCGATCGCCTCGAACACCCGCTTGGAGCCGAGCGCGATCGCGCTCGCCCGTCCGTCATAGGAAAGCGCGGCGACGTCCGCCGGCGTCTCGCGGTCGACGACCGCGACGCGCATCCCCGCCTTGGCCAGCGCCAGCGCCAGCGTCAGCCCGACCATGCCGCCGCCGGCGAAGAGCGCGTCCATCCTGTCGCCGTTCGATGCCATCGGTCCTCGCTTGTCCGCGGTGGTAATCAGCCTGCCCGAAAGATCGGCCCATCGGGCCCGCCTGTCCAGCCGTCGGATCGGAATGGCGGTGCGGGCGCATCGTCGCAGGCTCAAATTGCATAATTTTTCGTCATTTCGGTATCCTTGATTAAAGTTTAGTCAATTTTTCAGCGCCCGCGGCGGTACGGTCCCGCGATCTAAGGCTCTATCTTATTGTTCTATCGATAAAAAATCGTCTTCTGCCGGTCTGGCACGCATCTTGATCTATCCGACCCCGGGTGTGTGTGCACCGCACAAGAGCGCCGATCATCGGGCGGTTCGTCGGCGTGGGGAGCCGCGGATCGACCCGGCGCTCATCCTGCGGTGCGCATGACGACACAAGCGCCCGTGAAAAGCCGCGGGAACGCGTTTCGCGGCGGACGGCAACGAAAGGGGAGCCCATGCGATGAAACTCGTTATGGCGATCATCAAGCCCTTCAAGCTGGACGATGTCCGCGAGGCCCTGACCGGCCTCGGCGTCCAGGGTCTGACGGTGAGCGAAGTCAAAGGCTTCGGCCGGCAGAAGGGGCAGACGGAAATCTATCGAGGGGCGGAATACTCCGTGAACTTCCTGCCCAAGGTGAAGATCGAGGTCGTCGTGGACAGCGGCATGGCCGACAAGGTCGTCGAAGCGGTCCAGAAGGCCGGCGCCACCGGCCGGATCGGCGACGGCAAGATCTTTGTGATCGACGTCGCGTCGGCCGTGCGGATCCGCACGGGCGAGACCGACGGCGAAGCGCTTTGAGGAGGGCGTCAGCAATGAAATCCATGGTTTCCATTTCCGCGCTGAAGCGCACCCTGCTGCTGGGAGGCGGTGCCGGTGCGGTGGCGCTCTATTCGGCGCCCGCGCTGGCCGCGCCGTCGCTGGAGAGCCAGTACATCTTCAACACCCTGTCCTTCCTGATGCATGGCTTCCTGGTCATGTGGATGGCGGCCGGGTTCGCCATGCTCGAGTCCGGGCTCGTGCGCTCGAAGAACACGACCGCGCAGTGCCTGAAGAACATCGTGCTCTACTCGATCGCCGGCATCATGTTCTACGTGCTCGGCTACGACATGCTCTATGGCGGGGCCAGCCCCTATTTCGGCGGCTTCAGTCTGTTCTGGGAGGCCGGCGCCGTGCCGGATGCCGCGTCGCTCGAGGGCGGCGAGTACTCGGCCGGGTCCGACTGGTTCTTCCAGATGGTGTTCGTCGCCGCGACCGCCTCGATCGTCTCCGGCGCCGTTGCCGAGCGCACCAAGCTCTGGAGCTTCTTCCTGTTCGTCGTGGTGCTGACCGCGCTGATCTACCCGATCCAGGGTTCCTGGAGCTGGGGCGGCGGCTGGCTCAGCGAGATGGGCTTCTCCGACTTCGCGGGCTCGACGATCGTGCATTCGGTCGGCGGCTGGGCCGCGCTGGCGGGCTGCCTCGTCATCGGCGCGCGCAAGGGCAAGTACGGCTCCGACGGCAAGGTCCACCCGATGCCGGGCGCCAACCTGCCGCTCGCCACGCTGGGCGTGTTCATCCTGTGGATGGGCTGGTTCGGCTTCAACGGCGGCTCGCAGCTCGCCATGGGCACGATGCAGGACGTCGCCGACATCGGCACGATCTACATCAACACCAACCTCGCGGCCGCGGGCGGCGTGGTCGTCGCGACCATCCTGACCCAGGTCATCTACAAGAAGATCGACCTCACCATGGCGCTGAACGGCGCGCTGGGCGGTCTCGTCGCCATCACGGCCGAGCCGCTGGCGCCGTCGCCGGGCCTGGCCATCATCATCGGCGCCATCGGCGGCGTGATCGTGGTCGTGACCGTGCCGCTCTTGGACAAGCTGAAGATCGACGACGTGGTCGGCGCGATCCCGGTGCACCTGTTCGCGGGCATCTGGGGCACGCTGGCCGTGCCGCTGTCGAACGACGGGGCCTCCTTCGGCCCGCAGATCGTCGGCATCGTGGCCGTCGGCGCCTTCACCTTCGTCGCCAGCCTGGTCGTCTGGCTCGTCATCAAGGCGATCATCGGCGTCCGCGTCGACGAAGAGTCCGAGATGGAGGGTCTCGACAAGGCCGATTGCGGCATGGAGGCCTATCCGGAATTCGGGACCGGTTCGCAGCGGATGTAAGCCGCCGCTGACGAGAAGAAACCGGAACCCCGTAAAGGTTCCACCCCGCAAACTTCGCCCGGAGGGTTCGTCCCTCCGGGCTTTTTCTTGTCGCGCCGCGGCCCGGAGGCGCCGCTATATCTTGTGTTTTCGGCGCAGTGCTTGCATAGGGACGGAGGATTCCACCGCCCACCCTTCGCGACGGACCGCGAGCACGCCGCCATGGCCCAAGACAAGCTCGACCTGATGGGGGACTTCCCCTTCGCGCGGCTCAACCGGCTGCTCGACGGCGTCAGCCCGCCCGCCGGCATGGCGCCGGTCATGATGCAGATCGGCGAGCCGCAGGCGGCGGTGCCCGACAGCGTCGTCGCCGACATCACCGCGCACGCCGACCTGTTCGGCCGCTATCCCCCGCCACCGGGCAGCGAGGACTACCGCGCCGCCGTCGCCGACTGGCTCGCGCGGCGCTACGGCCTGGCCGAGGGCGCGGTCGATCCCGCGACCCAGGTGCTGGCGACCAGCGGCAGCCGCGAGGCGCTGTTCCAGGCGGCGCTCGCCGCCGTCGCGCGCAAGGAGGCGCGGCTGCCGCCGGGCACGCGGCCCGCGGTGCTGGTGCCGAACCCGCTCTACCATGTCTATGCCGGCGGGGCGCTGATGGCGGGCGCGGAGCTGGTGCCGGTCGCGACCACGCCGGAGAACGATTTCACGCCCGCCTATGCCGAGCTGCCGGAGGATGTGCTGGCGCGCACCGCGCTCTGCTACCTCTGCACGCCGGGCAACCCGACCGGGGCGGTGGCGAGCGGCGCGGCGATCGAAACCATGATCCGCCTCGCCCGCGCCTACGGTTTCACGCTGGCCGTCGACGAGTGCTATTCCGAGATCTGGTTCGACGCGCCGCCCACGGGCGGGCTCGAGGCGGCGGCCGCCCTCGACGGGCCGGACAGCGGCTTCGACGCGGTGCTGAGCTTCAATTCGCTCTCGAAACGCTCGGGCGCGCCGGGGCTGCGCTGCGGCTTCATCGCGGGCGACGCGCGGCTCGTCGCCGACATCGCGCGCGTGCGCAGCTATGGCGGGGCGACGCTGCCGGGCCCGCTGATGGCCGCCGGCGCGCGGCTCTGGGGTGAGGAGCGCCACGTCGCGGAGAACCGCGCGCGCTATAAGGCGCTGGTCGATATCGCCGAGGAAGAGCTCGGCCATCTGCCCGGCTTCCGCCGGCCGGAGGCCGCCTTCTTCCTCTGGCTCGACGTCAGCCGGACGGCGGGCGACGGCGAGAAGGCCGCCCGGCGCCTGTGGGCGGAAGCCGGCGTCAAGGTGCTGCCGGGACGCTATATGGCGCGGCCCGAATCGGGCGATACTCAAGGTGCCGGGGTCGCCGAGGCGGTGACGCCCGGCGACAGCTATGTGCGCATCGCGCTGGTGCACGAGCCCGAGACCCTGCGCGCGGCCTGCCGGCGGATCGCCGGCTGCCTCGGCGGATGAGGGATCGGTGACCGGCGGGCCGGCGCGCGCTTTCGGACGGGGTTGATCATGGCCGTAGGAGCCCATCGCAAGACCGCCTTCCTGCCGGAGGGCATGGCCGAGACGCTGAAGCGCCGGGCGATCGAGATCGCCGGGATCGCGCTGATCGCGCTCGCGCTCGCCTATCTGGCCGCGCTCCTCACCTTCCATCCGGGCGACCCCTCGCTGAACACGGCGAGCGACCGGGCGCCCGCCAACCTCTTGGGCCTGCCCGGCGCCTATGTCGCCGACCTGGCGCTGCAGAGCCTCGGGCTCGCCGCCGGGCTGCTGGTGCCGATCGCGGCGGCCTGGGGCTGGCGCTTCGTGGTCGACCGCACGCTGAAGCATGGCTGGATCCGGCTCGCGATCGCGCCCGTGACCCTGCTGCTGGCGTCCTTCGCGCTGGCGCCGATCGACTGGGCCGGGCTCGACATCGCCGCCGGGCCGGGCGGCGTGGCCGGTGCGCTGGCCCAGCGCCACGCGATCGATCTCGCCCCGATGCTGCCGCCGGTCTGGACGGCGCTGGGGGCCGGGCTGGTGGCGCTCGCGCTCACGCTCTACGCCATGGGCATCACGCCGGGCGAATGGGCCAGTCTCGGCCGGCGCACCGCCGGCGGGCTGGGCGCGGCCCGCGGGGCCGTGCGCCAGGCGGGCGGCGTGGCGCCGGCGCTCGCCGGTCTGGTGCGCCGCGGCGGCGAGGAGCGGATCGAACCGCGCCTCGGCGCCAAGCCGGCCCCGCGCGCCGAGCCCACGGCCGAGCGGCCGGCGCCCACGCCGCGCCCGACCCGCAGCGACCGGGTCGAGAGCCCGACCAAGACGCCGAAGGCCAAGCGCGCCAACGCGGCGCGCCAGCGCTCCTTCGACCTGCCGCCGACCGACGGCAGCTTCCATCTGCCGACGCTCGACCTGCTCGACGATGTCGAGGTCGACGCCGCCGCGCGCAGCCAGAACCGCGAGGGGCTGGAGCAGAACGCCCGCATGCTGGAAGGCGTGCTGGAGGATTTCGGCGTCAAGGGCGAGATCGTGAAGGTCCGCCCCGGCCCGGTCGTCACCCTCTACGAGCTGGAGCCGGCGCCCGGCACCAAGACCAGCCGGGTGATCGGGCTCTCCGACGACATCGCCCGCTCGATGAGCGCGGTCTCCGTGCGCATCGCGACCGTGCCCGGCCGCTCGGTCATCGGCATCGAGCTGCCGAATGGACGGCGCGAGATGGTCGGGCTGCGCGAGCTGCTGACCTCGACCACCTACGACGGCACCAAGGCGAAGCTGCCGATGGTGCTGGGCAAGGATATCGGCGGCGCCCCGGAGATCACCGACCTGGCCGGCATGCCCCACCTGCTGGTCGCCGGCACCACGGGCTCGGGCAAGTCGGTGGGGCTCAACGCCATGATCCTCTCGCTGCTCTACAAGCTGACGCCGGAGCAGTGCCGCTTCATCATGATCGACCCGAAGATGCTGGAGCTCAGCGTCTATGACGACATCCCGCACCTGCTGGCGCCGGTCGTCACCGACCCGAAGAAGGCGGTCGTGGCGCTGAAATGGACGGTGCGCGAGATGGAGGACCGCTACCGCGCGATGTCCAAGCTCTCGGTGCGCAATGTCGAGGGCTACAACAAGCGCGTGGCCGAGGCGGCGAAGAAGGGCGAGGTAATCACGCGCACGGTGCAGACCGGCTTCGACCAGGAGACCGGCAAGCCGATCTTCGAGGAGGAGCCGCTCGACCTGACGCCCTTGCCCTACATCGTCGTCATCGTCGACGAGATGGCCGACCTGATGCTGGTCGCCGGCAAGGATATCGAGGCCTCGATCCAGCGGCTCGCCCAGATGGCGCGCGCGGCGGGCATCCACCTGATCATGGCGACCCAGCGCCCGTCGGTCGACGTCATCACCGGCACCATCAAGGCGAACTTCCCGACCCGCATCAGCTTCATGGTCACCAGCAAGATCGACAGCCGCACGATCCTGGGCGAGCAGGGCGCGGAGCAGCTGCTCGGCAAGGGCGACATGCTCTACATGGCGGGCGGCGGGCGCATCACCCGCATCCACGGCCCCTTCGTCGACGACAGCGAGGTCGAGGCCGTCTGCCGTTATCTGCGCCACCAGGGCGAACCGGACTATCTTGACGCGGTGACCGACGAGGACGACATGACGGGCGGCTTCGCCACCGACGTCAGCGGGGCGAGCCAAACCTTCGGCGGCGGCGGATCCGGCGGCGGAGGCGACGAATCGCTCTACGACCAGGCGGTCGCGCTGGTCGCGCGGGAAGGCAAATGTTCGACCTCCTTCATCCAGCGCCACCTGCAGATCGGCTACAACCGCGCGGCGCGGATCGTCGAGCAGATGGAGAAGGAGGGCGTCGTCAGTGCGGCGAACCATGTGGGCAAGCGCGAAGTCCTGGTCGGCGACCACAGCGCGTGAGGCCAAGTCTTCCCCCGGAATGACGCGGCGCGCGGCCGTCCTGTTGCTGCTCGGCGCGGCGGGGGGCGGGCTGATCGCGCCGCGCCTCGGCGCCACCGCAAGGGCCGACGAGACGGACGACCTCGTCGCCCGGGCCGAGCGTTATTTCGACGGCATCGAGACGCTGCAGTCGCGCTTCATCCAGACCAATCCCGACGGCAGCTACATCGACGGCACGATCCGCCTGCAGCGACCCGGGCGGATGCGCATCGACTACGGCGAGGGAAGCCCGATCGAGGTGGTCGCCGACGGCACCTTCTTCATCCTGGTCGACCACCGGCTGGAGGAGGTGACCTACCTGCCGCTGGAGACGACGCCGGCGCATCTGCTGCTGCGCGACGATTTCGCGCTCGGCGAGGAGATCACGGTCGATGGCGTCGACCAGGGCGCGGGCCTCGTGCGCCTCACCCTGCGCCGCGCGGGCGAGGAGCAGATCGGCTCGGTCACCGTGACCCTCAACGCCGATCCGATGCAGCTGCGGCAATGGGTGATCGAGGACGCGCAGGGCCAGACGACGCGCGTCACGCTCCTGGACCCGCGTTTCGGGGTCCGCTTCGACGACTCGATCTTCCAGTTCGAGAATCCCTACGGGCCGGGCGCGCCGGGCGGCAACGACCGCTAGCGCATGGCGCGTGGCCTAGCCGGCCGATCGCGCGCCGGGCGCGTCGAGATCCCGCCCGCGCCGGAACGGCCGCAGCAGCAGCTGGGCGATCGGCTGCTCGCGCCGGCCTTCCACCCCGATCGGCATGGTGGCCCAGCGCCGGGTCGCGCTGGTCGTGCCGAACAGCCGGTCCCAGAAGCTGAAGGCCGTGCCGTAGGTGGAATCGGTGTCGCGCCGGACCTTGTGGTGGTGCACCCAATGCAGGCTGGGCGTGATGATCACGGTCGATAGCGCGCGTTCCGGCCCGGACGGCAGCTTCAGGTTCGAATGGTGGAAGATCGCCGCCAGCAGCACCATCGCCTCGAACACCAAGACGCTGGCGAGCGGGATGTCGAAGGCCAGGATGAAGCAGGCGCGCGCGGCGGCCGACAGGAACACCTCGCCGAAATGGAAGCGGACGGCGGAGGTGGTGTCGAGATGCTCGTCCAGATGATGCACCTCGTGGAAGCGCCACAGGAACGGGATCTCGTGGTTCGCCCGGTGCCACCAGTAGATCAGGAAATCGAGCAGCAGCAGGTCGAGCGCGAGACCGTGCCAGCCGTCCCACCAGGGCGCGAGGCTGGCGCGCCACTCGGGCGCCGTCGCCGCCGCCCAGGCGCTGACCGGGATCACGACCGCGAGCGAGAGCGCCATGTTGAGGACGAAGAAGCTCGCGTTGCGCGCCAGGCGCTGCAGGCGCGCGCGGCCCTTGGGCTCGGTCTCCGCCGCCGGCGCCAGACGCTCGGCCAGGAAGAACAGCGCGATCCACACCGCCACCACGGCGCCCTTGAAGGCGAGCAGTTGCTGAACGATCTCCTGCATGAAATGCCTTCGTTCTCCGCCGTAGCCGACCCCGACCCGCCCCAGATATGGCCGGCTTGTCGGCCGGCGGCAAGGCGACTACCCTCATCCGGTTCGTCACCTGACATAAATTTCCCGTGACGACCGCTTCTCGAGGATCGACCGACATGACCGCGCCCGCCGCCCCGAAGCCCCTGATCGGCATCACCGCCTGCACCCAGGAGGGCGACGACGGCGTCGTCTCCTACAAGGTGGGCGAGAAGTACGTGCAGGCGATCGCGGCGGCCGCCGGGGGCATTCCGCTGCTGCTGCCGCCCTTGGGCGACGCGACCGAGATCGATCCCCTGATCGAGCGCCTCGACGGCCTGTTCCTGACCGGCAGCCCGTCGAACGTGGAGCCGCACCATTACGCCGGCCCGCCCGCCCGCGCCGGTGTGAAGCGCGACCCGGCGCGCGACGCGACGACCCTGCCGCTGATCCGCGCGGCGCTGGCGCGCGGCCTGCCGCTGTTCGCCGTCTGCCGCGGACATCAGGAGCTGAATGTCGCGCTCGGCGGCTCGCTGCACCAGCATGTCGAGGAACTGCCCGGAAAGCGCGACCACCGGGAGCAGAAGGACCTGCCGGTCGCCGCGCGCTATGGCGCGGCCCACCCGATCGTGATCGAGGCCGGCGGCGTGCTCGCGCGCATCAACGGCGAGGCCGGCGGCGGCGCCGGGGAGGTGATGGTCAACAGCCTGCATTCCCAGGCGATCGACCGGCCCGCCGACCGGCTCGCGATCGAGGCGAAGAGCGACGACGGCGTGATCGAGGCGGTCAGCGTCAAGGATGCCGCCGCCTTCGCGCTCGGCGTGCAGTGGCATCCGGAACATCCGGCCGCGCTGGAATGGCCGCTCTCGCAGGCGCTGTTCGGCAGCTTCGGCGAGGCCGCCGCCGACCGGGCCGCGGCCCGCGCGGCCGGGCGGCTGGCAGCCTAGCGGCGGGCCTGCGTCAGTTCGAGGGCGGACCCAGCGCCTCGGCGGTACGGTCGAAGGCGCGGCCGGCGGCCTCCTGCCCCCAGCGCGCGGCGCGCTTCTGCATCTGGCCCATCAGCTGCGGCTGCTTGTCGACCATGCGCTGCACCACCGGATCGGAATAGAGCCGGTTGATGTGGCGGATCTCCTGCAGGCTGAAATGCTGCGCGTAGACCTCCGCGATGATCGGGTCGAGCCCGTCCATCTCCTTCTCGAACTCCCGCATGAAGCGGTCGTAGAAGCGCGAGGCGGCCGCCTCGTCCCAGGTCTCGCCGGCCGCCTGGGCCTCCTCGCGCATCGCCTTCATCATCACCGGGCGCATCATCGTCGCCATCTGCGAGAGCATCTGCGACATGATGGCGTCCATCCCCGCCAGCTCCATCAGCTTCGACACCTCGGCCTGGTAGGTCGGCGAGGGCGCGCCGCCCTGCTGCGCCTGCGCGCCGAATGGCGCCACGCAGGCGAGCGACAGCGCGAGGGCGAGGGCCGGCAGGCGGCGGGACATGCGGGTCATGATCGGGTCCTTATGGTCTGGAACTCTCGGGCCTGTTGCGGCGGGACGGTGGACGGTTGGTCCTGGGTAGCATCCCCACGCACGGCCCGTCCACTCGCATTGTGTGTGGGAGATTGACGGACTCGCGCAAATCGATCGCGGGCCGCTAGTCCAGCAGGTTCCTCGACAGGCCGGCCGCCTCCAGCCCGTCGCCCATCGAGTCCACGGCGAGTTTCAGGACCCAGAACGGACCCTGCGCCTCGATCGCCGCATTCGTGGCCTTGTCGACGGCCGCGACCACCCGCTGATTGGCCGGTTCGGAAAACAGCGCACGGAGCCGCTTGACCTCGGCAAGGGTCAAATAGGGCAGCAGCGCCGACGCCATGTGCCGCCTCAAGTCGAGAAGGACGAGTGTCATTCCCCGGCTGATGGCCTGCTGCATCAGGGCCGGATCGACGGACTCGCGCTTCTCCGGCGGAAGCAGGGCTTCCATGAAGCCCACCATCCCTTGGCCCATCAGCGCCCCGAACCGTTCCGCGAATTGATCCAGGGAGCCTTCCGCCTCCAGGAACGCCAATGCCTCGGCCTCGAACCCGCGAGGCTCGGGCAGCGGTGGCGGGGCCGGGCCGACCGGGTCGAGGCCCGCCTCCATAAAGGCCCTGTACATCGCGCGGCGGGCGTCCGCCTCCCCCCCGGCCTTCACGCGGTCGGCGAAGCGCTGCTGGATCGCCGCCTGATGGGTCTCGAGCGTCTTCAGCGCCGGATCCGCATAGATCTCGAGGACGCGCGCCACATCCTGCGGACGGATCTCCGCGGCGGCGACCGCGCGGGCATGCGCGCTCAGCCCGTCCGCGCGCCCCTGAAAGGCCGCGCGGGCCGCGTCCGCCACGGTATCGACCTGCGTCGGCTGGATCGTCCCGGCGGCGACCTGCTTCGGCATCCATTCCCGGATCAGCCCGTCCAGCATGGTGCGCGAGCGCTCGATATCCCCCGCCACCGGATGGCCGATCACCGCGAACAGGGCGGTCATTTCGGCCGCCGTGGGCCGGTCGTCGGCCCGGCTCGCGGCCGGAAGCGACAGCATGCAGACGGTGACGGCGGCGACCACCGCCGCCTTCAAAGGACGCAGGCTTGTCATGTGGAAGGTCCTGTGCTCTCTCACCCCAGCGCGCGATCGGAACCCGACGGTCTCCCGCGACCCCCGCCGACCCCGAGTTTAGTCGCCCCATACGGGTATCACAAAAGGTATTCCCCATGCGCATCGCGACCTGGAACATCAATTCGATTCGACTCCGTATCGATCTGCTGCGCCGGCTCGTCGAGGCGGAGGATCCCGACCTCGTCCTGCTGCAGGAGACCAAGGTGCAGGATCCGCATTTTCCCGAAGAGGCGGTGAAGGAACTAGGTTTCAGCCATATTCTGATGCGCGGGATGAAGAGTTATAACGGGGTGGCGATCCTCTCCAAGCAGGCGCTTAATGCTCCGGGCGGGCATGACTGGGTCGGGCGCGACGATGCCCGCCATGTCTTCGGGACGCTGGCGAACGGGCTCGAGCTGCACTCGCTCTACGTCCCCGCGGGCGGCGACGAGCCGGATCCGGATGTGAACGACAAGTTCCGCCACAAGCTCGATTTCGTCTCCGAAATGAAATCCTGGTTCCCAGCCACCCGCGACCCGAAGGCGCCGATCCTGCTGGCCGGCGACCTCAACATCGCGCCGCTCGAATCCGACGTCTGGTCGCACAAGCAGCTGCTCAAGGTCGTCAGCCACACGCCGGTCGAGACCGACGGGCTCAATGCCGCCCAGGACGCCTTCGGCTGGATCGACGCGATGCGCACCCGCTGTCCCGCGCCGGAGCGGCTCTATACCTGGTGGAGCTACCGCGCCAAGGATTGGCGCAAGGCCGATCGCGGCCGGCGGCTCGACCATGTCTGGCTGTCGCCGGGGCTCGACGGGACGCTGCGCGACATGCGGGTGCTGGAAGACGCGCGCGGCTGGGAGAAGCCGTCCGACCACGCGCCGGTGATCGTCGATCTGGATCTCTGAGGACGCATGGTCGTTCCGAAATCGCAACGAACCTCAGTCGCCCGGCGCCCATTCCGCCAGATGGTAGCGCCCGGGCCGCACCCCCTCGGGCAGCTCGAGCGGCCGGGCGCCGGGCAGGTCGAGCGCCTGGTCGCTGACGATCACCGCGCCGGGGGCGAGCAGCGGCGGCAGCAGGCGGGCGATCTGCGCCGCCAGTTCGGCGTTGCGCGCCGCCTCGCCGGTGCCGATGTCGCTATGCACCAGCACCGCCCGGCCGGCGAGCGTCTCGGCCGCGCGGGCGAGCGTCTGCAGCACGTCGCCGAGGAACAGGCGCGCGTCGGGCGGGACGCAGTCGGGGTGGGCGCGGACCTCGCGCTCGAAGACGTAGAGGTCGCGATCGGGCAGGATCTCGCGCAGATGGTCGTAGGTGCGCCCGTTGCCGAGCCCGAGCTCGAGCACCACGCCGGCGCGCCCTTCGATCCGGCGGGCGGCGGCGCCGAGACAGGCGCGCTGCGCCTCCAGCCGGCGGATCGCGGAATCGAGACGGGACATCGGGCTTTTCCTTCGGATCGGTTTCGGACTCTGGACGCGCGCGCGCCGCGCCCCAGATAGAGGCGCGAACCCGCCGGTGCAATGCGCGTTTGCGGCTTTCCGGTTCTGTGCCATAGTCCCGCCCGGGTGGTGAGCCAAGGGCCCCTCGCCATAGAAGCGGGCGGGCAAGGACAATGCCGGCGCACGGCAGGTGCGTGGGCCGCGAGGGGGCCGGCTCGCCGCAAGGCGGGGGGCATCCGATTATGAGGGACGACGAGAAGGGCGACGGCCTGCCGCCCGGGCAGGAGCGTTTCGCGAAGGTTGGCCGCGCCCGCCGAAAGGCGCCGCCCGACGGCGGCCACAGCCGGGTGCTGCTCTACAGTCACGACACCTTCGGGCTGGGCCATCTGCGGCGCTGCCGGGCGATCGCGCACGCGCTGGTCGAGCGCAACAAGGACGTCTCCGTCCTGATTCTCTCGGGCTCGCCGATCATCGGCAGCTTCGATTTCCGCGCGCGCGTCGACTTCGTCCGCATCCCCGGCGTCATCAAGCTGCGCAACGGCGACTACACCTCGCTGAAGCTGCATATCGACATCGAGGACACGCTCGATCTGCGCGCCTCGATCATCCGCCACACGGCCGAGACCTTCGATCCCGACCTCTTCATCGTCGACAAGGAGCCGCTCGGCCTGCGCGGCGAGGTGGAGGAGACGCTGTGGATGCTGAAGGAGCGCGGCGTGCCGCGGGTCCTCGGCCTGCGCGACGTGATGGACGACCCCGACCTGCTGGCGCCGGAATGGAAGCGAAAGAACGCGCTGCCGGCGCTCGGCGCGCTCTACGACGCGATCTGGGTCTACGGCCTGCCGCAGATCTGCGAGCCGCTGGCCGGGCTCGAGATTCCGGCGTCCGTCATGCGCAAGCTGAGCTATACCGGCTATCTGCGGCGGACCGTGCCGCAGGATTTCAGCGGCCCGACCCCGGCGGTCGGCTTCGAGCGGCCCTATATCCTGGTCACCCCGGGCGGCGGCGGCGACGGGGACGAGATGGTGGATTGCGTGCTCAGCGCCTATGAGCGCGACCGCAACCTGCCGCATCCGGCGCTGATCGTCTTCGGCCCCTTCATGCATTCCGACCGGCAGAGCGAATTCGTCGCCCGGGCGGAGAGCCTCGACGACGTCGAATGCCTGACCTTCGACGCGCATATGGAGGCACTGATGGACCAGGCGGTGGGGGTGGTCGCGATGGGCGGTTACAACACCTTCTGCGAGATCCTGTCCTTCGACAAGCGGGCCCTCATCGTGCCCCGCACCATGCCCCGGCGCGAGCAGCTGATCCGGGCGAGCCGCGCGCAGGAGATCGGCCTCGTCTCGATGCTGAGCGACAAGGAGGCGCGCGAGCCGGGCCGCATGGCGACCGCCTTGCGTCAGCTGCCGCAACAGGCGAAACCGTCCGAACGCGTGGTGCCCGGTCTGCTCGACGGGCTCGACAATGTCGACCGGCTGGCCCGGAACCTGATGGCCCGGCCGCGCCGGCCGCAGCCGCTGACGGTCGTCGGGCGCCACGCCTGATCGGCGTGGCCGCCGATCCGCTTCCAAAGGGCTGAACCGACGAGGCAATCGATGGGCGCGGTCGCGGTCGTACTGAAGGGCTATCCCCGGCTGTCCGAAACCTTCATCGCCCAGGAGATCCTGGGGCTGGAGCGGCGCGGGCTGGATCTCCGCATCGTCAGCCTGCGCCACCCGACCGACCCGACGCGCCATCCGGTGCATGAGGAGATCCGCGCGCCCGTCGCCTACCTGCCGGAATATCTGAAGGACGAGCCGGGCCGCGTGCTGGCCGGCTGGCGCCGGGCCCGGCGGCTGCCCGGCTATCCCAGGGCACGGCGGATGTTCCTCAGCGACCTCGCCCGCGACCCCAGCGCGAACCGGCTGCGCCGTTTCGGCCAGGCCTCGGTGCTGGCCGCCGAGCTGCCGCGCGATGTCGAGCGGCTGCATTTCCATTTCCTGCACACGCCGGCGAGCGTCGCGCGCTACGCCGCCGCGATGCGCAACCTGCCGCTCAGCGGCTCGGCCCACGCCAAGGACATCTGGACGACGCCGGACTGGGAGATCCGCGAGAAGCTGGCCGACGCCCAATGGGTCGCGACCTGCACCGGCTCGGGCGCGGCGCATCTGCAGGCGCTGGCGCCGGCGGCGGAGCGCGTCCCGCTGGTCTATCACGGGCTCGACCTGTCGCGCTTCCCGCCGCCCCCCGAGCGCCCGGCACGGGCCGGCGCGGGGCCGGTCACGCTGCTCTCCGTCGGCCGGCTGGTGGAGAAGAAGGGATATGACGATCTGATCGCGGCGCTGGCCCGGCTGCCCGCCGATCTCGACTGGCGCCTGGTCCATATCGGCGGCGGCGGGTTGAAGGGTCGGCTCACAGCCCAGGCGGAAGACGCCGGCATCGCCGGGCGGATCGAATGGCGCGGCGCGCTGGCGCAGGCCGAGGTGCTGGCCGCGATGCGCGCGGCAGACCTTTTCGTGCTGGCGAGCCGGATCGCCGCCGACGGCGACCGCGACGGGCTGCCCAATGTGCTGATGGAGGCGCAGAGCCAGCGCCTGCCCGTGATCGCCACCGCCGTCTCGGCGATCCCCGAGCTGATCGCGGACGGCACGACCGGCCGCCTGGTGCCGCCGCAGGACCCGGCGGCGCTCTCGGCCGCGATCGCGGAGCTGATCCGCGACCCGGCCGCGCGGGCGCGCCTCGGCAAGGCCGGGGAAGCGACGGTGCGCGCCCAGTTCGACGCGGCGCGGCTGATCGACGATCTGGCCCGGCGCTTCGGTCTCGACCCCGAGCGGGAGGCGGCATGACCGCCGGTCCTGCGCGCGTGCCGGTCGCGCTCTACGCGCCGATGAAGCCGCCGGACGATCCGCGCCCCTCCGGCGACCGGCGGATGGCGCGGCTGCTCCAGGCCGCGTTGCAGCGCGCGGGCTTCGCCCCGACCCTGGCGAGCCGCTTCAAGAGCCGCGAGGCCGACGGCGACGGCGACCGGCAGACGGCGCTGATCGGCGCGGCGGCGGACGAGGCCGCGCGGCTGGTCGCGGCGCTGCGCCCCGACCCGCCCGCCTGCTGGATCACCTACCACTGCTATTACAAGGCGCCGGACCTGATCGGCCCGACGGTCGCCCGGGCGCTCGCCATCCCCTATCTGCTGGTCGAGGCGAGCCATGCGGCGAAACGCCTCACCGGCCCGCATGCCCGCTTCGCGCAGGCCGCGGCGGACGCGATCGCGGCGGCCGACCTGATCCTGCAGCCGAGCCCGGCCGACGCCGAGGGGGCCGCGCCCCTGCTGAAGCCGGGGGCAACGCAGATCGCCTTCCCGCCCTTCCTGGAGAGCGCGCGCTACCGGGCAGACGCCGAGACGCGGGCGGCGGCGCGCGCAGAACTGGCCGCCGAATACGACGCGCCGACGGACCGGCCCTGGCTGGTGACGGCCGCCATGATGCGGCCCGGCGCCAAGGCCCGGTCCTACGCGGTGCTGGCCGAGGCGCTGCGCCGGCTCGCGGCGCCGGAAAAGGGTTGGGTCTTCCTCGCGGCCGGCGACGGGCCGGCACGGGCGGCGATCGAGGCCGGCTTCGAGGGCCTGGCGAACGTCCGCTTCGTGCACGAACTGGGCGAGGCGGCGGTGGCGCGACTCTACGCGGCCGGGGACCTCTTCCTCTGGCCGGCGGTGGAGGAAGCCTATGGGATCGCGCTGCTCGAGGCGCAGGCGGCCGGCCTGCCGGCGGTGATCGGCGACCGGCCGGGTCCGCGCGCGCTGGTGGCGCCCGGGGAGACGGCGCTGCTCACCCCGGAAGGCGACACCGGCGCCTTCGCGGCGGCGACCGACGCGCTGCTCTCCGACCCGCCCCGTCGGCGGAGGATGGGCGAGGCGGCCGCCGCGCGCGTCGCCGCGCGGCACGATCTCGCGGCCGCCGCCGAGCGGCTCGCGCACGCGATCCACCCGCTTCTCGCCCAGACGCGGAAGGGCGCCGACGCGCCATGACCCGCCTCGTCCTGATCCGCCACGCGCCGACCGCCTGGAACCGGCAGAAGCGCCTGCAGGGCCGCACCGACGTGCCGCTCGACGCGGCGGCGGAAGCCTGGGTCGCGAGCTGGCGCCTGCCGGCGGAGGCCGAGGGGCTGCCCTGCGTGGCGAGCCCGCTGGCCCGCGCGCGGCGCACGGCCGAGATCCTGACCGGCGCCCAGCCCTCGATCGAGCCGCGCCTGGCCGAGATGGGCTATGGCGCGTGGGAAGGCGAGCGCCTGCCCGACCTGCGCCGGCGGCTGGGGGTCGAGATGGCGGCGATGGAATCGCACGGCTGGCATTTCACCCCGCCCGGCGGCGAGAGCCCGGCGATGGTGCTGGCCCGGATCAAACCCTGGCTCGCCGACATCGCGGCGGCCGGGTCGGACCGGCTGGCCGTCTGCCACAATGGCGTGATCCGGGCGATCGTGGCCGACGCCATCGGCTGGGACCTGACCGGCAAGCCGCCGGTGAAGCTGCTGGACGGCATGGCGCATCTGCTATCGCTCACGCCCGGCGGCGACGTCCGGATCGACCGGCTGAACCATCCGCTGACGGACCGCCCCGCCCCGGTAGAAGAGGAAGGCTTCGATGGCTGACGCACCCCGCCTGCTGTTCCACGTGCAGCATCTGCTGGGCGTCGGTCACCGCAACCGCGCCTGGCGTATCGCGGAGGCCTGCCGGCAGCAGGGTTTCGCGGTCGAAATGACCGTCGGCGAGGAGGAACCCGTCCAGCCGGGGATCGAGCCCCTGCGCCTGCCCACGATCCGGTCTGCCGATGCCGGCTTCAGCGCGCTGGTCGATGCGGCGGGTGAGCCGGTCGGGGCGGCGCTGTGGGACGAGCGCGCCCGGCGCCTGACGGCCGCCGTCGGGACACGCCCGCCGGGTCTGCTGCTGGTCGAGGGCTATCCCTTCGCCCGGCGCAAGTTCGAAGACGAGATCGAGCCGCTGATCGCGGCCGCGCGCGCCGCCGGCGCCGCAATCGTCTGCTCGCTGCGCGATATCCTGGTCGCCAAGCCGGACCCGGGCCGCAACGCGGCGACGGCCTTCAAGGCGGCCGGACTCTACGACCGCATCCTGGTGCATGGCGATCCGGAGTTCGTCCCGCTGTCGACCAGCTTCCCGCCGGCGGAATCGATCGCTGAGCGGCTCGCCTATACCGGCTACGTCGCCCCGGCGCAGGGGCCGCGGCCCGCCGGACAGACGCCGGGGCCGCGCGGCGCCGACGCGCCGATCCTGGTCTCCGTCGGCGGCGGGGCGGTCGGCGCGCGGCTGCTGGAGGCCGCCCTCGACGCGCGCGAAGGCGGCGTCGAGGCGGACCGGCCCTGGCGGCTGCTGGGCGGGCCGAACCTGGAGGCGGCGGCGCGCGGCCCCCTGGAACAGCGGGCCGAGGCACTGCCGGGCGTGACGCTCGAGCCGGCGCTCGACGGCCCGGCCTTCCGCGCGGCGTTGGCCGAGGCCGCGCTGTCGGTGAGCCAGGCCGGCTACAACACGGTGGTCGATCTCTGGATGACCCGGCCGCGCGCCGTGCTGGTGCCCTTCCAGGGGCCGACCGGCAAGGAGAGCGAACAGCCGCTGCGCGCGGAGCTGCTCGCCGTGCGCGGCGAGGCGGTGGTCTGCCCGGAAGCCGGCCTCGACGGCGCCGCGCTGGGCGCCGCGATCCGCGAGGCGCTGTCGATGCCCGACCCGGCGGACCCGGCGGGCGAGGCGGCGCCCCCGCCCGACCTCGGCGGCGCGCCGGAGAGCGCGCGGCAGCTGGCCGCCCTTGCGGGCCAACCGGGGCTCGGCTAAGCCTAGTCGCACCTTCCACAGGAGCGGGGCGCGACACGCATGCCGGCCGCCGGACCCCAGGACCAGTGCTTCGCGGACGTTTCGGCGCATGGCGCAGCCGGGCCGTGGCGCGCCTTAGAGGATGTCCTGGACCGCTATGCGACGGCCGGGCGCGAGGCCACTTTCTGGTGGCGCGACGACGATGCCGGCCGATCGGACCCGGCGCTCGACCGGTTGCTCGATCTTGCCGGGGACTCCCGCCCGCTCTGCGTGGCCGCCATCCCGATGCGGCTGGAGAGCGACGCGGCCGCGCGCCTCGGCGCAGCCGGCGCGGGCGTGCGCGTGCTGCCGCACGGCTACGCCCACCGCGACCATGCCGCGCCCGGCGCGAAGAAGATCGAGGCGGGCGGCGACCGCCCGGTGGGGGATGTTCTCGCCGAGATCGCCGCCGGGTTGGACCGGCTCGACGCCCTCGTCGGCGCGCGGCTGGTGCCGATCTTCGTGCCGCCCTGGAACCGGATCGCGCCCGCGGTGGCGGATGCGCTGACGGCAGACGGGGCCTGGGCCGGCCTGTCGGTCTACAAGGCCCGCGCGCCCGGCGAGCGGGGAGCGCGCCTCAACGCCCATATCGACATCGTCGACTGGAAGGGCGGGCGCGGCTTCGTCGGCGCGGCGGCGGCGCTCGACCTCGCCATGCGCCATCTGGAGGCGCGGCTCGATCGCACGGCCGATATCGATCCGGAGGAGCCGACCGGCCTCTTGACCCATCATCTCGACCATGACGAGGCTTGCTGGCGCTTCGCCGCCGATTTCCTGGCGGCGATCGACGCGCACCCGGCCGCCCGCCTGGTCGGGCCGGAAGAAGGATTGCAGGCATGAGCGAACGGATGCGCCAGCTGGCCGGCGAACGGGCCGCGGAAGCCGGCGGCGCGCGCGCGGCGACGGCCGGCGCCGAGGGCGGGCCGCGCAGGCTGACCTACCCGCCGCGCACGCTGCATGGCGATCTGGCCCGCGGCGCGGTCGGGCTCGCGCTGACGGCGGGGCCGCTGCTCCTCGTCGAGGCGCTGCTGGCGGTGGAGATCGCGCTCGCCGCCTGCGCGGCGATCTTCGCGCTCTATCTCGCGCGCACGGCGCTGCGCTACCGCACGGCGATCGCGCTCGACGGCACGGGTGTCGCCGAACGCGCGCTCGGCACCAAGCGCATCGACTGGGACGGGCTGGAGGGGGTCAAGCTGCGCTACTACACCACCAAGCGCGGGCGCGACGGGGCGGGCTGGCTCGTCCTCACCCTGACCGGGCGGGCCGCCGACGGCTCCGGACGCCGCGTCAAGATTGCCGTTGAATCGACACTGACGGCGTTCGATGATCTGTTGTCGTGCGTCGCCGCCCAAGCGGTCGAGCGCGGCATCGCGCCGGACGAGACGAGCGTGCATAATTTCGCCGCCGCCGGCTGTCCCTTGCGGCTGGAGCCGGAGGTCGGCTGACGGGCGGCGATGCCGGACGCGCGGGCCGAATGCGGGCTGAATACGGGACGGACCGGGGCGGACCGGGGCGGATCGGCAGGCGGGTCCACTGGGATCGAGCGGGGGGACCGAACGGGTCGATGACGGCGAATCTTCTGGAGGTGCGCGACCTGCGCATCGCCTTCGCGCTGGACGAAGGGGCGTTGGATGCCGTGCGCGGCGTCAGCTTCCGCGTGCCCCGGGGCGGCACCGTCGCGCTGGTCGGCGAGAGCGGATCCGGCAAGTCGGTCGTCAGCCAGGCGATCATGGGCATCCTGCCGAAGGCGGCGCGCATCACCGGGGGCGAGATCCTGTTCCGCGACCCGACGGCCGGCGCCGACGCCGCACCGGTCGACATCGCCGCCTTCGACCGCGACGGGGAGGCGATGCGGGCGATCCGCGGCGGGCGCATATCGATCATCTTCCAGGAGCCGATGACCTCGCTCTCGCCGCTGCACACGATCGGCAACCAGATCGGCGAGGCGGTGGAGTTGCATCGCGGCGGCAGCGCCGCGGAGGTCGAGGCGCTGGTGCGCGAGATGCTGGGCATGGTGGGATTCCCCGACCCGGCGCGCGCGCTCAGAACCTATCCGTTCGAGCTGTCGGGCGGGCTGCGCCAGCGCGCGATGATCGCGATGGCGCTGGTCTGCCATCCGGCGCTTCTGATCGCGGACGAGCCGACGACGGCGCTCGACGTCACCATCCAGGCGCAGATCCTGAAGCTGATCCGCGATCTGCAAAAAGAACTCGGCATGGCCGTGCTGATGATCACCCACGATCTGGGGGTCGTCGCCAACGTCGCCGAGGAGATCGTGGTGATGTATCACGGCCAGGTGATGGAGCATGGCACGATCGACCATATCTTCCACCAGCCGCGCCATCCCTATCTGAAGGCGCTGCTGAACGCCGTGCCGCGCTTCGACATGGGCCCGGACGAGCGCCTGGTGCCGATCCGCGAGATCACGCCGACCACCGACACGCTGACCGCGCGCCGGGTGGTGCCGCCCGAGGGCGCCGACCGCGCCCGCCCGATCCTCGACGTGCGGGACCTGACCAAGACCTTCACCATCCGCAAGCGCGGCTTCTTCAGCCGCGCGCCCGCGTCCGAGAACCAGGTGATCGCGGTCGACGGGGTCAGCTTCCAGCTGAAGCGCGGCGAGTGCCTCGGCCTCGTCGGCGAGAGCGGCTGCGGCAAGACGACGGTCAGCAAGATCCTGATGCGCGCGATCCAGCCCGATACCGGCAGCGTCACCTATTCAGACGGCGTGACGGATAGCGACGTGCTGGCGCTCGACGGCGACGCGTTGAAGGCCTTCCGCCGCACCATGCAGTTCATCTTCCAGGACCCGTTCTCGAGCCTGGACCCGCGGATGACCGTGCTCGACATCGTGACCGAGCCGCTCGACATCCACGAGATGGGGACCAAGGCGGAGCGCCAGGAATTCGCCAAGGAGCTGATGGCGCTGGTCGGCCTCGACACGCGGCACCTGAACCGCTACCCGCACAGCTTCTCCGGCGGGCAACGCCAGCGCATCGGCATCGCGCGGGCGCTGGCGCTCAGGCCCGAGATCCTGATCTGCGACGAGCCGGTCTCCGCCCTCGACGTCTCGATCCAGGCGCAGATTCTGAACCTGCTCAAGGACCTGCAGCGCGAGCTCGGCCTCACCTACCTCTTCATCAGCCACAACCTCGCGGTCGTCGACTACATCGCCGACCGGATCGCGGTGATGTGCCAGGGGCGGCTCGTGGAGCTCGCCCCGCGCGAGCAGCTGTTCCGCGACCCGCAGCACCCCTATACGCAGGCGCTCTTGAAGGCGGTACCGGAGCCGAACCCGGACCGGCCGCTCGACTTCGCGCATCTGATGAGCGCGCGCGCCTCCGACCCGGCGGCCTGGCCGCACCCCTATGTGCACGAGGCGGGACGGCGCCCGAAGCTGGTCGAGGTCGCCGACGGCCATTTCGTGCGCAAGCTGCCGGACGAGGCGACGGCCGCGTCGGAACCGAAAGGAATGCCGGCATGAGGCGCCGCGCGCTCCCCATCCTGCTGCTGGCGGCGCTCGCCGCGCTGCCGCTGGTCCGGCCGGCCGAGGCGCAGTTCACGCCGCCGCTCGCCGACGTGCCCTATTTCGCGGCGCGCGTCGCGGCCGGCGACCTGCCGCCGGTCGAACGGCGCCTGCCCGCGGCGCCGCGGATCGTCGATTTCCAGGCCCGCGACCAGGCGCCGGGCCAGCATGGCGGCGACATCCGCATGCTGATGAAGCGGGCCAAGGATTCGCGCCAGCTCACCGTCTACGGCTATGCCCGGCTGGTGAAATACGACCGCGACCTGGACCTCGTCCCGGACATCCTGAAGGAGGTCGAGGTCGAGCGCGACCGGGTCTTCACGCTGCATCTGCGCGAGGGCCATCGCTGGTCCGACGGCGAACCCTTCACGACGGAGGACTTCCGCTACTTCTGGGAGGACATGGCCAACAACGAGGCGCTCTATCCCGTCGGCCCGCCCGCCTTCCTGAAGGTCCGCGGCGCGTATCCGGACGTCACGGTGATCGACGAGACGACGATCCGTTACGCCTGGCCGCATCCGAATCCGGACTTCCTGCCGGGGCTCGCCCGGGCGACGCCGGAATACATCTACGCGCCCGCCCATTACCTGAAGCAGTATCACGGGAAATACGCCGATCCGGAGCGGCTGGCCGCGATGGTCGAGGACTCCGGCCAGCGCAGCTGGGCGGCGCTGCACACCAAGATGGGCCGGCTCTACCGGATGGACAATCCGGCCCTGCCGGTCCTCCAGCCCTGGCAGCCGACCAGCGAGGTGACGGACGCGCGCCTGATCTTCGAGCGCAACCCCTACTACCACAAGATCGACCGCAACGGACGGCAGCTGCCCTATACCGACCGGGTGATCTTCGACGTCACGGAATCGAAACTGATCCCCGGCAAGGTCGCGACCGGCGACGTCGATCTGCAGGGGCGCTATCTCAGCTTCGACGACTACACGCTCCTGAAGCGCAGCGAGAAGCAGGTCGGCTACGACACGCGGCTGTGGCGCATCGCCAAGGGGGCGCATCTGGCGCTCTTCCCGAACCTGACGCACAAGGATGCGCGCTACCGCGCGCTGGTGCGCGACGCGCGCTTCCGCCAGGCGCTGAGCCTCGCCACCAACCGCTACGAGATCAACCGCGTGGTCTATTACGGGCTCGCCGTCGAGGGGCAGAACACCGTGCTGCCCGAGAGCCCGCTCTACCGCCCGGTCTATCGCGAGCAATGGACGGACTTCGATCTGGACCGCGCCAACCGCCTGCTCGACGATATGGGGCTGGAGCGCCGGATGCTGGACGGGCTGCGCACCTACCCGAACGGAGATCCGATCGAGATCATCGTCGAAACCTCCGCCACCACGACCGAGGAAACCGACGTCCTGCAGCTGATCAAGGACAGCTGGTACGAGATCGGCATCGCCATGTACATCAAGCCGATGAATCTCGACAGCATGCGCCGGCGCATCTATGCGGGCGAGACGCAGATGGCGATCTCCTCCGGCCTGGAGAACGGCATCGCGACCGCGGAGATGACGCCGGACGAGCTCGCGCCGGTGCATCAGGTGCAGTATCAGTGGTCCGACTGGGGGCAGTATTTCGAGACCAACGGCAATGCCGGCAGCCCGCCCGACATGGCGGTGGCCAAGCGGCTGGTCGATCTGCTGCACCGCTGGTACGGCGCCGAGGGCAAGGCGGCGCGGCGCGAGATCTGGCACGAGATGCTGCGGATCCACTCCGACAACGTCTTCACCATCGGCCTCGTCGCCGGGGTGCTGCAGCCGATCGTGGTGCGCGACGGGCTGAAGAACGTGCCGGTGGAGGGGATCTGGAACTGGGACCCCGGCGCGCATTTCGGCATCTACGGCATGGACGGCTTCTGGTGGGGGCCGGGGGCGCGCGAGACCGCCGCCGCACCTGCCGCGGACGAAGACGGCTAGGGGGCGCATCGCCATGCTGGACTACATCGCGCGCCGCCTGCTGGTGATGATCCCGACGCTTCTGATCATCAGCGTCCTCGTCTTCGTCATCATCCAGCTGCCGCCCGGCGACTACCTGGAGACGCTGGTCGCCGAGCTGCAGAGCCAGGGCGAGGCGGTGAGCCAGGAACGCATCGCCTTCTACCGCGAGGAATACGGGCTGGGCGAGCCCATGTGGAAGCAGTTCGCCGTGTGGTTCTGGGGCCTGCTGCAGGGCAATATGGGCTACAGCTTCGAATATGAGATGCCGGTCTCCGACGTGGTCGGCGACCGGGTGTTCCTCACCATCCTGGTCAGCTTCTCCACCATCCTCTTCGTCTATCTGGTCTCCTTCCCGATCGGGGTCTATTCGGCCGTGCGGCAATATTCGCTCGGCGACTACACGCTGACCTTCGTCGGCTTCATCGGGCTGGCGACGCCGAACTTCCTGCTGGCGCTGATCCTGATGTATTTCGCGAACCAGTGGTTCGGCGTCTCGATCGGGGGGCTGGTCGACGCCGAATTGCGCGACGCGCCCTTCGGCTGGGAGAAGTTCGTCAACGTGCTGGGCCACCTCTGGGTGCCCGTCATCGTGATCGGCACGGCCGGCACGGCCGGCATGATCCGCCGGCTGCGCGCCAACCTGCTGGACGAGCTGCACAAGCAGTACGTCACCACCGCCAAGGCGAAGGGCGTGCCGCCGGGCAAGCTGCTCGCCAAGTACCCGCTGCGCATGGCGCTCAACCCCTTCATCGCGGATATCGGCAATCTGCTGCCGGAGATCATCTCCGGCTCCGCCATCGTCTCCGTGGTCTTAAGCCTGGAGACGACGGGGCCGATGCTCTTGGGCGCGCTGCAGAGCCAGGACATGTACCTCGCCGGCTCCTTCCTGATGGCGCTGGCGCTCTTGACGGTGGTCGGCAATCTCTTGTCCGACCTGGCGCTGGCCGCGCTCGACCCGCGCATCCGGCTGGGGGCGGAGTCGGCGCGATGAGCGGGGGGAGCCACAAGCAGACCCTGCCGGCGGACGGCGAGGCGCCGCTCGACCATTACGTCAATGACGGGCCGTTCGACCCGCACGCCGCCGTCACGCTGACGAAGGAGCAGGAACGCTTCTACATGTCGAGCCAGTGGCGGCTGATGTGGCTCAAGTTCAAGCGCCACCGGCTGGCGGTCGTGAGCGGGCTGTTCCTGGCGCTCATCTACGGCTCGATCCTGGTCTCGGAGGCGGTGGCGCCCTTCGACTACAATTTCCGCAACACGGACTATCTGAAGGCCCCGCCGCAGGAGATCCACTGGACGCACGAGGGCGATTTCATCGGCCCCTTCGTCTATGGCTACGACGTCAGCCTCGACATGGAGACGATGAGCTGGCGCTACGAGGTCGACCGCGGCCAAGTGATGCCGCTGCGCTTCTTCTGCACGCAGGACGACTATCCCGGCGCCTCCTACGAATTCTGGGGCGCGATGGAGGCGAGCGTCCATCTCGTCTGCCCGGCGAAAGGGGGCTATTTCTTCTGGCTGGGCACCGACCGGCTCGGCCGCGACATGTTGAGCCGCATCGTGCAGGGGGCGCGCATCTCGCTGACGGTCGGGCTGATCGGGGTGGTGATCTCCTTCGCGCTCGGCGTGCTCTTGGGCGGGCTCGCCGGATTCTACGGCGGTCTCGTCGACGCGACGGTGCAGCGCGCGATCGAGATCGTGCGCTCCTTCCCCTCGCTGCCCTTGTGGATGGCGCTTTCCGCGGCGATGCCGGTCAACTGGTCGCCGATCATCGTCTTCATGGGGATCTCGGTGATCCTGGGGCTGTTGGACTGGCCGGGGCTGGCGCGCGCCGTGCGCTCGAAGCTGCTGGCGCTGCGCGAGGAGGATTTCGTCGTCGCCGCCCAGCTGATGGGCGCGAAGCCGAAACGGATCATCGCCCGCCACCTGCTGCCGAGCTTCTCCAGCCATCTGATCGCCAGCGCGACGTTGACCATCCCCGCCATGATCCTGGGCGAGACGGCGCTCAGCTTCCTGGGGCTCGGCCTCCGCCCGCCGATCACCAGCTGGGGCGTACTCTTGAACGAGGCGCAGAACTTCAACGCCATCGTCAACACGCCCTGGCTGATCTACCCGGCGGTGCCGGTGATCCTGGTCGTGCTGGCCTTCCAGTTCCTCGGCGACGGGCTGCGCGACGCAGCCGATCCCTACAAGTGATCGCCGCTCGCCCCCTTCATAGGGGGAGAGGGAGGGGCGGTCGCGCGCCCTGCGAGATGGCCGGGTCGAGCCCGGCCATGACGGCGTATCCGTACAGATGGGGAAGGATTCCGTCATCCCCGGGCTCGACCCGGGGATCTCTTCGAGCGGGCACCGGCCTACGCCAACACCGCCAGATCGAGCGGCCGGTCGACGCCGGCGACCTGGGCGGCCGGGCAGTCGCGGGCGACCCGGCCCCGCCAGCCCTGGGCGCGGGCGGCGCTGAGCGTCTCCGCGTCGCAGAGCGCGCGACAGCTCTCCGCCTTGGTGTGCTTCTCGAGCTTGGCCGAGAGGTTCACCGCCTCGCCGACGATGGTGTAGTCGAGCCGCTCGCCCCGGCCGATGGCGCCGACGGTGAGGTCCCCGGTCGCGAGCGCGACGCCGACGCGGATCGGCGCCCGGCCCTCGGCCGCGCGCTCTTCGTTCCAGGCGTCGATCGTCGCCAGGATCGCCTGCGCCGCCTCGAGCGCGCGGGCGGCGTAATTCTCCACCGTCTTGGATGCGCCGAAGGTCGCCAGCACGCCGTCGCCGAAGACCCGGTCGACGGTGCCGCCATGCGCTTCGATGACCGAGGCCATGCGGTCCTGATAGTCGTTCAGGAGCCCGATCATCTCGGCCGCCGGCAGGCTTTCGGACAAGGGCGTGAAGCCGCGGATATCGACCTGCAGCACGGTGGCGCGCACCTGGTCGGCGGATCCGGCGGCGATGGTGCCGTCGGCGGCCGTGATGCGGTCCGCCACCTCCGGCGGGAAATAGCGCGAGAGCTCGTAGCGCGCGCTCTCCTCCTCCATCGCGTGCAGCAGGAGGCGCCGGCCGCGCATCAGGGCCACGGTCAGGATCGCGGTCACCACCAGGATGGTGATGATCTTGTCGAACTCGCCGCCCAGCAGGATCGTGTTGGAGGTCAGGTACTCGACATAGTCGCGGGTGAGCGGCATGCCCTCCCCATAAGTCATCGCGTAGGCGACCAGCACACCCCAGCCGAGCGCGGCGGCCAAGCCGGTATGCAGCACGTAGCGCGGTTCGAACCGGAGGGCGCGCAAGGCGATGAAGATGAAGAGATAGAGCATCGTCGGCGCCTTCAGATAGAAGGGCGGCGGCTGTTCATATTGCAGGTGGAACGACCAGATCAGCGTCAGCAGCAGCGCCAGATCGGTGAGGCCGGAGAGGCCGAGGTACCAGTCCGGCAGGCTGATGCGGTAGCTCAGCAGCAGGCGCACGACGGTGAACAGGAAATAGAGCGCGAGCGCCATCGGCACCAGCGAGGCGAACTCGCTCATGATGTCCGTCGTCGGCGCGATGGCGTAGAGCGTGCCGAAGGTCAGCACGACGCCGAGCTGGATCCAGCCGATCAGCCGCTCGCTCGCATCCTCCTGCGCGCGCACGGCCGCGCGCGCCCGCTCGGGCAGCTGGTCCGTGCCTTCGCCACGGGATAGGAGGGAGGGAAGCGTCCGTTTCATCGTCTGCTATATGCGCGTTTCGGGCCCGCGCGTCCTCTCAAGCCTCGCTCACCCGGCATCACGATCGCTCGACCCGCCGGAGCCACAGCGCGCTTTCCCGCGCGCCCGCATGATGCGGCAGGTCCGCCGCCGGGCTCGCCGCCACCGCCGGGCCGAGCCGCGTCGCCGCCCAGTGCGAGCTCCACAGGATTTCCCAGCCGCCGCCGGCCAGCAGCGCGGCCAGCGCCGTCTGCTCGTTGTAGCCGCGCCAGCCCCAGCCGGCCGGGTAGCCGTCCGGTAGGAAGATGTCGTGCACCGCCAGGAAGGCGCCCGCGGGCAGGGCCGGCAGCACATGGCCCAAGAGCCAGTCGACGTCGGAGCCGGGCATGGCGATATGGCTGGAATCGACGGCCAGGACGTCGCCCGGCCGAAGCGCCGCGAAAAGCGCCGGATCCGCGCGCTGCACCACGGTGCGATGGAGGGTGACGGCGGGCAGCCGGGCGAGGTCGGCGCGCGGCGCCGGGTCGATCGCGTCGATCCGTCCCGGGTGCCCCGCATCCGCCAGCGCCGCCGCGAGGAAGCGGGTCGAATGGCCCGAGCCCACCTCGACGATCCGCGCCGGCGCGAGCCGCCGGGTCAACGCGTAGGCGGCCAGCCCATCGAGCCGCGGGTACCAGCCCTGCTCCCACCGGGGCAGCGGCGGCGCGGCGCCGCGGAAGCGCGCCAGCGCCGCGCCATGACCCGCCATCTCGACGAGCAGATCGCGCATGCCGGGCTCCGCCGTCTCGAACATCGAGCGAAGCGCCGGATAGGCGGCGGCAACCGGTGTTGCGCCGGCGTAACGATAGGGAATGAACCAGCCGCGCGGCGCCAGGCCCGTCACCGTGGCCAGCCCCATCGCCAGCCGGCGCAGGCGCTTCGGCCAGGGTGGCGGGGCGAGCGCGCCGGGCCCCGTCACCGTCCTCACGCCTCCAGCACCATGCCTTCGCGCGCGGCGACGGTGCCGGGGCGGGCCTCGGCGGCGGCCGCTTCGATCTCGCCCATCATCTCGTCATTGTGGCTCGGGTCGTGATGGAACAGGACGAGCTTCTCCACCCCCGCGGCGTCCGCCACCCGACAGCCCTCCTGCCAGGTGGAATGGCCGAACCCGACGAACCGCGGGTATTCCTCGTCGGTGTAGGTGGCGTCGTAGATCATGATGTCGGCGCCGCGGACGAGCTCGATCAGCGTCTCGTCCCGTTCGCCTTCGTAATGTTCGGTGTCGGTGATGTAGCAGATGGCGCGGCCGTCGAACTCGATGCGGTAGCCGACCGCGCTGTTCGGATGGTTGAGCGGCGCGGTCCTGAGCGTGATGCCCGGGGCGGGATGCAGCGTCTCGCCCACCTCGAAATCATGGAAGCTGACATTGGCGCGGAAGGTCTCCGGCGGGACCGGAAAGAGCGGCGCCTGCATCATCTCGCTCAAGGTGCCGTGCAGCGTGCGGTCGGGCAGCAGATGCCCGGCCCAGAGACGGGGCGTGAAGCCCGGGATGTGGAAGGGCGCGAAGAAGGGCAGGCCGATGATGTGGTCGAGATGGGTGTGGGTCAGGAAGAGGTCGACCTCCTGCGGCCCCTCGCCCGCGATCACCTTCCCCAGCGCCCGCAGGCCCGTGCCGCCGTCGAAGATCAGCCGCCGGTCGCCGCACATCACCTCGAGGCACGAGGTATTGCCGCCGTAGCGCAGCGTCTCCGGCCCGGCGCAGGCGATGCTGCCCCGCGTTCCCCAGAACCGCACGGTGAAGGGCGTCGCCCCGTCGCCTTCCGGCGCACCCTGCTTCGGCGCGGCGGCGTCAGCCTCGGACCCGGCCATCGTCCTACCCCTTGCACCCCTGCTCGCCGGCGCGCCGCGCACGGCTTGGCCCCGATGCTATAGCTGCTTGACGCGAATGCCAATTGCAGCGTTCCATCGCGAAAACCGCGCCCGGGCGAACGTCCGGCGCGCGGCGGCAAGGGTTCGTTCCATCATGGCTCATCCATCCGGCCGGACCGTCTGGACCGGCCTTTTCTTCGGCCTCGCGATCGCCGTCCTCGGCGCCTATCAGCAGTTGAAGCTGCCGCCGGTACTGCCGGAGATGCTGGGCGCCTACGGCTATCCGACGATGCTGGCCGGCGGCTTCATGTCGGTCTTCGCGGTGGCGGGCCTCACGCTCTCCTTCGGGCTCGGGCGGATGATGCAGCGCCACGGCACGGCGACGTTCCTGTTCGGCGCGGCGGGGCTCGCGATCGCCGGCTCGCTCCTCATCCTGGCCGTGCCGGAGAATGGCTGGGTCGTGCTCGCCGGCCGAGCGCTGGAGGGGGTGGCGATGGCGATCCTGGCGGTCGCCGGGCCGACGCTGATGACGCGCAACGCCGGACCCGACCACCTGCCGGTCGCCGCCGCGTTGGCCGCCACCTGGATCCCGCTCGGCGGGCTGCTGGCGAGCGGGGTGGTCAATCTGAGCGACCTGTTGAAGCCGGGCGAGGCCGCCTGGCCGGCCGTCTTCTGGGTCGGCATCGCTTTCTGTCTCGCCGTCATCCTGGCGATCCGCCGGGTCGGCCGGCCGGGCTCGGCGGTCGATCTGAAGATGCCGGTGCCGCAGGCGGGCCGGGTCGCGGCCGATCCGGCGGCGCGCACCAGCCTCGTCCTGGCCGGCGCCTGCTTCTTCCTCTGGTCGACCCAGAACATGGCGCTCTTGAGCTGGCTGCCCACCTATCTGCGCGAGGTGAACGGGCTCGACGGTGCGGCCGCCGCGCGGGTCTACGCCCTGCCGGTCGGGCTGATCGCGCTGTTCAACCTGGTCGCGATCCCGATCCTCCGGCGCGGCGTGCCGATCGCGGTGCTGCTCGCCACCGTGCTGGTGGCGCAGGCGGCGCTGTTCGCCGCCACCGCCTTCACCGACCTGGCGGCCGGCCTCTGGGGCGGGTTGTTGGTGCTGACGCTCTACGGCGCGCTCGCCGGGCTGACGCCGAGCTGCCTCTACGGCCTGCCGGCGGCGATCCTCGGCGGGGCCGCGACCGGGGCCGGCGCCTTCGGGATATTGATGACGGGGCGCAATCTGGGGGTGCTGACGGGTCCGCTGATGATCGCCGGGATCCTGGGGGTGCCGGCGCTGGCCGATTGGGACGGCGGCTGGGGCGCGGCGGCCGCCGCGGTCGGGCTGACGACGGCCCTGAGCGCGCTGGTCGCGCTGGCGCTCGCCGGGCGGATGCGCCGCGCGGCCGGCTGAGACGGGCTCTAGGGGCTCTAGGGGACGAGCTTGTAGCCGCCGGGCTCGGTCACCAGGATCGCCGCGTTCGACGGGTCCGCCTCGATCTTCTGGCGCAGCCGGTAGACATGGGTCTCCAGCGTATGGGTGGTGACGCCGGCATTGTAGCCCCAGACCTCGCCCAGCAGCACGTCGCGCGAGATCACCTTGTCGCCGGCGCGGTAGAGGTATTTCAGGATCGCCGTCTCCTTCTCGGTCAGGCGCACCTTCTTGTTGCTCCCCTCCTCCAGCATCAGCTTCGCCGCCGGCTTGAAGGTGTAGGGCCCGATGGTGAAGACCGCGTCCTCCGACTGCTCGTGCTGGCGCAGCTGGGCGCGCAGGCGGGCCAGCAGCACGTTCAGCCGGAACGGCTTGGCGATGTAGTCGTTGGCGCCGGCATCGAGCCCGAGGATCGTGTCGCTGTCGGAATCATGCGCCGTCAGCATGATGATCGGGCATTTGACCCCGGCGCGGCGCAGGATGCGGCAGGTCTCCCGCCCGTCCATGTCCGGTAGCCCGACATCCAAGAGGATCGCGTCGAAATGTTCCGCCTTGGCGGTCTCGATCGCCGCGGCGGCCGCGCCGCATTCGGCGGTCTCGAATTCCTCATGGAGCTGCAGCTGCTCGGCCAGCGACGTGCGCAGGGCCGTGTCGTCGTCGACGATCAGAATTTTTTTCTCACTCATACCCTCGCCTTCTCCAGGGAAGAACCACCGCGAGACGCTTTCCGGGCGTCCGACCGTCCCCTCGCGGAAAGGAACCGCAGGCGCCCCGCCGCTGTCCACAAAAAAGCGCGCAGGCGCGGCCAAGCGCAAGCGGCGGCGGGCCGACCTCACGCAAACGTTTTTGGCACGGTTCTTGATTGCCGATTGTCCCGGAGAAGAGGGAGATCGACGCCATGACCGTACCATCTGGTGCCGAAAGCGTGCCCGCGGCCGCCGCGCCGCCGCCCTGGTCCTTGATGACGCCCGATGCGCGCCACCGCGGCGCGCTCGCCGACGGCGAGCGGGCGGAGCGCATGCGCGCCGCGACCGGCCCGGCCCACGGGCCGCAGCCCCGCGCCGACGAGCGCCCGCAGGTCGCCCAGTACGACCAGCTGTTCGGCGCGGACGGGCTCAGCTTCGACGACGTGCTCGACAGCCTGAACCCGCTGCAGCATATCCCGGTGGTCTCGACGCTCTACCGGGAGCTGACCGGCGACGAGATCTCGACCGGCGCGCGTCTCGCCGGCGGCTCGCTCTATGGCGGGCCGATCGGGCTGTTCACCGCGGCGGTCGATTCGGCCAGCACCGAGTCGACCGGCAAGGATGTCGGCGAACGGGCGCTCGCCTATCTGTTCGGCGAGGAGGGCGGCGCGCCGGCCCCCGATAGCGGCACCGCGATCGCCGCCGCGCCGCCGGCGGAGACCCGGTCCCCCGCCCCCCAGCCGGCCGCCCAGACCGCCGACCAGATCGCCGCGCAGTCCGCCGAGACCCCGGCACCGGTGCAGGTCGCCTCGGCCGCCGCCGCTTCCGACGGCGCGACGGCCTTCTTCCGATCGCTGCAGCAGCGCGGCCCCGTGGAGACGCCGGCCCAGGGCATCGCGCCCGAGCGCGCCGCCGCCGCCAGCCTGCAGGCCGGCACGATCCAGGCCCACACTTCCGGCCAGGCCCACAGCACGGGCGCCGCCGGCGGCATCACGCCGACCGGCTTCATCCGCCCCGGGTCCACGCCGTCCGCCAGCCCGATCGCCGAGACCCCGGCCGCCAATCGCGACTCCGAGACCGCATCGGCGAACGGCGCGGCGAACGGCGCGACGGACGGCGCGGCACAGACGCCAAAAGCCCCGCGCGCCGCCGCATCGAGCGGTCCGACGACGTTGAGCCCGGCGGCCGCGCGCGTGCTGATGCAGATGGCGGAATCGAGCGCCGGCGCCGCCCGCCCGACGGCGCGGCCGAGCGCCCCGGCCGAGCCGCAAGCCGAGCCCCAGGCCCAGCCGATCCGTTCGCCGGCGAAGCGGGCGGCGGATCCGGCAGCGGATCCGGCGGCCTCCGGCCCAGGCCTCGCCGAGACCGTGCCGACCGCCGAGGTGCCGGAGGCGATGATGCGCGCGCTCGAGAAGTACGAGGCCCTGAAGCGCGACGGCTAGGCGGCCGCCTCTTGGCGGCGGCGACGCGGGCGGCTAGCCTTCCCCCATGCGGATACGGGTGAGCGAAAGCGGGATCGAGCTGCCGGACGGCCGCACCGTGCCCTGCGCCCTGGGGCGCGGCGGCATCCAGGGCGACAAGCGCGAAGGCGACGGGGTGACGCCGGCCGGCGTCTGGCCGATCCGTCGCGTGCTCTACCGCGCCGACCGGCTGGCCCGCCCGCGCACCAAGCTGCCGGTCGGGACCATCGCGCGCCAGGACGGCTGGTGCGACGCGCCGGAGGATGCCGCCTACAACCAGCCGGTCACGCTGCCCTATTCGGCCAGCCACGAGGAGATGTGGCGCGAGGACGGACTCTACGATCTGGTCGCGATCCTCGGCTACAACGACGATCCGCCGGAGCCGGGGCGCGGCAGCGCGATCTTCCTGCATGTGGCCCGGCCCGACTACGGCCCGACGGAGGGCTGCGTCGCGCTGGCGCTGCCGGATCTCCTGATGCTGCTGGAACAGATCGCGCCGGATTCGGCGCTGCATATCGGCGCCGGCGCGGAATAGAGGGCGCGGCCCGACGGGCTCAGCCGTAGTCGCGCGGCCCGAAGATGGCGGAGCCGACGCGCACATCGGTCGCGCCGAACTGCACGGCGATTTCGTAGTCCGCGCTCATCCCCATGCTGAGGCGCTCGATGCCGTTGCGCGCGGCGATCTTGGCGAGAAGCGCGAAATGCGGCGCCGGCTCCTCGTCCGCCGGCGGGATGCACATCAGGCCCGCGATGCGCAGCTCGAGATCCTTCCGGCAAGTCTTCAGGAACGCGTCCGCCTCCATCGGCGGCACGCCGGCCTTCTGCGGCTCCTCGCCGGTGTTGATCTGGACGAAGAGCTCGAGCGCCCGCCCCTGCTCCGCCATCTCGCGGGCGATGCGCCGGGCGATCTTCTCGCGGTCCACCGTCTCGATCACGTCGAAGGCGGCGACCGCGTCCTTCACCTTGTTGGATTGCAGCGGCCCGATCAGGTGCAGCGTCACGTCCGGATAGTCGCCGCGCAGGGCCGGCCATTTCTCCGCGCCTTCCTGCACCTTGTTCTCGCCGAAGACGCGCTGGCCGGCTTCCAGCACCGGGCGCACCGCGTCGGCCGCGAAGGTCTTGCTGACCGCGACGAGGGTGACCGCGGCGGGATCGCGCCCCCCCTCCTCGGCGGCGGCGGCGATGCGGTCTCGAACCTCCGCGAGGCGTTGGGCGGCATCCGTCATGGCGGCAAGAGTGCGATGCGGAAGCCGCCCCGGCAAGTCCTGCCGAGAGGTCCCCCGGGCGAAGTCCCCGATTGCCTCGCCCGCGGCGCCTCGGCATAGTCGCCCGCAGCATGAGACCGCCCGGTTCCCGACCCACCGCCGGCGGCCCGCACGCCGGGCCCAACGCGCTCGCCCAGCAGCTTCAGGCCGCCTTCGCCCTGCAGGCCGAGGGCCGGCTGGAAGAGGCCGAGGCGGCGGCGAAGCGCATCCTCAAGCTGGCGCCGAAGGAGCCGAACACGCTCTATCTCCTCGGCATCATCGCCCACCAGCGCGGCGACACGAAGGCCGCGGCCCAGCATTTCGAGAAGAGCTACAAGGCGGACCGGAGAAGCGTCGCCGCTCTCTCCGGCCTCGGCATCGTGCGGCTCGACCAGAAGCGTTACGGCGAGGCGCGGGAGCTGTTCCGCAAGGCGCTCACACTGCAGCAGGGCGACGCCATGCTGCTCAACAATCTGGGGCTCGCCGAGAAGGGGGCGGGCGACCTCGCGAAGGCGGCGGACTGCTTCCGCAAGGCGCTCGCCGCGCGCGCCGACTATGCGACGGCGGCGGTCAATCTGGGCGACGCGGAGGCGGCCCGCGGCGACGCGCGGGCGGCGGAACGCGCCTACCGGCACGGGCTCTCGCACGCGCCCGAGATGGCGGCGCTGCATAACGGGCTCGCGGGCCTGCTGTCGGAGCGCGGCGAGATCGACGCCGCGATCGAGCATCTGACCCGCGCGGTCGCGTCCCCGGATGGCGGCGACGATGCCGAGATCGCGCGCAACCTGGCGAGCCTGCTCGCCAACAAGAACCGGCTGGACGAGGCGGAGCGGGTGCTGCGTCGGGCGCTGGAGCGCGCGCCGGGGGCGATCGCGCTCATCGTCGACCTCGCCGACGTGCTGAAGACGCGCGGGACGGGCGACGACAAGGCGGAGGCCGAGCGGCTGTTCACGCAGGCCGCCGAGCGCGCCGAGGCCGACCCGGAGGGCGCGGCGCCGACGCCGATCGCGATGCACCGGGCGGCGCACGCGCTGGAATCGGTCAAGCGCTACGCCAGCGCCTTCCGCTTCCAGGCGCGCGCGCAGGGCCGATGGCGCGAGCAGCTGCGCCAGCAGGGCAAGGGCTACGACCGGGCGGAGATGGAGACGCTCGCCGAGCGCACCCGCGCGGTCTTCGCGCGGATCGACGCGCCCGACCGCGACGCGCCGGCGCGCGGGGAAGGCCATCCGTCCGACGCGCCGATCTTCATCCTCGGCATGCCGCGCAGCGGCACCTCGCTCGCCGAGCAGATCCTGGCGAGCCACGATGCGGTCTATGGCGCCGGCGAACTGCCCGCGATTCCCGAAATCCTGCATGAGGAGATCGCGGCCCGCGGCACCCCCTGGCCCGCCATCATGGACGCGTTCGACGGCGAGGCGCTGCACGATCTGGGGGCGCGCTATCTGCAGCGCCTGCCGGCGGCCGCGTCCGGCGCACGGCATGTGGTCGACAAGCTGCCGCCGAACTTCTGGTATGTCGGCTTTATCCGGCTGATCTTCCCGCGCGCGACGATCATCCACACGCTGCGCAATCCGATGGACACCTGCCTGTCGATCTTCACCCAGCGCTTCAGCAACGATCTGCTCTACGACCACGACCTCGGGGACATCGCCCACTATTACGGGCTCTATCGCGAGCTGATGGCGTTCTGGGAGGGGTGGGACGACCGGCTGCTGCCGATCGTCTATGAGGAGATGGTGGCCGACCAGGCCGGGCAGAGCCGGGCGCTGCTGGAGGGCGTCGGCCTCGCCTGGGACGACAAGGTACTGGACTTCCACAAGACCGAGCGCGACGTGCTGACGGCGAGCCGCCTGCAGGTGCGCCAGCCGATCTACCGCAGCTCGGTCGAGAAATGGCGGCGCTACGAGCACGAGCTGGCGCCGCTCCACGAGGCGCTGGGGCCGCTCGCCGACTATGACGGCTATCTGCGCGCGCGCTTTCCGCCCACCTAGACGGCGGACCGCCTCGACCTCAGCGGAACGGGGGGCCGACCACCCAGGTCACGATGGCGCTGCGGGTCCCCTTGGTCACCGGGCGCACCCGGTGGATGTGGATCGCCGGGAACAGGATCAGCGCGCCCTTGGTGCGCGGCGCCGAGACCGGGGTGCCGGTCATGTTGATGTCGAGCTCGCCGCCCTCGTAGTCGGCCGGATCGGTGAGCTGGAAGGTGATGGCGAGCTTGCGCCGCGGCCGGCCCGGCGGGTTGGCGTCGATGTGCCAGTTGTAGTGGCCCTGCTCGTGCCCCTCGTAGGTGACATGGTACATCGGCTCGTCGATGCCGGTGATGTCGAACTGGAAATGCAGCGCGTTCAGCTCCGCCACCGCATGCAGGACGCGCTGGTAGATCCAGTTGGTCTCCTGGCCGGGCGGCAGATGGCGGACATGGGAGATGTTGCCCTCGGGATCGATCTTGTCGTCGGGACCGACGACGACGGGCCGGCTGGGCTTGGCGAAGGCCAGCTCGTTGATCCGGTCGACCTCCTCCATCTTGAAGAAGTCGGAGCGGCTGACGAACGCCTCCGGATTGGCGCTCGGGATGGGCGGCATCGGAGGCACGCCGATGTGGAAGATCATGGGGTCGATCCCTGGGACTGATGTGGGACGCGGAGCGCACGCGCGCGGGTCCTTTATTTAACGCCGCGTTCCCGGTAAAGGAACCCCGAGGACGGTACCGATCAGGGAGCGAGGATCGTGAGCAAGCGCAAGGCCACGAACGACGGGGCGCCGGCGAGCTTCGCCGAGGTCCTGGCGCCGATGACGCCCGAGACCTTCTTCGCCGACTATTACGACAAGCAGCCGGTGCATATCCCGGGCGATGCGGGGAAGTTCGCCCGCATCATGAACTGGCAGGTGCTGAACCGGCTCCTCGACATGACGGCGATCTGGGGCTCGGCCTCGCTGATGCTGGTGATGGACGGCGAGGTGCTGCCGCCCGGCGCCTACTGTTCCCAGGCGACGAACCGCGACGGCCACTCCGTGCTGCAGCCGGACGCGGCGACCGTGATGGATCTGCTGCGCCACGGGGCCTCGCTGGTGGCGAACGACATCGACACGCTGACCCCGGAGCTGCGCCAGGTGGCCGACGCGATGGAGGAGGGCTTCTGCGGCAAGGCGCAGAGCAACCTCTACTGCTCCTGGAAGCAGCGCCAGGCCTTCAAGAGCCATTACGACACCCACGACGTCTTCGCGCTGCACATGGAGGGCGAGAAGGTCTGGCGGATCTACGAGAACCGCGAGCCGCACCCGATCCGCCACGCCCGCTGGACCGGCATGACCTCCGAGCAGCATGAGGAGCGCAAGGGCGCGCACATGATGGACGTCACAATGACGCCCGGCGACCTGCTCTACCTGCCGCGCGGCTGGTACCACGACGCGCTGGCGGCGAGCGGCGGGACGATCCACCTCGCCTTCGGCCTGACCGGGGTGATCGGGCTCGACATGATCGGCGCACTCTCCGACGCGGCGGTCGGCGACGAGGCCTTCCGGCTGAACTTCCCGCGGCCCGAAGAGGGGCGCGAGGCATTGGCCGCGCATATCGCCGATCTCGGCGAGCGGCTGTCGCGCATGGCGCGCGATCCCGGCTTCGTCGAGGCCTTCGCCGCCTTCCAGCAGCAGTACCGCTACCCACGCGGCGGGTTCGAGCTGCCGATCGAGATCGCCGACAAGCGCTTCGAACGCACCGGCTCCGATTTCCGCATCGTCACCAAGGCCGGGCGCCACGGGCTGGCGAGCGCCAAGGGCGTGGTGCCGATCCCCGACGGCGTGGAGGAGCCGGTCGCCTGGATGATCGAGCGGCCGAGCTTCCCGCGCGGCGCCTTGCTCGACGCCTTCCCGCGCTTCAGCGCGATGGAGCTCGACCGGTTGATTTCGCAGATGATCGCGATGGGCGTCCTGCGGGCGCTCGACGCGGACGCGCCCGGCGCCAAGACGCCGTCCGGCCGGCGCGGCTGACCGGGAAACCGGTACTTTTTCTGGGGTTTCCGCGCGCCCGGCCGCGAGCCCGGATTCCTGGCGGTTTTCCACGGGCGTGCGGCGCTGTTGCATTCTTGCCACATGCTGTCCGCAATGTCCGGAGGCCGGGCCGAAATCCATTGCGTGGCGCGGCGACGCTATGGTTCAAACAGACACGTTCTCAAGGGGTGGTCTCTCCTCCGCCCTGGTCGCGAACCAGGCGGTCCGACGCCCCTTCGAACGATCGAACCGATGGCCGATACCCACGATGCGCCCAGCCGGGCAAGGAGGGGGGAGGTCGTCACAGCATTGGGTCCGATACGACAACGGCCCGACGAATTGGAGGATCGAATGAAAAAGACTCTTCTGGGTGCGTCCGCTCTGGTCGGCGCTGCCTCTCTGGCGGCGGCTCCGGCTCTGGCGGCTGAGGCGCCGGAGATCAGCTTCTCGGGCGCGCTGGCGTACGAGGGCGTCTGGAGCGACAACGACAACACCGAGGCCGCCGGCCACGGTCTGAACATCACCGGTAACGAGCAGCAGTCCGAGCTCGTCTGGGAGGCCACCGGCACCGCCGACAACGGTCTCGAGTACGGTGCGAACGTCCAGTGGCGTTGGCAGCGTGCGGGCGGCCCCGGCGCGTTCGACGAAGCCTGGATGGACTTCTCGGGCTCGTTCGGTCGTCTGTACCTCGGTGGTGAGGACGGCGTGACCGACCTCGTCGCCGGCACGGCCGGTCACTCGGTCCAGGTCGGTACCTGGGGCACGGACGGCAACAACGCCAACCGCTCCATCGCCGGTCTCGGCTACGCGCTCTCGAACGGCGCGACGCTGAACACGGGCCTGCACTACTACAACTCGATGGCGGGCATGAACACCGACAGCAACAAGATCGGTTACGTCACGCCGTCCTTCGCGGGCTTCCAGGCCGGCATCTCTTACACGCCGGACGCTAACTTCCTGCAGAACACCGGTACCAACAACGGTGCGCAGCAGAAGCTGACCGAGATCGCGGTCGGCTACGGCAACACCTTCGGTGACGTCAGCCTGAAGCTGGACGCCTCCTACGGCATGGGCTCGGATGAGGCTGGTGGCACCACTACCGGTGCGACGCTCAACAACAACGGCACCATCACAGCCGGCGGTGTCACGACGGGCGACCAGGAAGACATTAGTTCTTTCCAGGTCGGCGCGATGGTTGGCTTCGCCGGCTTCAGCGTCGCGGCGTCCGCCCTGGACAACGACGATTCGGGCTGCGCCTCGAACACGCCGACCTGTGATGCGGGTGACGCCTGGAACATCGGTGCGGGCTACAGCTTCGGCCCGGCGTCGGTTTCCGTCATGTACCAGGAGGCCGAGGACGACACGGACGGCAACGGCCGGTCCGACGAGTCCGAGATCTTCCACGCTGGTGTGAGCTACACCATCGCGGAAGGCCTGTCGGCCTACGCGAACTACTACAACGCGTCGATCAGCGACGAGGGCGGCACGACGTCGGCCTCCTCGAACGACGCGGACGTTCTGATCCTCGGTTCGCGGATCACCTTCTAATCGTCTGATTAGAAGTCGAGACGGAGAGGGGCGGCGCGCCATGCGCCGCCCCTTTTCTTTGCCACCCGTTTCTTTGCCACATCGCCACCGTCGTCCCTGTCGGTCCCCGACCCGCCGCGCGCGATGGATTGCCGCGCCCGGGCGCCTGGGTTAAACCATCGGAACCGCTGGCTGTTTCACGCTGCCGGCCGGCGCGAAGGACGGGCCGACGGCGGCGTCTCGGCCGGCCAGAGATGGGACCGTTTGGAATGACCGTGATCCGCATGCGCCTCGCCGCGACTCTCCTGCTCTCCGCCGGGCTCCTGCTCGGCGCCTGCGACAGCTTCAATCCGGACCCGGGCAGCACGGACCCGAAGCCGGACGCGCTGGAGCGCGCGCGCGCCCAGCAGGGCAGCCTGTTCGGCGGCGCGCTGACGCTGGGCGGCGACGGCAATGCGACGGGCGGTGGACCCGCGATCGCGGTCAACAGCTATCTCTGGCGAGCCTCGCTGGATACGATCAGCTTCTTCCCGATGGCGCAGGTCGACGCCTTCGGCGGCGTCATCATCACCGAATGGTATTCGTTGCCCGAATCGCCGGAGGAGCGCTACAAGCTCAACGTCTATATCCTCGGTCGCGAACTGCGCGCGGACGGGGTGCGGGTCGCCGCCTTCCGTCAGATTCGCTCGGCCGACGGCAGTTGGCGCGATGCGGCGGTGGCCGAGGATACGGCCGCCAAGCTGGAGAACGCGATCCTGACGCGCGCCCGCCAGATGCGCATCAACACCCGCGCCCAACTGAATGAATAGCCCGGCCGCCGAGGCATCTCCCCCGATAGCGGTCGGTTCCGCGGCGGCGCCGGACCGGTTCGATTTCCGCGCCGTTGAGGCCGAGAGCCGGCGGGTCTGGACGGCGGGCGAGGCGGGCGACATGCCCGGCGGCGATGGCCTGCCGAGCGCGCTGCGCCGCGATCCGGAAGCGGTCCGGGCGATCGTCCGACAGGATGCGCTCGCCCGGTTCGGACGCGCGGGTTCGGTGGCGCTGCGAACCGGATCGCCGGGCGCGGCCCCGGGCCCAGTCCAGAGCCAGGCCCAGACCGAGACCCAGACCCGGGCCCGGGCCATGCGCATGCTGGGGCTGCTGGATCCCGACGCCCTTCGGGCCGCGCCGGGCCCCGACCCGCGAAGCCGATCGCCCGGCCCGGGGTCGGGGACGCTCGCGGTCGAGGAGGTGCTCGCCGCCTATGGCGCGGACACGCTGCGGCTCTTCGCGCTCTCCGACACGCCGGCGGCGAATCCGCGGCCCTGGCGCGAGGAGGCGGTCGACGGCGCCTGGCGTTTCGTCAACCGACTCTGGCTGCGCGTCCCCGCCGACATGGCGGGAGCCGGTCGGTCGGAGGCGCCGGATCGCCGAGCCGATCGGGCGATCCGCCGCGCGAGCGCCTGTTACCGGCGCGGCGCGGTGCATACGGCGATCGCCGAGGCGCGCGGCCTCGTCAAGGACCTCACCGACCCCGGCGGGGGCGCTCCTGGATCGGGCCGCGGGTCGCGCGCCGGATGGGAGACGGCGCTTCATCTTCTCAACCCGGTCATCCCGCATGTGAGCGAGGCGCTCTGGGCCCGGATGGGGCATCGCACGCCGTTGCTCGCGCGGGCCTGGCCGGTTGCGGATCGCGGCGGGCTGGTCGAGAATCGCCGAACCATGCCGATTCATATCGACGGGCGGCGGCGCGCTGTGGTCTCCTTGCCGCGCGGTGCGACGCGACAGGTGGTGGCGCGCGCGGCGCTCGCGGTGCCGGCGGTGCGCGCCCGGCTCCGCGACCATGTGCCGCGCTCCGTGATCGTCGTGCCGGATCGGCTCGTGAATATCGTGCTGTAGGGGGATCGCCTTGCCGATGACTTTCGATATCGTCCCCGGATCGGCGCTCGTCCGCCGTCTGCGGCACGGGCTGCTGATCCTGGCCGCCGCCGGGGCGCTGGCGGCCTGCGGCTTCCAGCCGGTCTTCACCGCGCAGGACACCGGGGCCGGGGTGATGGCGCCGTCGGCCGATCTCGCCGCGACGCAGATCCGCCCGATCGCCGGCCGGCGCGGTCAGATCCTGCACAATCTGATGCTCGACCGGCTCAATCCGCGCGGTCGGCCGCGGCAGCCGCTCTACCAGTTGACGACCGGCCTCGACGTCAATGTGCAGTCGCTCGGCGCGCGGGCCGACGCGACCTCGAGCCGTCAGCAGGTCGAGGTGATCGCGACCGCGCGGCTCGATGGGGTGGGCGAACCGCAGACCTTCCGGGCGCGCGCGACCTCGAGCTACAACACCACCGAATCCGACTATGGCAGCCTCGTCGCCCAGGAAGATGCGATCAAGCGCGCGCTCAACCTCATCGCCGACGAGCTGACGGTGAAGATCGCCGCCTTCTTCCGCAACGCGCGGGCGCAGACCTGACCCGGGCCCGATGAAACCGAAGGCGAACGCGCTCGACAGTTTCGTCAAATCGCCACCGGCGGCGTTGCGCGCCGCGCTCGTCTACGGGCCGGACGCCGGGCTGGTGCGCGAACGGGTGGACCGCCTGGCGCTGAGCGTCGTGCCGACGCTCGACGATCCCTTCCTGGTGGCGGAGCTGAGCGGCGAGGGGCTGGCGGACGAACCCGGCCGGCTGGGCGAAGAGGCGGCCGCCATCGCCATGACCGGCGGCCGCCGCGTCGTGCTGGTGCGCGATGCGGGCGACCGGGCGCAATCCGCCTTCGCCGGCTTCTTCGAGGATTGGCCAGGCGACGCGCTTGTCGTCGCCTGGGCCGGCGATCTGCCGGCGCGCGCCAAGCTGCGCAAGCTGTTCGAGGAGGCGGACGAGCGCGCCGCCGCGATCCCCTGCTATCTCGACGACGAGGCGACGATCAGCCGGGTGATCGACGAGGTGCTGAAACGCGATTCGGTGACGCTGGAAGGCGAGGCGCGGCAGTTCCTGCTGGCCCATCTCGGCGCCGACCGGGCGATGAGCCGATCGGAGATCGAGAAGCTCGCGCTCTATGCCGGGCCGGGCGGGCGGCTCTCGCTCGACGACGTGACCCAGGCGGTGGGCGACAGCGGCGCGACCGCGCTCGACGACGTGATCCACGCGGCGGCCGACGGCGACGGGCCCGCGCTCGACCGGGCGGTGGAGGAGGGCTTCGCGCTCGGCCTGCATCCGGTGCCGATGCTGCGCCAGACGGCTGCCCATCTGCTGCGACTCCGGCATCTGCGCGCCGAGATGGACGCGGGCCGTGACGCGCAGTCGGTGGTGAAAGGGGCGCGCCCGCCGATCTTCTTCAAGCTGCAGGGTCGGGTCGCGGGGCAGCTGCGGCTGTTCGACGCGGCGCGGCTCGCGGAGGCCATGGGGCTCTTGCTGGCGGCGGAGGCCGGCTGCAAGCGCACCGGCGCGCCGGACCGGCTGCTGGCCAGCCGCGCTTTGCATCAGGTGGCCGCGTTGGCGCGCCGAGGCCTGGCGCGCGCGAGACGCTAACCACCTGGTTATCCTTACATTTCGGTATCGCCTCGGGCCGCGGCACGGGCCGCGCTGAGACGCTCCGCGACCTCGTCGAGCTGGTCGAAATCCGAGAAATGCACGACCAGCTTGCCGGATTCCCCGTCCCCGTCGGACCCGGCCTTAAGGTCGATATCGACCTTGAGGCCGAGCGCGTCGCCGAGCCGCTGCTCGAGCGCGCGGGTGTCCGGATCCTTCTCCGCGATCGCCTTCTTCAGCCGCTTCATGCCGGATTGCGGCTTGGCGTCCTGCGCCAGCTTCTCGGTCTGGCGGACATTGAGGCCCTTCTTCACCACCTCGTGGGCGATGGCGGCGGCGTCCGAATGGCCGATCAGCGCGCGCGCGTGGCCGGCGGAGAGCAGCCCGTCATCGAGCATGCTCTTCACCTCCTCCGGCAAGCCCAGGAGGCGCAGCAGGTTGGCGATGTGGCTGCGGCTCTTGCCGACGGCCTTGGCCAGCGCGTCCTGGGTGTGGCCGAACTCGTCCATCAGGCGCTGATAGCCCTCGGCCTCCTCCAGGACGGTCAGGTCCTCGCGATGGATGTTCTCGATCAGCGCGATCTCGAGCGCGTCCACGTCGCTCAGATCCTTGATGATGACCGGGATCTCGTGCAGTTGCGCGCGCTGCGCCGCACGCCAGCGCCGTTCGCCGGCGACGATCTGGTACCCGTTGGCCTGGCCCGGATCGCGCCGCACGAGCAGCGGCTGCAGCACCCCCTGGCTCTTGATCGACTCGACCAGCCCGTCGATCGCCGTGTCGTCGAAGCGCTTGCGCGGCTGGGTCGGGTTCGGCCGCACCAGCTCGATCGGCACCATCTTGGAGGCGCGCGGACCGGCCTCCAGCGCCTCCTCCCCGGTGATCGCCGCGGCGTCAGCCTGGTCGAGGCCGGGCGCGTCGGGCCGCGCCGCGTCGTAGCCGCCGTCCTCGCCGAACAGCGCGTCCAGCCCGCGGCCGAGGCCGCGCTTCTTCGGTTTCTCCGCCGTCATCACGCCGGGACCCTCCGCTCACGCTTGAGAACCTCGCTCGCCAGGTGGATATAGGCCTGCGAGCCGCGGCACTGCATGTCATAGAGCAGCACCGGCTTGCCGAAGCTCGGCGCCTCGGAGACCCGGACGTTGCGCGGGATCATGGTCTCGTAGACCTTCTCGCCGAAATGGGCACGCACATCGGCCGCCACCTGGTCGGAGAGGTTGTTGCGCTTGTCGTACATCGTCAGCACGACGCCCTGGATCTCGAGCCGCGGATTGAAGGCGCGCTTCACCCGCTCGATCGTGCGCACCAGATGGCTCAAGCCCTCCAGCGCGTAGAACTCGCATTGCAGCGGCACCAGCACGGCGTCGGCGGCGACCAGCGCGTTCAGCGTCGTCAGGCCCAAGGCCGGCGGGCAGTCGATCAGCACGTAGTCGAACCGGTCCCTGAGGCCGCCGAGCGCGTCCTTCAGCCGGAACTCGCGCCGGTCCATGTCGACCAGCTCGATCTCCGCGCCAGCCAGATCGACCGAGCTGGAAACCAGCGAGAGATTGGGGATCGAGGTCGGCACCACCGCGTCGCCCGCCTTGGCGCGGCCGACGAACAGCTCGTAGGAGGTCACCGTGCGCTCCCGCCGGTCGATGCCGAGGCCGGTGGAGGCGTTGCCCTGCGCGTCGATATCGATGATCAGCACCCGCTTCTCGCAGGCGGCGAGCGCGGTGGCGAGGTTGATCGCCGTCGTGGTCTTGCCGACGCCGCCCTTCTGGTTGGCGATGGCGACGATGCGCGGCTCGCCATCCTCCTTCGGGCGGGTCATGGAAGCGGGGATCTCAGCGAACATCGGCCATCCATCCTCAAAAGCTGCCCTCGGGCGGGGGTCGGGCGGAAAAGGCGTCGACGGCAAGCACCTCGCCGTCAGGATCACTCTTCGAGGGCACGATTCGATACTCTATATACCATGCCGATTTTATATCGGTCAATTCATCTTGAAGCCTTTTTCCTTTCAGGAAGAGGCAGGGTGTATTCGGCCCGACTGCGCGCGACGCGTAGGATAGAAGCTGCGAGACCGGGGCCAGCGCGCGCGCCGTGACGCAGTCGGCCGCGATCGGCTCGAGGCTCTCGATCCGCGCCGTATGGATCACGGCCCGTTCGCCAAGTCCCAGGACGCGCGCCGCCTCGCGCAGGAAGACGCCCTTTCGGCGATCGGATTCGATGAGATGAACGGTCAGGCCGCGCTCCGCCCCCATCGCCGCCAGCACCAGGCCGGGGAAGCCGGCCCCGCTGCCGAGATCGACGAGGGTTCGCGCCCCCGGCGGCAGCAGGGGAAACAGCTGCGCGGAGTCCAGCATGTGCCGGCGCCAGAGATCCGGCAGGGTCTTCGGTCCGACCAGGTTGAGCGAGCGCTGCCATTTGACGAGCAGCGCCGCATAGGCCTCGAGCCGGGCCGTTGTTTCACGTGAAACGCCTGTGCATTCGGCGAACTCGGCCGGTCCGAACCCGGCCCCGGCCCGATCCTCAGCCCGACCCTCAGGCGGCATCCGCGGCCTGCATTCGCTTGACGTGGCGCAGCAGCGCGACGAGCGCCGCCGGCGTCACCCCGGCGAGCCGGCCGGCCGCGCCCAGCGTGGCGGGCCGCGCGGCCGACAGCCGCTCGCGCATCTCGGCCGAGAGGCCGCCGATCGCGGCATAGTCGAGATCCGCCGGCAGGGCCAGCGCCTCGTCCCGGCGATAGGCGCGGATGTCGGCGTCCTGGCGGACGAGGTAGGCGGCATAGAGCGCGTCGATCTCGACCTGGCGGGCGATCGGGCGCGCCAGCCCGGCGAGGTCCGGCCAGACCGCGGCGAGCCGGGCCATGTCGATCTCCGGATGGGCGAGGAGGTCGGTCGCCGAGCGCACGACGCCATCCTGGTTGATCGCGAGCCCCGCCTTGGCGAGCGCCGCCGGGCTCGCCCGCAAGCGGTCGCAGAGCGCCTGGGCATCGGCGAGCGCGCGCTTGCGGCGCTCCCAATGGGCCCGGCGCGCGGCGCCGACACAGCCGATGGCGAGGCCGCGATCGGTCAGCCGCTGGTCGGCATTGTCGGCGCGCAGACGCAGCCGGTATTCGGCGCGAGAGGTGAACATCCGGTAGGGCTCGTCCGCGCCGCGGGTCGTCAGATCGTCGATCAGCACGCCGATATAGGCTTCCGCCCGGTCGAGCGCGAAGGGCGCCGCGCCGCCGACCGCGAGCGCCGCGTTGAGGCCCGCCATCAGCCCTTGCGCCGCCGCCTCCTCATAGCCGGTGGTGCCGTTGATCTGGCCGGCGAGATAGAGGCCGGGCAGGCGGCGGGTCTCCAGGCTCGGGGCGAGCTCGCGCGGGTCGACATGGTCGTATTCGATGGCGTAGCCCGGCTGCAGCATCACGGCCGCTTCCAGCCCGGGGATGGTGCGCAGCATCGCCTGCTGCACGTCGACGGGCAGGGAGTTCGAGATGCCGTTCGGATAGACCGTCGGATCGTCCAGCCCCTCGGGCTCCAGGAAGATCTGGTGGCGCGGCTTGTCCGCGAACTTCACCACCTTGTCCTCGATCGACGGGCAATAGCGCGGACCGACCCCTTCGATCTGGCCGCCATACATCGCCGACTGCGCCAGGTTCGCCTGGATCAGCGCGTGGGTCTCGGGCGTCGTGTAGGTGATGTGGCAGGCGATCTGCGGGACCGTGATGCGTTCGGTCAGGGTCGAGAAGGGGACGGGCTCGTCGTCCGCGGCCTGCGCTTCGAGCGCGTCCCAGCGAATGCTGCGCCCATCGAGCCGCGGGGGCGTCCCGGTCTTCAGCCGGCCCATGCGGAAGCCGGCCCGCTCCAGCGTCCGGGCGAGGCCGACGGCCGGCGCATCGCCGACCCGGCCGGCCGGGATCCGCTCGGCCCCGCGATGGATCATGCCGCGCAGGAAGGTGCCGGTGGTCAGCACCACCGCGCCGGCGCGATGCGCCGACCCGTCGGCGCAGACGACGCCTTGGCACCGACCGTCGTCGCCCAGGATCAGATCCTCGACGCCGGCCTCGCGAATTTCCAGGGTCGGCCATTCGGCGAGGATCGACTGGATGGCCTGCTTGTAGAGCGCGCGGTCGGCCTGGGTGCGGGGGCCCTGGACGGCCGGACCCTTGCTGCGGTTCAGGAGGCGGAACTGGATGCCGGCGCGGTCGGCCGCGCGGCCCATGATGCCGTCCAGCGCATCGATCTCGCGCACCAGATGGCCCTTGCCCAGCCCGCCGATCGCCGGGTTGCAGGACATCGCCCCGATGCTGTCGCGCTTGTGGGTGACTAGCAGGGTGCGCGCGCCGAGACGCGCGGCGGCGGCCGCGGCCTCGCAGCCGGCATGGCCGCCGCCCACCACGATGACATCCCAGCGCCTGTCGCTCATGCCTCGCCGCCTCCGGCTCGTCTCAATGCGGGCGGAAGATACGGGCTCCGTCGGGTGATTTCAATTGGCGGGACGTGAGCCGGCATGGGCCGCTCGTCCGGTGCGGTGTTTCACGTGAAACATCGCGATCCCGAAACGGGCCGCGCGCGCCCTGTGTTTCACGTGAAACAACGGGCGGCCGCCGGGCGCCCCCCAACACTTGGCCTCATTTCCCGATACAGAAGTCGCGGAACACAATATCCAGCACATCCTCGACATCGACCGTCCCGGTGATCCGCCCCAGCGCCCTGAGCGCAAGCCGCAGGTCCTCCGCCTGCAGGTCCGGCTGGGCGGCGGCCCGCGCCCGCTCCAACGCGGCCAGACAATCGGCCATCGCCTCGCGATGCCGCGCCCGGGTCAGACCCGCCCCCTCGCCAAGACCGGCCGCGCGCTCGACCGCCCGGCGCACCGCCTCGAGGAAGCGCTCCCACCCCGCGCCCGTCACGGTCGAAAGCGGAAGCGCGGTCGGCTCCCCCGCGCCGCCGTCCGACGCGAGATCGACCTTGCTCAGCACCCGCAGCAATTCCGCCCCGGTTTCCGCGACGAGGCCTTCGCCCTCGGCGTAGCAGGGCGGGGGCGCGTCCGCCGCGCTCAGCGCCACCACGATATCGGCCGCCCGCGCCGCGCACCGCGCGCGACGGACGCCTTCCTCCTCGATCTCGTCCGCCGTCTCCCGCAACCCGGCCGTATCCGCCAGCAGCACCGGATAGCCGTCGAGATCGAGCGCCACCTCCACCACGTCCCGCGTGGTGCCGGCCCGGGCGTGGACAATCGCCGCCTCGCGGCCGGCCAGCCGGTTCAGCAGCGAGGACTTGCCGGCGTTCGGCGGGCCGACGATGGCGACCCGCACCCCCTCGCGCAGCCGCTCGCCTCGTCGGCTCGCCACAAGCTCTTGCGAGAACGCCTCCGCCAAACCCTGCATCTCGATTTCGTTCTGGTGGCGCACCGCTTCCGGCAGATCCTCGTCCGGGAAGTCGATCAGCGCCTCGGCGTGCGCGACCAGCCGCGTCAGCCGCTCGGCCCATTGGGCGCAGCGCGCCGCGAGCGCGCCCTCCGCCTGGCGCAGGGCCTGGCGGCGCTGCGCCTCCGTCTCCGCCTCGATCAGATCGACGACGCCTTCCGCCTGGCTCAGATCGAGCCGGCCGTTGAGGAAGGCGCGGCGGGTGAACTCCCCCGGCTCGGCCAGACGGCAGCCGGCGACCCCGGCCAGCGCGCCGAGCAGCGCCTGGCGCACCGCCGGCCCGCCATGCACCTGCAGCTCGGCCACATCCTCGCCGGTATAGCTCGCCGGCCCCGGGAACCAGAGCAGCAGCCCGTCATCCAGCCGCTCGCCCGTCGCGGGGTCGCGGAAGGTGCGGCGCACGGCACGACGGGGGGCGGGCAGGGGGCCGCCGAGCGCCTCGGCGGCCGCGCCCGCGGCCGGCCCGGACAGCCGGATCACCGCGACGCCCGCCTTGGCCTGACCGCTCGCCGGCGCGTAGATCGTCTCGCCCTGCATCATGTTCTCCCAAAGACCGGCCGCCTTATCCTACGGGCTTTGCGTCCTGTCCAGCGGCTCCCCACATGGCAGGGGACATCGCACCGCCGGATGCGGACGCGAGGCAGGAGGACCCGATGCCAATCGACGCCCGGACAGACGCCGAGACGGCGGCGGCCGTCGCCGAGAACCGCCTCGGCCGGGAGACCAGCCCCTATCTGCTGCAGCATGCCGACAACCCCGTCGCCTGGCGGCCCTGGGGCCCCGACGCGCTGGCCGAGGCGCAGGCGCTCGACCGGCCGATCCTGCTCTCCGTCGGCTACGCCGCCTGCCACTGGTGCCATGTCATGGCGCATGAGAGCTTCGAGGACCCCGCGACCGCCGCCGTGATCAACGCCCAGTTCGTCCCGGTCAAGGTCGATCGCGAGGAACGCCCCGACATCGACGCGATCTACCAGCAGGCGCTCGCCATGTTGGGGGAGCACGGGGGCTGGCCGCTGACCATGTTCCTGACGCCCACGGGCGACCCCTTCTGGGGCGGCACCTACTTCCCGCGCGAGGCGCTCTACGGCCGGCCCGGCTTCACCGACGTGCTGGACGCGATCGCCAAGACCTATCGCGACGCGCCGGAAAAGATCCGCAGCAATGTCGACCAGCTGCGCACCGGGTTCGACCGCCTCAACACGCCCGAAGCCGGCGAGACCATCCCCCCCGCCATCGCCGAGCGGTGCGCCGAGGCGCTGCTCTCCCATGTCGATTGGCAGCATGGCGGCATCGGCGGCGCGCCCAAGTTCCCGCAGCCCTCGATCCTGGCCCAGCTCTGGGGCGCGCATCGCCGCACCGGCGAGGCCAAGCCCGCCGAGGCCGTGCTGCTCGCCCTGCGCCGGATGGCGGAAGGCGGCATCTACGACCATCTGGGCGGCGGCTTCGCGCGCTACGCGACCGACCGGGGCTGGCTGGTGCCGCATTTCGAGAAGATGCTCTACGACAATGCGCTGCTGCTGCCGCTCCTGGCGCTCGCCCACAATGCGACCGGCGACCCGCTGTTCCGCCGCCGCGCGGAGGAGACGGCGCATTGGCTGCTCTCCGACATGCAAACGGAAGAAGGCGGTTTCGCCAGCGCCCGCGACGCCGACAGCCTGCCCCATGCCGACGCCGACCATCCGGAGGAGGGCGCCTATTACGTCTGGACCGAGCCGGAGATCGACCGCCTGCTCGGGCCCGAGGATTCCGCGCTTTTCAAGCAGGTCTACGACGTTACGCCCGACGGCAATTGGGAGGGGACGACCATCCTCAACCGCCTCGCGCTCGACCGGACCCTGTCGGACGAGGAGGAGGGGCGGCTCGCGCGGGCGCGCGCCACGCTGCTGGCCGCGCGCGCCACGCGGCCGGAACCGCTGAAGGACGACAAGGTGCTGGCCGACTGGAACGGGCTCGCGATCCGCGGTCTCGTCCAGGCGGGCCAGCGGCTCGGCCGGCCGGACTGGATCGCGGCGGCGCGCCGCGCCTATGATTTCGTGCGGAACGAGATGGCCGATGCCGCCCGCGGGCCGGACCGGCTGCTGCACGCCTACCGCGCCGGACGGGCCCGGCATATGGCCATGCTCGACGACTACGTCATGATGGCGGAAGCGGCTCTCGCTCTGCATGAGACCGCCCCGGATCGATCCTATCTGGAAGACGCGATCCGTTGGGCGGAGGCGGTCCACGCGCATTTCCATGATGGTCGCGCGGAGCAGGATGGGGGTGGCGCCTATTTCCACACCGCCGACGACGCGGAAGGCCTCGTCACCCGCACGAAGAGCGCGACCGACGCCTCGACCCCGTCGGGCAACGGCCGGGCGGTGCATCTGTTCGCCGCGCTTCACCTGCTGACGGGCGATGAGCGCTGGGCCGCGCGCGCCGACGGCATCGTGCGGCGCTTCGCCGGCGAGGTCGCGCGCAATTTCGCCGCCCTGTCGAGCCTGATCGACGGCGCCATGATGCGCGCGGACGGCCTGCAGATCGTGGTCTGCGGCCCGGCCGACGCGCCGGCGACCCGCGCCCTCATGGAGGCCGCGCGCCGGGCGCCGGTGCTCGACCGGGTGCTGGTCCAGCTCGGCCCCGACGAAAAGCTGCCGGAGGCGCGCCCGGCGGCGGGCAAGGGCCTCGTCGAGAGGCGCCCGGCGGCCTATCTCTGCCGGGGGCCGGTCTGCGAGCGGCCGGTGACCGAGGCCGCCGCCCTTTCCGAGCGGCTGGCGGCTCTGTAAGCTCGCCCGCGCATTCCGCGTAGTCGAGAGAAGACCCGAAAGGACGAACAGGAGAACCCCCGACAATGGCGATGGCGATCCGCATCCACGAGCATGGCGGCCCCGACAAGATGGTCTGGGAGGAGGTCGCGGTCGGCGATCCCGGCCCGGGCGAGGTGAAGCTCAAGCAGACGGTCTGCGGCCTCAACTATATCGACGTCTATCACCGCACCGGCCTCTATCCGATGGAACTGCCGGGCGCGATCGGGCTGGAGGCCGCCGCCACCGTCACCGCTGTCGGCGAGGGGGTCGAGAACTTCGCCGAGGGCGACCGCGTCGCCTACGCCGCCCCGCCGGTCGGCGCCTACGCGACCGAGCGCATCATGCCCTGGCACCGGCTGGTCAAGCTGCCCGACTCGATCCCCGACGAGATGGCGGGCGCGATGATGCTGCAGGGCATGACGGTCGAATATCTGATCCGCCGCACCTACCCGGTGAAGGCGGGCGACACCGTGCTGTTCCACGCCGCCGCCGGCGGCGTCGGGCTGATCGCCTGCCAGTGGCTGAAGCAGATCGGGGCGACCGTGATCGGCACCGTCGGCTCCGAGCAGAAGGCCGAGCTCGCCAAGGCCCATGGCTGCGACCACACGATCCTCTACAATTCCGAGGACGTGGCGAAGCGCGTGCACGATCTGACCGACGGCAAGGGCGTGCCCGTCGTCTATGACGCGGTCGGCAAGGATACGCTCGACGGCTCGCTCGACAGCCTGGCGCCGCGGGGCATGTTCGTCAGCTTCGGCAACGCCTCGGGCCCGATCGAGAACTTCAATCTCGGCGTCCTGGCCCAGAAGGGCTCGCTCTACCTCACCCGCCCGACGCTGATGACCTACACGGCCGAGCGCGCGGATCTGGTGGAGAGCGCGACCGCGCTGTTCGAGGCGGTCGGCAAGGGCCTTCGAATCGAGGTCAACCAGCGCTACGCTCTGAAGGACGCCGCCCAGGCCCATCGCGACCTGGAAGCCCGCAAGACCACCGGCTCGACCATCCTGATCCCGTAACGGGTCGCGCCGGTGGCGAATCCAGATTTGGGGGTCGGCTTACCGCGACCCGCAATATCTGGCGCCAATTACCTACCTTTGCAGTCAAAAACGCGTCCGCGGAGCGATCCCGGGCGCGTTTTCTTGGGGTCTCCCCGAAAATAGGCACAAGACCTAGCATAGGCCCCGTCCATCCGACCCGACTCCGCCTCGCCAACCGCGCCCCATCCGTCGAGACGGGCTTCACCGTCCACATCCTGCGCTGCGCGGACGGGTCCTACTATGTGGGCTCGGCGCGCGGGTGTCGCTGGGACAGCGCGTGGCGGCGCATCAGGCGGGGGCCTATGGCGGGTACACGGCGCGGCGTCGGCCCGTCGCGCTGGTCTATTCCGAGCGGTTCTAGCGGGTCGAGGGCGCGGTCGCGGCGGAGCGGCGGATCAAGGGGTGGCCTCGGACCAAGAAGGCGGCGTTGATCGCCGGGGATTGGGAAACGATCCGGCGGTTGGCCCGGCGGGGAGGGGTGCCCCCATCCTTCGCGACGCCGCCCGACGGCGGCTCCTCAGGATGAGGGCTTAAGCACCTGATTTAGAACCAGAAGTCCTCACCCCGACGAGTGGCGCATCACCCGGCTTCACGTCATAGCCGGACGGGATCCGGCCATCTCCGCGAGGCGCGTGCCATGGGGAGATCCCCGGGTCGGGCCCGGGGATGACGGGCAAGCGAGGCCCGGCTTCACCCTACTGGTTCATGCTGTCGAAGAAGTCGTTGTTGTTCTTGGTGTGCTTGAGCTTCTCGAGCAGGAATTCCATGGCGTCGACCACGCCCATCGGCATCAGGATGCGGCGCAGCACCCACATCTTGGAGAGCGTGCCCTTGTCGACCAGCAGCTCCTCCTTGCGGGTGCCCGACTTGGTGATGTCGATCGCCGGGAAGGTGCGCTTGTCGGAGAGCTTGCGGTCCAGGATGATCTCGGAGTTGCCGGTGCCCTTGAACTCCTCGAAGATCACCTCGTCCATGCGGCTGCCGGTATCGATCAGCGCGGTCGAGATGATGGTGAGCGAGCCGCCCTCCTCGATGTTGCGCGCGGCACCGAAGAAGCGCTTCGGGCGCTGCAGGGCGTTGGCGTCGACGCCGCCGGTCAGCACCTTGCCGGAGCTGGGCACGACCGTGTTGTAGGCGCGTGCCAGACGGGTGATGGAATCGAGCAGGATCACCACGTCCTTCTTGTGCTCGACCAGTCGCTTCGCCTTCTCGATCACCATCTCGGCGACCTGGACATGGCGCTGCGCCGGCTCGTCGAAGGTGGAGGAGACCACCTCGCCATTGACCGAGCGCTGCATGTCGGTGACTTCCTCCGGCCGCTCGTCGATCAGCAGTACGATCAGATAGCATTCCGGATGGTTCTTGCTGATGGCGTGGGCCACGTTCTGCATCAGCATGGTCTTGCCGGTGCGCGGCGGGGCGACGATCAGGGCGCGCTGGCCTTTGCCGAGCGGCGCGATCAGATCGATGATGCGGGTCGACATGTCCCGCTTCGGCCCGCCCTTCTTCTCCAGCGGCTCCTCGAGCTCGAGATCGAGCTTCTCGTCCGGATAGAGCGGCGTCAGATTGTCGAAATTGACCCGGTGGCGGACCTGCTCGGGCTCGTCGAAATTGACCTTGTTGACCTTCAAGAGCGCGAAGTAGCGCTCGCCGTCCTTCGGCGCGCGGATCTGGCCCTCGACCGTGTCGCCGGTCCTGAGCGCGAAGCGGCGCACCTGGCTCGGGCTGACATAGATGTCGTCCGGCCCGGCGAGGTAGTTCGCCTCCGGCGAGCGCAGGAAGCCGAATCCGTCCTGCAGCACCTCCAGCACCCCTTCGCCGTAGATCGCGACGTCGTTCTGGGCGAGTTGCTTCAGGCAGGCGAACATCAGCTCCTGCTTGCGGAGCGCGCTCGCATTCTCGATCTCCAGCTCCTCGGCATAGGCCAGCAGGTCCTGGGGGGTCTTCAGCTTCAGATCTTTCAGATGCATGGGTGTCTTGGCGCTTTTCGTCTCGCGATCGGACTCGCTTCGGGTGGATCGGCCGGATGAGGATAGGCGCGGGGTGCCTGTCCCGGGTCGGGAGCTTTCCCTGCTGCCTGGCCGGGCTCTCGTCACCGGGCGCGGAAGCCCGGATCGGCCCTTGTTTCGGTGAATGGACGCTTTCGACGCGACGCGAAATTGACAGGATGTGGTCGGGAGCGCCGCCCCCTCGGGATGCGGCCGGTGCGATGACCTGCCGCCGATCGAAGGCGGAACCTCCTCAGACATAAGGGGAAGCCGCGCGCAAGTCAATCGACGGTTTGATGACAGGTCCGATGAAGCAGCGCCGACCGACGCCGGGCGGGCGCTTCCGAGGGCGCGGCCTCAGAACGGCTTCACGATCACCAGGATCACGACCGCGACCATCAGCGCCGTCGGCACCTCGTTGGCGATGCGGTAGAAGCGCTCGGACCGTTGGTTCCGGTCGGCCTCGAAATCCTTGCGCCATTTCGCCATCGCCATGTGGGCACCGGTCATCAGGATGACGGCCAAGAGCTTCGCGTGGAACCAGGGCTGGGTCCAGGCCTCGATCAGCACCATGAGCCAGAGGCCGAAGCCCCAGCTCGCGATCATCGCCGGGTTCATGATCGCGCGTAGGAGCCGGCGCTCCATCACCTTGAAGGTCTCGGACGTGTCGGAGCCGGCCGCCGCCTGGCAATGATAGACGAAGAGCCGCGGCAAATAGAGCAGACCCGCCATCCAGGCGATGATCGAGATCGCGTGCAGCGCCTTCACCCACTCATACGTCATGCCGCTCGCCTCTCCTGTCGCGCCGGGTTCAGATCCAGCCGCCGAGTTCGCGCGTCACCAGCCGCTCCAGCATCGCCATCCCCGGCGCCCCGTCATTGAGGCAGGGGATGTAGCGGAAATGCTCGCCGCCATTCTCCTCGAAGGTCTCGCGCAGGCCGATGTCTATTTCCTCCAGCGTCTCGACGCAATCGGCCGCGAAGCCGGGCGAGAGCATGGCGAGGCGTTTCACACCCTTCCGGGCGAGCTCCGCCACGGTCACGTCGGCATAGGGCTTGAGCCATTCCTTCGGCCCGAAGCGCGACTGGAAGACGGTCAGGAAGCGATCCTCCGGCCAGTCCAGCGCCTCGCGCAGGAGCCGCCCGGTCTTCTGGCAGAAGCAATGATAGGGATCGCCCTTGTGCAGGTTCTCCTCCGGCAGCCCGTGGAAGGAGCAGAGCAGCATCTCCGGCTCGCCCTCGGCCTGGCGCGCGTCGTCCAGGCCGGCGCGCACGCTCGCCGCCAGCGCGTCGATATAGGCCGCATCGTCGTGATAGGCGGGCAGCGTGCGGATCGCCGGCTGCCAGCGCATGGTCGTCAGATGCTCGAACGCCTTGTCGTAGGCGGTCGCCGCGGTGGCGGCGGAATATTGCGGATAGAGCGCGGCCAACAGAATGCGCCGGCAGCCCTGGGCCGCCAGCTGCTCGATGCCTTCCGCGATCGAGGGGTTGCCGTAGCGCATGCCCCAGGCGACGCGCAGATTGGGATGGGCCGCCGCCATCCGGGCGGCCAGCGCGTCCGCCTGCGCGCGGGTGAAGTGGCGCAGCGGGCTCTCGCCTTCCTCCTGCAGCCAGATCTTGGCATAGGCTTCGCCCGAGCGCTGCGGGCGCGTCGTCAGGATCAACCCGTTCAGGATCGGCCACCAGATCAGCTTCGGCGCCTCGATCACCCGCGTATCCGACAGGAACTCCTTCAGATAGCGGCGCATCGACCAGTAGTCGGCGCCGTCCGGCGTGCCAAGATTGATCAGCAGCACGCCGACGCGCTCTGTCGTCACCTCCGGATGGTCGCTCGGGCGGTTCATGCGCTCCGGTTCCATTTCCCGCGCGGCCGGGGCCGTGTCGTCCTCATCCGCCATCCGCGGCGCCAATCCGTCCATCGTGCAACGCTCCTCGTCCGTGCGAGGGAGACGCTGCCCTATCGCCCGCGAACCCGCTCGACGAGACGGCTCACATGCTCGGGCGGCGTCTCCTTCATGATGCCGTGTCCGAGATTGAATACGAACGGACCGCCCGAAAGGTTTTCCATGATCGCGTCGACCGCGCCGTCGAGCGCCGCCCCGCCGGTCAGCAGCGCGATCGGGTCGAGATTGCCCTGCACCGGAATCTTCGGCTGGACCGTCTCCTTGGCGAGGGCGAGCGGCATCATCTGGTCGAGGCTGACCGCGTCGACGCCGGCCCCTTCGATGAAGCCGTAGAGGTTCATCCCCGCCGCCCGCGGGAAGCCGATGATCGGCACCGTCGGATGGTGCGCGCGCAGCCGCTCGGCGATCGCCCGGTTGGGCGCGGTCACCCAGCGCTCGAACGAGGCCGCGTCGAGCGCGCCGGCCCAGCTGTCGAACAGCTGGATCGCCTCGGCGCCGGCCTCGATCTGGCGGCTCAGATAGGCGACCGTCGCTTCCACGATGATGTCGATCAACCGGCCGAAGCTCTCCGGCTCGGCCATCGCCCACATCTTGGCCTTGGTGAAGTCGCGCGACGAGCCGCCCTCGATCATGTAAGTGGCGACCGTCCAGGGCGCGCCGGCGAACCCGATCAGCGCGGTCTCGGCCGGCAGCGAGGCCGTCAGCTTCGCGACCGTCTCGTAGACCGGCGCCAGCGCCTCGCCGGCGGCCTCCGGATCCTTCAGCCGCGCCAGCGCGCCATGGCCCTCCAGCGCGTCCAGCTTCGGGCCCTCGCCCTCGACGAAGCGCACCCCCTGGCCCAGCGCCCAGGGCACCACCAGAATGTCGGAGAACAGGATCGCCGCGTCGAACCCGTAGCGGCGGATCGGCTGCAGCGTCACCTCGCAGGCCTTGTCCGGCGTGAAGCAGAGGTCGAGGAAGCCGTCGGTCGTGGCCCGCACCTCGCGGTATTCCGGCAGGTAGCGTCCCGCCTGGCGCATCAGCCAGATCGGCGGCACCTTCTGCAACCCGCCGCTGAGGGCATGCAGGAACTTCTTCTGCGTCTTGGTCCTTGCCTCGGCAAGGGTGTCTGTTTCGCTGGCCACGGTCGTGCGTTCTCCCGGATCGGTCAGACCGGCTACATAACACCCTTATAGAAGAATTAAAAAGGATGTGGTGGTGGTTGTAGGGTGGAGTCATGGGGATCAATTTTCGTCCTCGGATTCCTCAACAACCCACGGCCTTGCCCCACCCGCCTGTTGGTAACCGGTGGGCAAATGCCGGACGGCTTGCCGGGACGCCCGACGGATCGGGCACCGCGTCCGGGACAGGAAAAAGGGGGATAAGGTGAATGGCCGACGGGCCGGGCGATCTTCTCCCCGTTCCGTCGGTCGGGGGATCGCGCTTTTCCCCCGGCGGATGGTTCGGGCACGGCCGGGTCCGTTGGGGTGGGCGGCCGCATCCCAAGTCTGTTTTCCAGAGGCTTCGGACTGTGATATCCCCCGCTGCCTGTGGATGGTCCGGCCGCGCCCCCCTCCGCACGCGGAATTTGGGGCGCGCCGGCTCGTGGGACGGCTGGCATCGGATGACGACACGATGAGCATGAAGGAAGACGAGACGCCCGAAGAGGGCGGGCCGGAGACGGTGCACATGCATCTGGTGTCGGATTCCACCGGCGAGACGGTGCACGGGCTGGCGCGCGCCTGCATCGTGCAGTTCGAGAATGTCGAGGGGGAGGAGCATCTCTGGACGCTGGTCCGCTCGCCCTCGCAGCTCGATCGGGTGCTGGAAGGGATCCGCAAGAATCCCGGCATCGTCATGTTCACGCTGGTCAATGAGGAGATGCGCGAGAAGCTGGTGCTGGCCTGCCGCGAGCTGCGGCTGCCCTGCCTCTCGGTGCTCGATCCTTTCATCACCAGCTTCGAGACCTATCTCGGCCGGCCGAGCCGCGACCAACCGGGCCGCCAGCATGAGATGGACACCGAATATTTCGCCCGCATCGAGGCGATGCAGTACGCGCTCGCCCATGATGACGGGCAGGGGCTGTGGAACCTGCCGAACGCCGACGTGGTGGTGATCGGCGTCTCGCGCACCTCGAAGACGCCGACCTGCATCTATTTGGCCAACCGCGGCATCCGGGCGGCGAACGTGCCCTTCGTACCGGGCGTCGGCCTGCCGAAGGAGGTGCTGGCGCTCGGCAAGTCGCCCTACGATCCGCTGGTGGTGGGGCTGACCAAGGACCCGGCGCAGCTCGTCCAGATCCGCAAGAACCGGATGCGCATGCTGGCCGAGACCGACGAGACCGACTATGTCGATCTCGACACGGTGCGCCAGGAGGTGACGACCTGCCGGCGGATCTGCTCGGAGCGGCACTGGCCCGTGATCGACGTCTCCCGCCGGTCGATCGAGGAGACGGCGGCGACGATCCTGAAGCACTACGAACGCCACATCGATCAGAGCTGAGAGCCCGCCATGCCCCCGCCCGTGCCGGCCTCCGCCGCCCCTTCGATCATCCTGGCCTCGGCCAGCAGGACCCGCGCGCAGCTGCTGGAGAATGCCGGCGTGCCGGTCGAATGTATCCCCGCCCATGTCGACGAGGAGGCGGCGAAGCAGTCGCTGAAGGCGGAAGGCGCTTCGCCCGCGCAGATCGCCGAGGCGCTGGCCGAGCTGAAGGCGACCCGGATCGCCCGGCGCCATCCGGAGCGTCTCGTCATCGGCGCCGACCAGACGCTGGAACTCGGCGGGGAACTGTTCGACAAGCCGCCCGACATGGATCATGCCAAGGCGCATCTGCGCGCCTTCTCCGGGCGCACCCACCGGCTGCACGCCGCCGTGTGCGTGATGCGCGACGACCAGGTGCTGTGGCACCTGACGGACAGCGCCGACCTCGCGGTCCGGCCGCTCGAGGAGGCCTTCATCGAACGCTATCTCGCCGCGGTGGGCGAGGACGCGCTCGGCTCCGTCGGCGCCTATCGGCTGGAGGGTCTTGGCGCGCAGCTCTTCCAGTCGGTGCGCGGCGACTTCTTCACCGTGCTGGGCCTGCCGCTGCTGCCGCTGCTGGGCTTCCTGCGCCAGCACGGCGCGCTGGAGGGCTAGGGCGATGCCGGGCGGCGAAAGCGAGGGGCTGCGCCGGGCCGGCGTCGTCGGCTATCCGATCGCCCATTCGCTCTCGCCGGTGCTGCACCGGCATTGGCTCGACCGCTACGCGATCGCCGGGCGCTACGATCCCGTCGCGCTGGCGCCGGAGGCGTTCGAGGCCGGCCTGGCCCACCTGCTGCGCGACGAGGGCTGGCGGGGCTGCAACGTCACCATCCCGCACAAGGCGGCGGCGTGCCGCTTCGCCGACCGGCTGGAGGAGACCGCGCGCCGTCTCGGGGCCGTCAACACGCTGGTGGTGCTGCCCGACGGCACGGTCGAGGGACGCAACACCGATCTCTACGGCTTCCGCCGCAATCTGGAGACGGCCGAGGGTTGGGAGGCCATCGGGCGCGGCCCGGCGGTGGTGGTCGGCGCCGGTGGCGCGGCGCGCGCCGTGGTGGCCGCGCTGCAGGATCTGGGCTTCGCCGAGATCCGGCTCCTGAACCGCAGCCGGGACAAGGCCGATGCGTTGGCCCAGGAGCTCGGCGGGGCGATCCGCGCGAACGCGTTGGCGAACGGCCCGGCGGCGCTGGATGGGGCCGACCTGCTGGTCAACACGACGAGCCTCGGCATGGTCGGCGAGCCGCCGCTGGAACTGCCGCTCGACCGGCTGCCGGGCACCGCCTTCGTCACCGATATCGTCTACAACCCGCTGGAGACCGACCTGCTGGGCCGGGCGCGGGCGCGCGGCAATCCGACGGTCGACGGGCTCGGCATGCTGCTGCACCAGGCGGTGCCGGGCTTCCAGGCCTGGTTCGAGCCGCCGGAGGCGCCCGCCGTCGACGGCGCGCTGCGGGCGGCGGTGCTGGACGCGATGGCGCGATGATCATCCTCGGCCTCACCGGATCGATCGGCATGGGCAAGAGCACGGCGGCCGGCATGCTGCGTCGGCTCGGCTGCCGGGTCGATGATGCGGACGCGGCGGTCCACCGGTTGATGGGGCCGGGCGGCCGGGCGCTGCCGGCGATCGAGGCGGCCTTTCCCGGTGTCACCGGGCCGAACGGGGTCGACCGCCAGGCGCTGGGCGGCCAGGTCTTCGGCGATGCGGCGGCGCTCGGCCGGCTGGAGGGGATCCTGCATCCGCTGGTCTCGCAGGAACGCGACCGGTTCCTCAAGCGCTGCGCGCGCGATCACGTGGGCGTCGCCGTGCTCGACGTGCCGCTCTTGTTCGAGACCGGGCTCGATCGGGGCTGCGACCTGACGATCCTGGTGACGGCACCGCGCATCGTGCAGGCGCACCGGGTGCTGAAACGGCCCGGCATGACGCGCGCGAAGCTCGCGGACATCCGCCGCCGCCAAATGCCGGAAGTCGAGAAGCGCCGGCGCGCCGACATCGTGATCCAGACCGGCCGCGGGCGCCGCCCGGTCTTGCAGGCGCTGCGACGCGCCCTCAAACTGGCGAAGGCGCGCGGCGGCCGGCACTGGCCGCCCGGGCCGCGGCCGCGCTTCGACCGGCCGCGGCGGGCGCGCGGGCGGGCGCGCGGCTGAAACGGAATCGACGGAACGGGGGACAAGCGATGCGCGAGATCGTGCTGGATACCGAGACCACGGGCCTCGACCCGAATTCCGGCCACCGCATCGTCGAGATCGGCTGCCTCGAGCTGCGCAACCGCGTCCCCACCGGCGAGACCTTCTGGCGCTACGTCAATCCCGAGCGCGACATGCCGACCGAGGCCTTCGAGGTGCACGGGCTGAGCGAGGCCTTCCTCTCCGACAAGCCGACCTTCGTCGAGATCGTCGAGGAGTTCCTCGCCTTCGTCGGCGACTCGCCGCTGGTGATCCACAACGCCGCCTTCGACATGAAGTTCCTCAACGCCGAGCTGAAGGCCTGCGGCCGGCCACCGCTGCCGATGGCGCAGTCGGTCGACACCGTGCAGATCGCGCGCAGCCGCTTCCCCGGCGCGCAGGCGAGCCTGGACGCGCTCTGCAAGCGTTTCGGCATCGACAACGCCAAGCGTACCAAGCACGGCGCGCTGCTCGATTCCGAACTGCTGGCGGAGGTCTATCTCGAGCTGATGGGCGGCCGTCAGGCCGGGCTCGAACTCGCGGCCGAGCGGGGCATGGCGGCGGATACGCCGGCCGGCGCGGAGCCGGCGGCCGCGGCGCTCGCTCGGGAACGGCCGGTCCGTCCCGCCCGCCCGCACGCGCCGAGCGCGGCGGAAGAAGCGGCCCACGCCGCCTTCCTGGAGAAGATCGAGGCGCCGATCTGGCGCCGGTGAGGCGTCAGCTCGCCTGGGAGGTCGACGGCGCGCCGGCGCTCTCCGCGCGCGGCTGCTCGTCCGCCACCTGGTCGGCGGTCGCGCTGTCGATCTGCCCCTCGCGCTGTTTCCAGCGATAGAGCCCGAGGAAGTCGATCGTCGGCAGCATCAGGAGATTGTGGCCGCTGTCCTGGGTCGCGGTGCTGACGATCTGCCGGACATAGGGGAAGAGCAGCCGCGGGATCTCGACCCGCAGCAGCGGGTCGATCGCATCCTTCGGCACATTGCCGATCTCGACCGCGGCGCCGTAGCTGAGCTCGATCAGATAGGCGGTGCGCTCGCGCTCGGTGTCGGGCTCGATCCGGCCGGTCACATTGGCCTGGAGCAGCACCTCGACCAGCCGGTCGCCGAGCGCGCGGGTGGTCACGTCGACCTCGAGCTGCGGGCGGACCTGGCGGACCAGCGGGTCCATGAAGCATTCCGGCGCCTTCGGATTCTCGAGCGAGAAATCCTTCACATACTGCGCATGGATGCGGTAGGGCGGCTCGCGCCCGTCCTCGCGATTGCTGGTGCGGCCTTCGGCCTGGTCGGCGGCGCCGTCGCCGGCGCTCTCGGCGCTGTCGCGGGGGGTATCGTCGCTCATCTCTGGTCCGGTCATCCGATGCTGTGTCGCCAAGGCAGGCGTCGGGTATCACGCCGGGACCGGGCTGGCAATCGGCGGCGCCGCGACAGGGCTCGGCCTCAGGCGCGCAGGGCCGCGTCGAGCGGCCGCAGCATCTCGGCGCCCGTCGGATGCGGCGCGCGCGGGTCGAAGCGCAGCACGGCCGCGTTCGGCACCCGGTGGCCGGTCAGCCCGCGGATGAAGCCCCAATGGCTGACCGCCAGCACGCTATGCCAGTCGGCAAGGCCGGCGGCATGGCGGCGGAAGCCCGCCGCACGGTTCGAGACCGCGGCCTCGTCCTCGCGCTCGGGCCACCATTCCTCCTCCAGATGGTCGAAGGCGATCGCCGGCCAGCGCGCCGCCAGGTCCGAGGTCGGGGTGCCGATGTCGCAGGTGAAGTGCGCATGCTCGCCGATCCGCACGTCGACCGCGACCGGCAGGTCGAGCGCGCCGGCCAGGATCTCCGCGGTCTCGAGCGCGCGGGTATAGGGCGAGGTCAGGATGCGACGGAGCCCTTCGGCCGCCGCCAGTCCGGCGATGAAGCGCGCGCTCTCCTCGACCTGCGCGCGGCCGGCCTCGGTCAGGCCGGGATCGCGCAGGCCCGGATCCCGGCGGGTGCGGGCGAAATGGACGTTGAATTCGCTCTCGCCGTGCCGGACGAGGATCATCGATCCCCCTCCACGCGCCGCCTGTCGGGGTCGGGATGGTCGGGATCGGGCCTGTCGGGATCGGGATGGTCGGGATCGACCTCCTCGAACTCGCCCTCGATGATCGGGCTGCCGTCCGGACCGCGCCGCGGGCCGCCGCCGGCGCTTGGCCCCGGACCCGGGCCGGTGGCGGCGGTGTGGACGGTGAAGCGCCCGCTGCGCTCCAGATAGCGCACCACCGCGCCGCCGATCGCGAGGCGCAGCGGCGGGATCAGCAGCGCCAAGCCGATCGCGTCGGTCAGGAAGCCCGGCGTCAGCAGCAGCGCACCCGCGACCAGCAGGCAGACGCCGGTCAGCACCTCCTCCACCGGAAACCGGTCGCGCTCGAGCGAAGCGCGGGCCCGGGTCAGCGCCGCCAGACCCTGCTGGCGCACCAGCGTCGTGCCGACCAGCGCGGTGACCACGACCGTCGCCAGCGTGGGCCAAAGTCCGATCAGCCCGCCCACCTCGATGAAGAGGGCGATTTCCGCGATCGGGACCGCGATGAAGAGAAGCAGAAGGATGGGCATCTTGCTCTTTTCAGGCCGAAAGCCTATGTGTTTCAGGGCGCGCCGGCATCAGCGACGACCGCCCGAACGTAGGCAGTCATGTCCCGGGCGGCAAGGAGGGACCCGCCGGCGGGTCCGCAGTCGGACAGGGCGGACCGGGCGGACCGGAACGGACCGGGTGCCGACATAAGCGAAATTCCGCCCGGCCGCGCGAGCGCTTGCGAGGCCGGGCCAGTGAAGAGGCCTTTTCATGGGCGGCGGCGGCATACCTTTGGATCTGATCCTGTTCGCGGCGCTTGCGCTGTTCCTGATTTTCCGTCTGGGCAGCGTGCTGGGCAAGCGGACCGGTCATCAGAAACCGACCGACATTTTCGGCGACAAGCAGGGCGGCGAGCGTGGCGACGCGCCGGGTTCGCGCGATCGCAGCGGCGAGCGCGAGGACAGCGCCGAGGAGAACGTGATCCCGATGCCGGGCACGCGCGACGAGGCGGCGGCGAGCCCGCAGATGAAGGGCCCGGCCGGCTCCGGCCTGACCCAGATCAAGGTGGCGGATCCGTCGTTCGATCCCGACGGCTTCCTGGAGGGCGCCCGCCAGGCCTTCGAGATGATCGTCAAGGCCTATGCCGACGGCGAGGGCAAGACGCTGAAGCAGCTGCTCTCCAAGGACGTCTATGAGAGCTTCGCCGCCGCGATCCGCGAGCGCGAGAAGGCCGGGCACCGGATGGAGGACACGCTCTACGGCATCGACGACGCGCAGATCGTGGATGCCGGCATGCAGGGCAACACGGCCAGCGTGACGGTCAAGTTCGTCAGCCAGCAGGTCAACGTCACCTACGATGCCGAGGACCGGGTGATCGAGGGCGATCCGAACGGCATCGTCGCCGTGACCGACGTCTGGACCTTCCAGCGCAACGTCAAATCCCGCGATCCGAATTGGGAGCTGGTCGAGACCAGCAGCCCGGAATCGGAATCGGACGGGGATGCGGACTCCGACGACGGATCGTCGGATTCGAACGGATCGTCGGACTCGAACGGCTCGCACGAATCGGGTAAGGACGGGAAATCCGGCGGACAGGGGTGACGCGCGACCCAAGGACCCGCCGCCGGCGGTGTCCTCTCACGCAGTCGATTTGAAACCATGACCGGCTCCCCTCGCGATCGTTTCCGGCGCGCCCTCTGGGCGCTCTCGGCGATCGTCGCGATCGGGCTCGCCGGCTGCGGCGAGCCGTCCGACAAGCGCGCGGAGGAGGAAGCCGCCGCCGAGCCGCCGCGCGAAGCGGAGACGCCGGCGCTCGGACTCGAGCCGGTCGCCTTCGCCGACCTGCCGGGATGGTCGGAGGACGATTTCGCCGGCGCCTTCGACGCCTTCGCAAAAAGCTGCGCCCAGTTCGCCCGCCAGCCGCAGGACCGGGGGGTCGGCACCGAGGCGCTGGCGCTGCGGGTCAGCGATTTCGCCGACGCCTGTGGCTCCCTGCCGGCGCAAGCCGCCGATCCCGCCGAGGCGCGCGCCTATTTCGAGACGCATTTCACCCCCTTCCTCGCGATCGACGCCCGCGACGGGACCGAGCGCGGCCTCTTCACCGGCTATTTCGAAGCCGAACTTTCCGGCGCGCGCCGGCGGGACGCGACCTACGACACGCCGCTCTACGCCGTGCCGGAGGATCTCGTGGTGGCCGATCTCGGCCGCTTCTCGGAGGAACTCGCCGGCAAACGCGTCGTCGGACGGGTCGAGGACGGCCGCTTCGTGCCCTATCCGGAACGCGGTGAGATCGAATCCGGGCTGCTCGCGGAGCGCGGGCTTGAGCTGTTGTGGATCGACGATCCGGTCGACGTCTTCCTGTTGCAGGTGCAGGGCTCCGGCCGGGTGGTGCTGCCGGACGGCGAGGTGGTGCGCGTCGGTTTCGCCGGCCATAACGGGCGTCCCTACCGCTCGATCGGACGGGTGCTGATCGAGCGCGGCGCGATCGAGCCGCATGCGGCGAGCTGGGACGGCATCCGGGGCTGGATCGAGGAGAACCCGGACGAGGCGCACGCGCTTTTCGCGGAGAATCCGCGTTTCGTCTTCTTCCGTGAGATCGACGGTGCCGCCGACGGGCCGATCGGCGCGCAGGGCGTGCCGCTGACGCCGCGCCGCTCGCTGGCGGTCGATCGCTCGCTGGTTCCGCTCGGCCTGCCCGTGTGGCTGGACACGACCCGGCCCGGCGACAGCGACGTGCCGCTGCGCCGGCTGATGGTGGCGCAGGATACCGGCGGGGCGATCACCGGCCCGGTGCGCGGCGACTTCTTCTGGGGCTATGGCGAGACGGCGCTCGCGGAGGCCGGCCGGATGAAGAGCCGGGGCCGCTACTTCCTGTTGCTGCCGAACCCGGCGGCGGCCCGGCTCGCGGCGCCCGGGACCTGACCGGCATTCCCCCGTCCGCGGCGGGCCGACAACGAATCCGAGCGATATTTCGTCGATGGCACCCGGATTCGCTTGGCAAGCGTTCGGTTTTCTTGTTTTAATTTTCGAGACATTCGCCGTCAGCCCGACGAGGCACTCGTATCGCGTGTATCCTGCGGAACGAATAAGACGGGGCGATGGGGCTGGAGACGGCCCAAAGACGACGGCCCTTCGAACGGCCGGCTCGTCGGAAGAAACGCCCCGAGATGAATGTCCTGATAGGTCCGGGTCGGCGCAATGGCACGCGAGAGGGCCGAAGCCGATCCCCGTACCCTCCAGGAGGAATGGAGGGGGGTCGAATCCAAAAGAATGCGCTCGCCGCATCGGCGACAAGAATAAGAACATAAGGGCGCATGAGGGGGGTGGCGATGTCGTCGATGAATCCCGACGATAGCCGTGGACCGCGGTTTCGCGCCGAAGTGTCGCCGATCAATGGCCGGTCGACGCTGGAGGCGAGCGACGTCGGATGGCTCACCGAGGCGATCGAGAAACGGGTCATTCCCGAGCTGGCGCGGGCTTGCGAACGTTATCTGCCGGCGGAATCCGCCGGCGACCGCGGCGCGCCGAGGCCGCTCGGCGAGGATGTCTTCGAATCCATCCTGACCGCCGTCCTCAACTACGACAGCGATCACGCGATCCGCATCGTCGACAAGTTGATCGAGGATCGGGTCCCGCTGCAGGCGCTTTATCTCAATCTCTTCGCGCCGGCGGCGCGGCGGATCGGCGTGCTGTGGGAGGAGGATCGGCTCGATTTCCTGCAGGTGACCGAGGCGCTCGCCGCGATCCAGCTCGTCCTGCATCATCTGGGCGAGCAGAGCGCGGCCGAATCGCGGCGCTATGACGAGACCCGGCGCATCGTGATCGCCCGGGCGCCCGGCGAGCATCACATCTTCGGCGTGCTGACGGTGAGCGAGTTCTTCCGCCTCGGCGGGTGGGAGGTGTTCGGCGGCATCGGCCAGGAGACCGACGGCAGCCTGATGGATCTCGTCCGCGGCCGCTGGTTCGCCCTGGTCGGCATCTCGGTCGGCAGCGAGGCGCGCATCTCCGCCCTGATGGAGGCGATCCCGAAGATCCGCTCGGCCTCGAAGAACAGGCGGCTCGGCATCTTGGTCGGCGGCCCCGCCTTCCTGGAGAATCCGAAGCTGTTCGAGGCCGTCGGCGCGGACGCCATGGCACAGGACGCGGATCAGGCGGTCGCCCGCGCCGAGGGGCTGCTCGAAGACGCGTTCCGCGAGCGCTGATCGCCGCGCCGCCCGCGGCCGCTTTTTCCGACCCCCTTTTTCTCGCCTGTTTTCTGGCCTGGCCTCCTTGGCACGCGGCGTTCGCCCGCTAGATTAGCTGACAAGGCAAGGGGACAGGCCGGCCGGGCCCGGGCGTTGAGCCGTCCGGTTCCGCCGGCGAGGGGAGCGGCATCGATGCCCATTCGCCAACTCGTCTATTTTTCCACCGCGGCCGACGGGATCGGCCCGGACGATATCGCGGAGATCCTCGCGACCAGCCGCGCGAACAACGCGCGGGTCGGGGTCAGCGGCCTCTTGTTGTTCGTGAACGGCGTCTTCGCCCAGGTGCTCGAGGGCGATCCGGCCAGCGTGGAAGCCGTCTACGCCCGGATCGTCGCCGATCCGCGCCACCAGGATCCGGAGATCCTGTCCGACCGCACCGTCGAGCGGCGCACCTTCGACGACTGGTCGATGGCTTATCTCGAGACCACGGCGGACGATCTCGCGCGCTCGGCCGGGCTCGACCGCCTGCTGAACAATCCGAGCCTGCTGCCGAGCCTGGAGGATCATCCCGAGGCGGTGGAGAGCGGCATCGCCCAGGCGCTTGCCGCCTATGCCGACCAGCTGACACGCCTCGGCGAGGACGGGCCGCGCGTCGGGTGACGGGGCGCGGGCGCAGTGCGGTTGCCTTCCCCCGGTCCGAGCCGCATGCTAAACCCCACGCATCGTCATTGGTATCACCATTCGGGACCGCATCACGGCATGAGCGCCGAACCCCCCAGCGCCGCATCGCATAGCGCCGAGCCGGCGTCGCCGACCCGGGCGACCCCGACCGTCGGGCTCTTCGTCACCTGTCTCGTCGATCTGTTCCGCCCGCGCGTCGGTTTCGCGGCCGTCAAGCTGCTGGAAGCGGCCGGCGCGCGCGTCGTCGTGCCGCGCGCCCAGACCTGCTGCGGCCAGCCGGCCTACAATTCCGGCGACAACGGCCACAGCCGCGCCATCGCCCGCGGCGTGATCGAGGCGTTCGAGGACGTGGATTATCTGGTCGCGCCGTCCGGCTCCTGCGCCGGCATGATCCGCGAGCATTATCCGGACCTGTTCGAGGACGAGCCGGACATGCACCTCAAGGCGAGCGCGCTCGCCCAGCGCTCCTACGAGCTGGTCAGTTTCCTGACCGACGTGATGGCGTTGCCGCTGGATCGGATCGCGGCGCGCTTCGAGGGCACGATCACCTATCACGACAGCTGCTCGGGCCTGCGCGAGCTCGGCATCAAGCAACAACCGCGCGCGCTGCTCTCGGCGGTCGACGGCATCGCGCTCGCCGAACTGCCGTCGGCGGAGACCTGTTGCGGCTTCGGCGGCACCTTCTGCGTCAAATATCCGGACATCTCCAACAAGATGGTCTCGGAGAAGACCGCGGATATCGAGGCGACGGGCGCCGACGCGCTGTTGGCGGGCGATCTCGGCTGCCTGATGAACATGGCCGGCAAGCTGGGCCGCGAGGGCTCCGCCGTCCGGGTCTATCACGTGGCCGAGGTGCTGGCCGGCATGGCCGACGGGCCGGGGATCGGGCAGGCGGAGGCGGAGCGCGCCCAGACGCTGCACGACCGCGGCGGCGACTGAGCGAACGGCCAGGGAAGCCTTAGAGGAAGACGATGGAAGCCACCACCAAACGCTTCAAGCAGAATGCGCGCGAGGCGATGGACAATGCCCAGCTGCAGCAGGCGTTGACCCGGATGAAGGTCGGCTTCGTCGAGAAGCGGGCGAAGGCGCGGGCCGGCATCCCGGAATTCGACGCGCTGCGCGACCAGGCGCGCGACATCAAGAACCACACGCTGGAGAATATCGACTTCTACCTCGAGCGCTTCGAGGAGAATGTCGTGCAGGCCGGCGGCGCGGTGCACTGGGCGCGCAACGCCGAGGAGGCGCGCCAGCAGGTGATCGAGATCTGCCGCGGCGTCGGCGCCAAGACGGTCACCAAGGGCAAGAGCATGATCTCGGAGGAGATCGCCCTCAACGGCGCGCTCGAGGAGAGCGGCTACGAGGTGATCGAGACCGATCTCGGCGAATACATCATCCAGCTCCGCAACGAGCATCCGAGCCACATCATCGCGCCGGCGATCCATGTGCTGAAGGAGCAGGTGGCCGACGATTTCCGCGCCCACCACATCCAGTTCGACAAGGCTCGGCCGCTGAACGAGCCGCGCCAGCTGATCTCGGAAGCGCGCCAGGTGCTGCGCCAGAAATATCTCGACAGCGATGTCGGCATCACCGGCGCCAACTTCCTGATCGCCGAGACCGGCACCAGCGTCATCGTCACCAACGAAGGCAATGGCGACCTGACCCAGACCCTGCCGAAGGTGCACGTGGTGATCGCCTCGCTGGAGAAGGTGGTGCCGACGTTGGACGACGCGTCGGCCATTCTGCGTGTGCTCGCCCGTTCCGCGACGGGCCAGGAATTCAGCGCCTACACCACCTTCTCGACCGGCCCGCGCCGCGAAGGCGATCCGGACGGGCCGGAGCAGTATCACGTCATCCTGCTCGACAACGGCCGCAGCGCCATGCTGGGCACGGAGTATCAGGACATGCTGCGCTGCATCCGCTGCGGCGCCTGCATGAACCATTGCCCGGTCTATGGCGCGGTCGGCGGGCACGCCTACGGCTGGGTCTATCCCGGGCCGATGGGGGCGGTGCTGACGCCCAGCTTCATCGGCGTCGACCAGGGCGGCCACCTGCCGAACGCCTCGACCTTCTGCGGGCGCTGCGCGGAGGTGTGCCCGATGCGCATCCCGCTGCCGAAGATGATGCGCCACTACCGCGCCAAGGAGTACGAGGAGGGGCTGGCCCCGCCGGCGGTGCGCTTCGGCCTCGATCTCTGGGGCTTCGCCGCGTCCAGGCCGCGGCTCTACCGGCTGGCGACGCGGCTCGCGATCGGGTTGATCGGCCGCCTGGGACGCCGACGCGGCCGGCTCTCGAGGCTGCCGCTCGCCGACGGCTGGACGAAGCATCGCGACCTCCCGGCGCCGGAGGGCCGCACCTTCCAGGACCAGTGGGACGCGATCGGGGGTGCGCGATGAGCGGGCGCGCGCAGATCCTGGGGCAGATCCGCCGGTCGCTCGGCCGGGACGGGCCGATCGAGGGCGCGGCGCGCGAGGGGTGCGAGGCGCGGCTGACCGATCCGCCGCGCGGGCTGATCCCCGAACGCTCGCAGCAGGAGGCCGCCGCGCTCCACCGGCTCTTCGTCGAGAAGGCCGAGGCCGCCAGCTGCACGGTCGCGGAGATCGGCTCGCTGCGCCAGGCGCCCGACGCGATCGCCGAGTATCTCACCCGCGAGAACCTGCCGGCCGAAATCCGCATGGGCGCGCACCCGGACCTGGAGGCGATCCCGTTCGAGCAGCGCCCGACCTTGACCGTCACCAAAGGACGGACGGACGGCAGCCACGCGGTCTCGCTCGCCGCCGCCTTCGCCGGCGCGGCGGAGACGGGGACGCTCGCGCTGCTCTCCGGACCGGAGGGGCCGACCAGCCTCAACTTCCTGCCGGAGACCGAGATCGTCCTGCTGCGCAAGAGCGCGATCGTCGGCCCGTACGAGGATATCTGGCAGCGGTTGCGCGCGCGCAACAATCAGGCCGGCGGCATGCCGCGGACGGTCAATCTGATCACCGGCCCCTCGCGCACCGGCGATATCGAGCAGACGATCGAGCTCGGCGCGCACGGGCCCCTGCGGCTCCACATCCTGATCGTCGACGACGTCTGAGCGGCGCCTGGGGCCGCCCGAAACCGATACGGGAGCGAAAGGATGGCACGCGGCGGTCCGCCCCGAAAGACGGACGAGGATCGCAGCCTCTGGGCCGCCGTCACCTCGACGGTCCGCCCGCTGACCGACCGGCCGCGCGCCGCCCGCGGGCTCGACGCCGAGACCCAATCGCCCGAAGACGCGCGCAGCGACGCCAAGGCCGACCGGCGCGCCGCCGCCC